>Ga0180438_10005542_pt1 | contig 17477 bp, 13 predicted proteins | sample SS_ome_12_FD_132455 | JGI IMG/M metagenome (GOLD analysis project Ga0180438, IMG submission 132455) | Hypersaline lake sediment archaeal communities from the Salton Sea, California, USA - SS_3_D_2 metaG | ecosystem: Environmental > Aquatic > Non-marine Saline and Alkaline > Hypersaline >...
AATGGCCTGGTCGAAGTCGGCGATGCCGGCGTCGAAGTCGCCTCGGGCGCACCGGGCCAGCCCGCGCCCGACGTAGGCGTCCGGATCTTTCGGGTCGCTGCAGATCGCCCCGTCGTAATCGGTGATCGCCTGGTCGATTTCTCCCCGTTTGAAGTGCAGGACGGCACGATTGTAATAAGCTTTGGCATATTCCGGGTCGAGCCGGATCGCTTCGTCGTAGTCGGCGAAGGCCTCCGCGGCCTCACCCATCTTCAGGTGCGCGGTGCCGCGATTGTAGTAGGCCACCGGCTCGTTCGGTGCGAACCGGAGCACTTCATTGTAGTTCTCGATGGCCGTCTCGTGCTGGCCTTTGGCTTCGTAGACGTTGCCCCGGCTGTAGTAGGCTTCGATGTACTTCGGATTAAGCTTGATGGCGTTGTTGAAAGCCAGGATCGCTTCGTCGTACTTCTTCTTTTCCTGCAGCGCGACGCCGCGATGAAAGACGTCGGTTTCGTCGAACATGGCTGGGGGCTCCTGGGTGCGATGAAAACAATGATGTCGGGAAACGGGTGCTCGTCGTACCGGGTTAGATTTGCACATGGGACTCTTCGGCGCCCAGGTTCGGCGATTCGACCAGTACCGCTTCTCTGCCGTCGTGGAAGAACGATCGGTTGGGACCGGCTTGCTTGGCCTGCTTCAGCGTCATTTCTAGTCTCTCAAACACCACTTCCTGCTTCTCTTCGGGGCTGATTTCGGTGATCGCTCCGCCCAGCGTTACGCGGATGGCCTCCTGGCCGCTGAAGAACGTGATCTTCTCGACCAGTTGGCGGATCATCTCGGCGTTCTTGGTGGCCTTCCGAGGCCCGACGTCGAGCATCACGAGCAGGAACCGCTGTCCGGCGCAGCGGGCCACCAGGTCCAACTTGCCGACGTTCTCGCCGATGAATCGGGCGAGCTGATACAGAATCCGGTCGCCGATCAGCGGACCGTGCCGTTCGTTGATCCCGGAGAGGTCGTCCAGATCGAACAGCACGGCACTCATCTGCCGCGACTTCGGGTAGCCCTGCTTCCACCACTCCCACAGGGTCGCTTCCAGCCCAATGCGGTTGGGAAGCTTGGTCAGCGGGTCGTTGAACAGCCGCTTCTCGATCTTCTCCAGGCGGTTCTCGTACCGGGCCACGGCCACGAAAGCCGCGTCCTGGTTGTCTCGCTGCTTGTGGCGGGCAAGGCGAAGGTGGCTGATCTCCTCCCGCAGTCGCAGATTGGCCGCTTCCAGGTCCGACTCGAAGTCCATATGCTTCAAGTTGCTTAGCGTGGTCTCGATCTGGGCCGATTGTTCGAGGTTGGCCAGGTCGATTTCTTCACCCAACTCGCGCAGCTCTCCCAACTCGCCGATCCGCGCGCTGAACTTCTCGGCCGACTCGCTCAGTTCGTTCAGGTACGACTCGCAGTCCTCCTTCAGTTTGAGCAGACAGCCTTCAATCGTCTGGCGATCGGACTGCCCCTGACATGCCCGCAGCCGCGTGTCGATTTCGGTGGCCCTGGCCCCGCTCTTCATCATGGCGATGTTGAGTTTCAGGATCGACGTCTCCACATACTTTTCGTCGAGGTCCCAGTACTGCGTGGCATCCGAACCGGCCGGCTCGCCCGCGTCGTCGATCTCCGCCTCGTCGCCCGGCAGGTCGTACGATTCGACCTCCAGGTCGTCGTCGATCTCCTCGTCCGTTTCGTCGTCGAGCATCTCCTCCAGCGAGCCGGAGACCAACTCCTGAACGACGCTGCGGATTGACTCGTCGTTGGCCGCCTCGTGTTGCACGGTTCGGGGCGTGGTCGTCGGTGCGTACCGGGTTTCCGTCAGCCCGGGCGGCCCGTACCCCAGATAGACCGCCAGCGCGTAGCCCAGGCAGATATTCAGTGTACCGATGACAACCGTCAAGAAAACCACGATCCCGCTCCAGACCTCGCGCGTAAACCCCAATAAAACAAATATAGTTTATGAATGTCGGACCGCGGGAATGTCAGCCATTTGAGGGGGGCGCTGGGACACGGTCGACGGGCTCGCAATCTCGGCCGAAGCCAAACCCACCAACGCGTGGGAAACACGACGGCAGTCACCCAATTGCTCGGGTTTTGCCGACAAGGAGTCCGTCTTGGCGGGGCGACGACCGCATCCATCATGCGGTCATCGCGAGCTTCTCCAACACGCGCTGAGAGAACCGACTGAGCGGGTGGATTCAACGCCCGGCGGCTGCTTCGCTGGCCAATTGCCTCAGAAAGCCGGGCGAGGCCCGGTCGAGCATGATGACCTCGCTCTGGGCATTTGGGTCGGCGCGGGAACGGACCACACAGATCACCTCGGCCCCCTCCTTCAATCGCCGGCGGATCTCGTCCAGTGCCGCCTGCTCCGCGGCGCTGAGTTGAGGAGAATCGTGCGGCGGCCGCCATTGCCGGGCCGGCGTCGAGTCCAACGAGACCTCCGATGTCCCTCCCGGAGACCAGCCGTCCGCGTTGCGCGGCATCCGTTTGGGCATCGGCGGCGGATCGACCGCGACCAGCGCCGCCACCGGGCGCACCGGCCCCACGGCGGGCCCCGCGGCCGGCGAGCCCGCCAGCGCTGTCGGCGCCGCTTGCTCCGGCCGGTAGATGTACGACAGCTTGGTCTGATCCAGTTCGTGGTAGATCGACTCCAGTGCCGCGTAGAGTCCTTCTCCATCGCGCGGATCGGCCGCGTAGCAGACGCCGATCACCTTGCCCTCAGCGGAAAACAGCCCGCCGCCACTGCGTCCCTCCACCGGCAGCCCGGCCACCTTCAGCGTCGGCGGCCTGAGGACCTTGTTCAAGGAGGCCACCCGGCTCCGCCGCGCACTGGGCCGATCACCGTTGTTGCAGCCGACGCTGACGACCGGGCTGTCCGGGCCGACAAGGTATCCGGGTGGGGCGACCGGAGCCGTGGCCACCGGCCCCGGCGTGCGAATGCTCAGCAGCCCCACGTCCCGATCCAGGTCGTACGAAATCAGGCGTCCTGCAACGCGCTGGCCGGCGCAGGGGCCAAACAGGTCGACCTCGATCTTGCCCTTGCCCTGCGAATCGCGGAAAACGTGGGCACAGGTCAGAATCAACGCCTCACCTTCCCGGGCGTCGATGATCGTACCGGAGCCCCAGGAGTGGCCGTCCGGATCTTCGATCCGCAGGCGAACACTGGCGGCAATCAGCTTGGTGTCGTCGGCCGCTTCCCGGTTGCCCATCGGCGTCCAGCCGGGCGCCGGCAACTGCCTGGGTTCAGGTCGTACCGGCTCCGGCACCGTGGCCGGCAGCCCGATGGTCGAGGTCTGCGGCGCGGCCAACTTGCACATCCGCTCCAGCCGGCTGAAGCTGGTGCTGCCCGACACGCGGTCCACCTCGCCCCCGTCGACCAGCATCACGTAGCACGGCACGCTCTGCACGCCGAATTTGGCCGCCAGTTGGCGGTCTTGGTCAACGTTGACCTTGCGGACCGGATATCCTCTCTCGACCAGGGCCTCGATCGTCGGATTCATGGCCCGGCACGGACCGCACCAATCGGCGTAAAAGTCCAATAGCACCGTGTCGCCGGCACTCGACAATACCATGACCGCCAGGGCCGCTTGCATCGAGACCATCGGTTCCCTCCTTCTGGGATCGGACTGGCAGGGAGGACCGCGCCCGGAGGTACGACTTCCCCTTTGGGTCGGCGGATGCCAAGAGCAGCCTCATGCCACCGGCCTGCCGACGGGTGCAGCCCCGGAACGGCAACGGAACGGCAACGGAACGCCAAGACGCGAACGCGTCGGGACGAGGCGAAGCAGGCAACCTCCGTGTCACCATGGTTCAGCCGATCGTGTCTCGTCATCCCCGGGCAGGAGGCCCGGCTCGATCACGGCGGGTAACACGATCGGCTGCGAAATCCTTTTCTGCTGGTTGATTGAGTCAAGGCTGGATGGGTCTTGAAGGGTTGGCATTCTCGCCGGAACGCCCGTCCGACACAACGGCAACTTGATCGATTTTTCTGCAACCGCAAAGGGGTCAGTCCTATATCGACGGATTCCGGGCTGCCGTTCCCAATTGCCTCCACCGCTTGAGTCCCTTATATTGTGGGTCCGGCGTCGGTTTGTCGCGGTTGATTCAAGCGTCTCAGGACGGGGGGCAACGCCGAAGCTGTTACGCGGTCCATCCCGAGGGTTCTGCTGATGTCGCAAGTTCGTCGCTTTGTTTCACCGCAAGAGGCCCAGGCCCCGTTCTTTGTCGGATTGGACCTCGGGGGAACCAATATCAAGGTGGGAGTGGTCGACGACCTCGGCCAACCCCTCTCGTGGCTGTCCATCCCCACCGATGACGACAAGGGCCCCGAGGACGCCTCCGCGCGGATGGGCGCCGCCGTGAAACGGGCCATCCAAAAGGCTGGGCTGGAACCCTCGGCCATCGCCCGGGTGGGGCTTGGCTCGCCCGGAACCATGGACATCCCCGCCGGGATGCTCATCGAACCGGTCAACCTCAAAGGCTGGGACTATTTTCCCATCCGCGATCGGGTGAGCCATCACTGCGGGCTGCCGGTGGCCTTCGCCAACGACGCGGCCGCGGCCGCCTATGGAGAATATTGGATCGGCGCCGGACGCGAATTCCACAGCATGGTGCTGTTCACCTTGGGCACGGGAATCGGCTGCGGGATCATCATCGGCGACCTGTCGGTCGACGGCGAAAACAGCCACGGCGCCGAGTGCGGCCATATCATCATCAACGATGCCGACGACGCCCGAGTCTGCGGCTGCGGCCAGCCCGGGCATTTGGAAGCCTATGCCAGCGCCACCGCCGTCATCAAGCAGGCCCGCGAAGCGCTCGACGCCGGCCGAACCAGCTCGATCACCGATCGAATGGCCGAAGGCCAGGGACTCTCGCCGAAACTCCTGGCCGTCGAGGCCGAGGCGGGCGACGAACTCTCGCTTCAGATCATTCTCGAAGTGGCCCGGGCGATGGGCGTGGGGATCGTCAACCTGATGCACACGATCGATCCCAACGGAGTGCTCTTGGGGGGCGCCATGACCTTCGGCGGCAACGACTCCGAGTTGGGACGCCGCTTCCTGGCCCGGATCAAGGAAGAGGTCAACCGCCGCGCGTTCGCCCTGTTGGCCGAGCGGATCACGATCGACTTTGCCACGCTCGGCGGTGACGCCGGCTATCTTGGGGCCGCCGGAATCGCCCGGGTGGAACACCTGAAGGCCAAGTCGACCTGATTCGGCGATGGGAAGTCTCGGCCGGATTCTCCTGTGATGAGGGCCAGAATTGCGCTTCTGCGAATCCTGCTGCGCTTCGCGAAGGTCATTTTGCCCATATTATGGGAAAATTGGGGATTTGGGCCGCAAATCGTTGACATATCCGAAAAACCTGTCAGAATTGACGGTATCGGTATTGAGAGAGGTATAGATAGTATCGATCCGTCGGGGAGAGATACACCGGACAGCCAGGATTTCGGGGGCAAGCGGCTTAAGGCCAACCGTCCTACATTATCGGGGAGTGACATCATGGGAAACATTTGGAAAGGACTTGCGTTGTTGGCAGCCATCGGGCTGCTTTTGGGAACCTCGGCACAGGCCGGCACCGTTCTGATCGTCAGCGACTGCAATGCGCCCGATGTGGTGGACGGCGATCACAATGACGATGAGATGGTGACGTATCTGGAGGGACTCGGCTATACGGTCGACACCTCAGGGATGGGCAAGGCGATGAGGGAAGGCGACAACGGACCTTGGGGAAGCAGCGCAGGTAGCGCGGACAAGCTCCAGGCGCTCAACGACGCCGACCTGATCCTCGTGAGCCGGCGAACCAGCAGTGGCAGCTACGACAACGACCGCAAAGGTTGGAACGAGTTGGAGACCCCGTTGGTCCTGATGAGCGGGTACCTGACTCGTGGCGGCGGGCAAAACAAGTGGGGTTGGACGGTTGGCGCATCGGGCAATGCCGCGACGAGCGTCGAAACGATGGACATTGACGCCGGTCAGACGGCGCATCCGTTCGTGGCCGGCGTCACCGGACCCGTGCAACTGTTCGACTGGCCCGGCGATCCGGCAGCGGCCCCAAAAGCCGTCTATCTGCCCAACAAGGACGGAACCAGCGATCCGGTCAGCGCCGCCACGGTGGTCGGCACGTTTGACGGCCGCACCTACCTGATGGACATCCCGGCGGGAACCGATCTCGATCCCGACAACGGGTCGACCGACAAGTACGGCGTCACCGGCGCCCGGCGCGCCTTCATGGGCCATTGGGGTTACGACGACAGTCCCACCGGCACCAACGGCTCGGACGGCGGCCCGTCCGATTTCGCCGACTACATCACCGCCGATTTCGAGGCCGTGCTGGGCAACGCGATTTCCACGTTGATTCCCGAGCCGGGCACGGTCACCATGCTGATCGCCGGCCTGCTGGGATTGGCGCTGTACGGCTGGCGGCGACGCAAATAGCAGCCCACCGGCTGCCAATCGGAATTCACAAGCCCCGTCGGTATTCTTCCCCGACGGGGCTTTTTTCGTTCCCGGTGTCGACCGACCGCCATCCCCACAGGATCGCAAGTTTCTGGGATTTCCTTGCGGGAATGCCAAGAATTGCTTGACGTGAGCGAACACATATCGAAGAATCGAGTTCTCAGGCTCCGCGTTCCTGTCCGGTACGTCCCCGCCAACGGAGGTGCTCTGATGTTTCGCAAATCGACCGTGTTGCTCGGCCTGGTCTGGCTGGGCCTGCTGATGCAAACCGCCATGGCAGACGAGGCGTTGCCGCCTGCCGGACAGTTGATCCCGCAGGATGCGATTGTCGCCCTGGAAGTGTCGCAACCGAAGACCGTGCTGGACGCCGTCCTGGACCCGAAACTGACCTCGGTGGTCACCTCCTCGCCGGTCTATCAGAAACAGGTAGACAACCCTGGATTCCAACAGTTCCGCGCGGTGATCGCCTATCTCGAGGCCCGCTTGGGCACCGACTGGAAGACGGGCCTGCGGAAGCTGGTCGGTGGCGGGGTGACGTTCGCCGCCACGGCCGACGGTGCCGTCCTGCTGATCGTCGATGCCGAAGACGGAAAGATGCTCGGCCAACTGCACGAGATCATTCTCGAATTCGCCCGCGGCGAGGCCCAGAAGCAGGGCCAGCCGGATCGGGTCGCCTCGCGAGAATACGGCGGCGTGACGGGATGGACTCTGGGCAAGGAGGAGGTCCACGCGATCGTCGGCAATCGACTGGTGCTGTCGAACCGCTCGGAGGCCCTCAAGGCCGCCCTTGATCGGCATGCCGAGGGGAACGGCAAGAGTTTGGCTTCCTCGCCGGCCTATCAGGCCGCCCGCAAGGCCGCCGGCCCCGACGCGGTGGCCCGAGCATTCGTCAACCTGAAAGTGATCAAGCAGCATCCGCCCGTGCAGAAAGCCCTCACCGAGAACGAGAACCCCTTGGCGGCTTTGCTGTTTGCCGGCGTGACCGAGGCCTTGCGGGGGTCGAGTTGGCTGTCGGCCGGGTTACACGTCGAGGGAGACACGCTGGCGTTGCAGGCCACCGTGGACGGCAAGGCGGTGGACGCCGAGGGTCCGGCGGCATTCGTGCTTTCGGGGCAACCGGACGACGGCGCCCTGCCCAACCTGAACATCCCCCGCCGTATCGCCGCGCTGAGCCTCTACCGCGACCTGCACGCCTTCTACGCCGCCAAGGACGATTTGTTTCCCGAGCGGACCTCGGGGTTGATCTTCTTCGAGAACATGATGGGGATCTTCTTCAGCGGGTTGGATCTGACCGAGGAAGTGTTGGGCGAGACGCGGCCCGAAGTGCGGCTGGTGGTGGCCCAACAGGAGTATGACCCGGCAGCCGGCATGCCCCAGCTTCAAATCCCCGCATTTGCGGCGGTCTTCCGCCTGCACAACCCGGAGCAGTTCGGCGAGGTGGTCGAAGAGGCGTGGCAGAAGGCGGTGGGGCTGATCAACTTCACTCGGGGCCAGCAAGCGCAACCCGGGCTGATTATCGATCGGCCCACCCACGGGGATACGCGGTTTACCATGGCCTACTTTCGCGCCCCCGACGAGGGGGAGCGAGAAAACGTCGACTCGCGGTTCAATTTCCGGCCGGCGGTGGCCCGGTTGGGCGAGTATCTGATCCTTAGCTCCACCGACGGTTTGGCGGCCGATTTGATCGACGCCTTAAAGCAAGAGGCCTCCCAGAAGGTCGAGTCGCTGGCCGAGGCACACAGCCTGCTGGAAATCAATGCCGTTCAGTTGGCATCGATCCTGGGCGCCAACCGCGAGAACCTGGTCCGCAAGAATATGCTCGATGAAGGCAACACGCAACAGCAGGCCGAAACCGAAACGGACCTGTTGCTGACCGTGATGAAATACTTCGGCCGGGCAACACTCGAGCTGGGCAGCCACGAGGGTCAGCCGCAAGCGAAACTGGCCGTAAAGTTGAATTTGCCATAGTGTTGTGTCAACTATTGAACTTGGGGTAGCTGGATTCGCAAGAATTCAGCGATGTAGGGCGAAGGCTGAACTTTTGCAAGTTCAGCTACCCCAAGATGAGAGCTTGACGGAGCAGTAGAGCGGCCGGCAATTGTTGAAAGCCTTCGGGCGTCGGAAGTCGTTCGCAACCGGCAGCAAGAAAAGGAGCCGATCATGTTCGACGAAGGGCAGCCGGAAAACGGCGCCGCAGCGATCTCCGACCGGCCGATCGACCCCGGCTGGGCATGGGCCCCGTATGAGCCCGACCAGCGGCAGCCCTGGAACCTCTGCCGGGCGGCACATCTCTACCGCCGGGCGGCCTTCGGCGCCGATTGGGGGCTACTGCAGCAGGCACTGACCGACGGGCCGCAGCGGACCGTCGAAAAGCTGCTGCGGCCGGAGAACGACGTGGTCGCGTTCAACCGCACCTACGACGACTACGAGGCCGCCGCTTCCAGCTCGGCCGAGAACCTGCGGGCGTGGTGGCTGCGGCGGATGATCGAGACGCCGCATCCGCTGCTGGAGAAGATGACGTTGTTCTGGCACGGCCATTTCGGCGTCAGTAACGCCCGGGTCAACAATGCCCATCTAATGTGCCGGCACGTCCAGTTGTTGCGCAACCACGCCTTGGGCCGTTTTGGCCCCTTGCTGGCGGCCGTCTCCCAAGATCCGGCCGTGTTGCTGGGACTGGAGTGCTCGGCCAATCGCAAGGCCCAACCCAACGAGAACTACGCCCGGGCGATGCTGGAGAGTTTCAGCCTCGGCTTGGGCCACTTTTCGGACGGCGACGTCCGCGAGGCCGCCCGGGCCTTCACCGGCTGGTTCGTGCTGCGCAGCCGACTCCGCTACATCCCTCGCGAGCACGACGAGGGCGTCAAGAAGGTCCTCGGCCGGGAGGGCAATTTCGACGGGGAAGGCGTGGTGCAAATCGTGCTGGGGCAACCGGCCACGCCGCGGCGGCTGGTCGGCAAGCTCTACCGCTGGTTAATCTCCGAAACGGATGAGCCGGGCGACGCGCTGCTGGCGCCGCTGGCCGAGTCGTTCGCCCGGGACTACGACGTCTCGAAGCTGGTCGAGACGATGCTTCGCTCCCGGCTGTTCTTCTCGCCGGCCGCCTATCGCCGCCGGATCAAGAGCCCGGTGGAATTCGCCCTGGGGATCGTCAAGGGCCTGGAGGCGGTGGTCCCCACGGCCCAACTCGGCCAGGACCTGGCCGCCCTGGGGCAAGACTTGTATCATCCACCAACGGTCAAGGGCTGGCAGGGCGGGCGAAACTGGATCAACCACGCCACGCTGCTGGGCCGCAGCAATCTGGCCCAGTCGCTGCTGGCCGGTGCGCAACCGTACGGCGGGAAGCTCGATCCGTGGAGCGTCGCCCGCAAGCACGGGCACGAATCGATCGAGTCGGCCGGCCGCTTCCTGCTCGATTTGCTGCTGCAGTCGGACCTCGATCCCGAAGTAAAGACGGCCCTGCTGGACACCGTCTCGCCCGGCGGCGGTGATCCTGGGCAGCAACTCCGCCGCTTCGGCCGTCGTCTGGCCACGTCCGCCGAGTTTCAATTGGCCTGAGGATAGGTATTCCCCTTCGAACCAGGTGCAATCAGCCACAAAGGTAGACGCATGCAAGTAAGACGAATCCTCGACGTGATCGTCGATATTGCCACGTTGTTGGCTTTGACGGTGGCCGGGATCGGGCACCTGCTGCCTTGGATCGACATGAGAGAGGAGCACCTTCAGGCCTTGCCGCTGGAGTTTCAAATGTGGCACGCCACGCGCAGCGGTTTGGCGCTGGGGGCGGCCGCTTTCTTCGTCCTGGTCTCGCTGGCATTCGACTGCGGGCCCAAGGCGCGGAGGCTGCTGGTCGTGCTCGTGTTCGCCGGCGTGCTCACGGCGATCGTCTTCCAGATCCTGATCTTCTCGCCGTATCCGATTACCGACGACCATCGGCTGGCCAGAGAGGCTTCCTGGCATGCAGACGACGGCTTTCTGGTGGCACTCGTGCCCAGCATCATTGCCGGCGCGTTGTGTCTGTTGCGGATGAGCTGGACGATGACCAACTGGGGCAACACCAGGCGGCCGGACTCCCAGCCGTCGTGGGAGCCCGTCGAACGGAGCGATTCCTGACCCTTGTTTTCGATTTCAGGAGAAAACGAACCATGTCTGCGACGCGACGCGATTTCCTCAGAGCCTCGCTGGGGACCTCGGCCCTGATGTCCATCGGCCCGGCGATGCCGGCGCTGCTCGGCCGGAACGCCTGGGCCGGAACGTCGAAAGATGGCAGCGGCGAGACGATCCTGGTGGTCGTCCAGTTGGCCGGCGGCAACGACGGGCTGAATACCGTGGTGCCTTACGAGGACGACGAGTACGCCCGCAACCGGCCCACCTTGCGGTTGCCGGCCAAGGAAGTGCACAAGATCGACGCCCTGCTGGGCTTCCACCCCAGGATGCAGGCCTTCTCGCGGCTTTTCCAGCAGGGGCACCTCAGCGTCGTGCAGGGCGTGGGATATCCCAGGCCCAGCGGCGACCACGTCGTGGCCATGCGCGACTGGCAGTCGGCCCGACCCCACCAACCCAGTTGCCAAACCGGCTGGCTGGGCCGGGTGATCGACGCGGTCGCTGAGCCGAACCCGGCGAGCGTGCCGGGCGTGTTCGTCGGCCAGATCCAGCAGCCGTTCACGCTCAACGCCGAGCGGACCGTGGTTCCCTCGCTCCGATCCCTCCAGCAGTTCTCGCTGAAGGCCATGCCCGGTCCCCAAGCCGCTTCGTCCCCGGACCGGAAACCGATCGAGACGGCCGAGATCTCCCGTTCCGGCGACAACCCGCTGCTGGACTTCCTGCAGCGGGAATGGGCCACCAGCCGTGCCGCCGGCCGGCGGATCGAAGCGGTGGTCCAAAACCCGGTGGCCACGGGCCAGTATCCGCCGTTTCAGTTCGCCCGATCGCTCCGCACGGTCGCCCAATTGATCCGCGCCGAAGTGGGCATCCGCATCTATTACACGGAACTGGGTGGAAACCAACCGGGCGGGTTCGACAACCACGCCAATCAGCTCGGCAACCATTGCGCCCTGTTGCACCAGCTGTCCGAATCGGTGGCCGCCTTCGTCGACGATCTGAAGCGCGACAAGCTCTTGGACCGGGTGCTGTTGATGACCTTCTCCGAGTTTGGCCGCACGGTCAAGGAGAACGGACGCCGGGGCACCGGCCACGGGTCGGCCGCGCCGATGTTCCTGGCCGGGGGCAAGCTGAAAGGTGGCCTGATCGGCGCGCACCCCAACCTCACCGAGTTGGAGAACGGCGGCCAGAAGTTCCACACCGACTTCCGCCGCGTCTACGCCACCGTGCTGGACCGCTGGCTGGGGCTGGACAGCCGGATCGTGCTGGGCGAGACGTTCGAGCCGGTCGACGTGCTTCGGGCATGATAACGCCTCTTGAAATCCATGCCCGGCGGGACTCCGCTTGTACGACGGGCCTCCGAGCCCGCCGATTTGCGGCGGTCACCTGGTCCATCGACGGCTTCGGAGAGCCGTCGTACCTTTTTCCAGACACGTTCTGAGTTCGGCAAACGAAGACAAGCAGTGTCATTAGCAGGAGCGACACGCGGCAAGACCATTCGATGCCGTTCGCCTCTTCTCGCTATCACTCGGCTGGAACTTCGGCGGCACTGGTTTGTAGCAGTTTCTGCCTGATCTCCGGCTCGGAGCTGTCCTCGTAGATGCCCTCGGTAATGATGCGGTTTGTCACGTCGTCGAGATACTTGCGGAGCGTGTCGTCGAGTTCCTCGAACTCCGGCCAAAGGACTTCATCCACGAAACCGCGCGACACGACGCACATCACCGTGGTGTATCGCTGCTTGTAGTAGCGGTAGGGCTTGATTCCGTAACGCCGCAGCAAGGCCACAAACAGTTTCCGCGACCACATGTTGTTCAAAGTGAACTGGTACTCGACGGGAGGATCGGACTCCTGAATTCTCTCCAGTCGTTCCCGCATCCGCTGCATCGCGTTGGCCGCGGCTTCACGCTCACCCGGTGTGGTTGCACCGACGAACAGCGCCTCGATGCGTTGCAGCGTTTCAATCAGCTTGGCTTCGTCGTTCACTGGGGCCTCCTTGCTTTCTCTTGTTTTACCACGCCTTCCGACGATGGCAAAGCCTACATCTTCTCCACCACGTCGATCCCCAGCAATTCCAGCCCCTGGCGGATCGTCCGCGCCGTCAGGTCGCACAACAACAGGCGGCTCTGGCGAAGCTCGTCCGTTTCGGCCTTCAGCACCGGACACTGCTCGAAAAACGTCGAATAGCGGTTGGCCAGCTCGAACAGGTAGGCGGTCAGTTGGTTGGGGCGATAGTCCTCCACGGCCAAGTCCAGCGCCTCGCCGAATCGCAGGATCTCCAACCCCAGCGCCCGTTCGGCCGGCAAGTCAAGCACGATCGGGGCCCCGGACGCCCGCAGCGCGTCGACGTCGACCTCGCCTTTGCGCAGAATGCTGCGCACCCGGGCGTAGGCGTATTGCATGTAGGTCGCCGTGTTGCCCTTGGTGGCCACCATCTTGTCGTAGCTGAAAACGTAGTCGCTGGTGCGGTTTTGCGAGAGGTCGGCGTACTTGATCGCGGCGATGCCGACCGTCTCGGCGATCCGTGCCCGATCTCGGGTCGACAGCTCGGGGCCGTCGGGCTTGGCGTCGTCGTTGGCAGCCACGATGGCGCCGGCCCGGCGGACCGCCTCGTCCAACAGCCCCTCCAGCCCCACGGTATCGCCCGATCGGGTCTTGAAGGGTCGGCCGTCTTCGCCCAGCACGGTGCCGAAACTGACGTGCTGCAATTCCACGTCGTCGTAGCCCATCAGCCGGGCCGTGGCAAACAAGTGCTCGAAGTGCAGGCTCTGGCGATGATCGACCACGTAGAGGATCGCGTCGGGCTGGAACGTTTCCATGCGGTAGCGGATCGTGGCCAAGTCGGTGGTGGCGTAGAGAAAGGCCCCGTCCTGCTTGCGGATCAGCATCGGCACGTCGTGGCCTTCGAGAAACACGCAGATCGCGCCGTCGCTCTCCTGCGCCGTTCCATCCTGCAGCAGCCGGTCGACCGTCTCGGCCAGCCGGTCCTGATAGAAGCTCTCGCCCAGGGTGTGGTCGAAGGTCACCTTCAGCCGGCGGTAGACCCTCTCGATTTCATCTTCGCACGCCGGCAGAAACTCTTTCCACAAGCCGAGGTTCTCCGGATCGCCTTCGTGCAGCCTGGCCGTTTCGGCCAGCACGGCCGAGCCGATGCCTTGATGTTCGGGCAGTAGTTTCGAAAGCGCTGGGTCTTCCTCGACCGCGGCCAGCTTCGCTTTCAAGTCAGCCAGCTCGGCACGTGCCTGCGCCAGATCACCTTCCAGTTTCCGGAGGGCCTTGGCGGTCTTCTTGTCGGGCTCCGGGCCGGCCTCTTCTTTTCGCTTCTTGAGCGCCGTCTCTTGCTGGGCCAATTGCTCACCGAGCACAGGCAGCCGCGCTTGGCCTTCGTAATAATCCATCAATTGGCGGACCAGCCGGTAGAGCCGGGCCAATTCGGCGACGCGACTCTGCTGGTAGGCAGGCTCGTCGCGGAAGTGTCGATACCCGTAGATGATCATGCCGAACTGCGTGCCCCAGTCGCCCAGGTGGTTGTCGCTGATCGCCGCATGGCCCAGGAAGCGGAGCGTGTGGCAGAGCGAATCGCCGATCACGGTCGAGCGGATGTGGCCCACGTGCATCGGCTTGGCTACGTTGGGGGCCGAATAGTCGACCACGAAGGTCCGCGGCTGCTCGGTCACGGCCACGCCCAAGCGGGAATCGGTCACCGCGGCCGAAAGCCGTTCGATCAGCCAGTCGTCCCGAATCCGCAGGTTGATAAACCCTGGGCCGGCGATCTCGGGCGCATGGCAGAGGTCGTCGACCTTGAGTCGCTCGACGATTTCGGCGGCCACTTCCCTTGGCGGGCGACCGATCCGCTTGCCCAGCGGCATGGCGAAGTTGGCCTGATAGTCGCCGAACTTCGGGTCCCCGCTGCGGCGGATCAGGGTCAACAATTCGTCCACGTCGTCGGCCGTCCCGGCCAACGCGGTGCGAAAACGTCGTTTTAGTTCGACAATGTTGCTCATCAATACGGTCCAATGACAGAAAACCAAGCGTTCGGCAAAGCCTCGTTCCAAGATGCCAATACCGACGCATTAGTTTAGCAACCCGCTTGTAATCAACAATTGCACCCCCCCGCAGAAGGGGCCGGATGACGGTCGGCCGGTGGCGGATAGCGCAGCACCTCCCGTATGCTCTGGCGATACTTGCGTGGGGCGGCCAACAACAGTAGAATGTTGGATGTGGGGTTGTTAGGGGGACCTTCGAGGGGAGAATAATCGATGGAGGCGAAGATCTCAAAACGGTTGCATGCGATTCTCGAGGATCCGAGTACCCGCAAGAAGTTTGCGGATATTCTGTCAGGGCGGTCGCATTCGTCGGTTGTTTCCCGTGAGTACCGTGTTGATATCTCCCCCAGTGATGCTTCTGCTGAAGGCGCGGAGCCGCCGCGCGAACTGCCCACGGCAAGGAAACCTCGTTGATGTGAGTTTCCTGAAACGGTATTGCCCCGGCAGTCGGCATTGGTTAGCATCCGTCCGTGTATGATCCAGGCAGGTTACACGGAGGTACCAACCGTGCTGGCAAAGCTATCGCAGAAAATGCGGTCGATACTGAGTGACCCAGCCGCTCGAGATCAGTTCAAGAAGATCATTTCGGGTGAAGCTACGGACTCCAAGCTGACCGCAGCCGGGGAAGAGTATCACGTCAAGATAGGTCCACAACGTGCCGTTAAGGAAGCGGTAAAGAGGCCCCCTGCCAAGTAGTGTGTCTCTGACGACCACCGGCCTTTCCCATGAACATCGCGTTCTCAGCGTTGGTGGCTTTTGTTCTGGCGCTTCCGGGCATCGTCTTCTGGCGAGCGTTCAAGACGACAAAAAATGGGAGCTATCTTGTCCGGCGCTCGTTGTCAGAGGAGATGGCGCTGGGACTTCCAACAGCGGCCGTTTTGCACGCCGTGTGGGCATGCATTTTCCAGTTCTCTGGCCCGGCCTATCTGGCGGGTGTTCGCGTAGACCTTCCATCGGCATTGATGTTACTGATGTCGAAGTACGGGAAAGACGACGCCAGTCTAGCTCATGCAGTTGATTCCATCACGCAGCATCCGCACTGGGTGCTTGTGTACTTCGTCAGTCTGGGCATCGGCGCATATGTCCTCGGGAGAACGCTGCAGACTCTGGTTCGAGAGAGGCGAATCGACAGGCGGCTCCCGCTTCTCGCCCTCAATCCATGGTGGTATCTCCTACGGCTGGAAGATCTGGATGACGACCTTGATGGTGTTTTAGTCTATGCCCTGTGTGACTTACAGGGAACCGAATGTGAGTTCCACGGGCTACTCTATGATTTCTTCCTCACCGAAGATGGCAACCTGGACACGATCGTATTGGCTGCGGCAAGCGCATCTAGGATCGATGACGGGCGGAGACTCGCCTCGCTGTCGGACGTCGATGGCTACCGAGTCCTACGATATTCGGACGTGAAGTCATTGAGAGTGAGAGTAGCGCGCCTGCTATTGCGGACTGAGTGATGAGTCGGCCCCAGACGACTTAAACGGAACCCGTTTGGCGTGTCCCCAAAGCTGCTCCAGGGCGTAGTATTCGCGGGTTTCCGGCTCAAACAGATGGATCACCACGTCGCCGTAGTCCAAGAGGATCCAGCGGCTTTCGGCGTATCCTTCGATTCCCATCCGCCGATCTCCCAGGCCCTCTTCCAGGGCATGGTCGATCTCTTCACTCATAGCGTGTAACTGGCGTCGGCTGGTGCCGGTGGCGAGCACGAAGTAGTCGAAGACGGGCGTCAGCTCGCGCATGTCCAGGATCACGATGTCTCGGCCGCGGTTTTCGTCGGCGGTTTGGGCGGCGACCAGGGCCCGTTTCAGTGCCCCGTCACGTTGCTTCGCCGCGGCCTCCGCGGGGCGGACGGTACTCTCTTCCACTAATCACCCTCTTTTTGGGAACGAACGGGTTACAACGGTCTATTGTACACCGCCGTTGCCCAAAAGGGGAGGGCCGACCATGAAGTCCGAATTCGCCGGGAGCCATCGAGCGGCAGCCCCCATCGCCGAGGGGGCATGCCGCATGACCGGTTGGGAAGGAGAGATGATCCCCCGCGGACATTAGCCCGCATTGCTCACCCCGTGTGCCACTGCTTCGCAGAAGCAGTGGCACACGGTCAGGAACCGTCTGTCACTAGCGAGGCCTGCAGGTGCTAGAAGCGAAGCTCCAGACCGACGTTGATTCCCTGGGCCCAGAAATCGGTGTGGCGCGGGGCGAACGTGGGATTCACCCCGGCCGAGGTGTTGGGAGGAATCTGCGCCGCATCGAGCGTCCGATCCACCTGGTCCCCGGCACGTGCCACGTCCATCCAGTAGAGGAAGTTGTAGCCCAGGTACGTTCGCAGATGATCGTTCACCCGATAGCCGACCTCCAGACCGAACTGGGGAATGACCACGAACTCGTTCTGGATGTGCAGGCCCGAATTGCTGGCCAACGCGAGCATACCGGCATTGTACATGTCCGTGGCGGCGCCCGGCGCGGTGATGGCCCCGCTGCCGTTGATGTCGATCACCCGACGGTTGCTTCCCAGCCCCATCTTTCCGAGCAACTCCATCGACCACCGGCCGCGCTCGATTTGCGCCACCAGCCCGACCTCACCGCCGTTGAATTCGTTGGTGGTGTGGAAACTGTCCATAAAACTGGTCATGGTGCCGGTGGTTCCCAGGGCCGGAGACGTCAGCACGTTCGTTTCGCGGATGATCAGGCTGTCGGTCAGGCGGTAGTAGCGATAGCCGCTGATCAGATCCAGCCGCATGCGGGAGCCGCAGGCGTCGTGCACGCGGCACGGGTTGTTGCTCCAGAGGTGGCGCCGCACGCGAATGCCGGCCGATTCAAAATAATCCGACACGCTCGCGTTGACCCGGCCAACCGCCTGGCCCGG
>Ga0180438_10005543_pt1 | contig 17470 bp, 20 predicted proteins | sample SS_ome_12_FD_132455 | JGI IMG/M metagenome (GOLD analysis project Ga0180438, IMG submission 132455) | Hypersaline lake sediment archaeal communities from the Salton Sea, California, USA - SS_3_D_2 metaG | ecosystem: Environmental > Aquatic > Non-marine Saline and Alkaline > Hypersaline >...
GATGGTTTCTTGAAGCTCTCGGATCTGATGTGCTCCGTATCCCATCGCCGGAAGGATGGGACCTGTGGAGGGATACTTCCTGAAGGTCTCTGCAATAGAGCCGACAGCATACGGGCGCGGGTCCACGATCTCTGCGGCCCCAAACCGGCGGGCAGCGACGTAGCCTGCGCCATAGGCCATCTCACCGTGAGTGAGTGTAGGACCATCTTCTATGACCAGGACCCTGGCGCCGCGAATCGCCTGCGGATCTTCGACAAAGATCGGTGAGGCGGCGTGGATGATGGTGGCAGAGGGGTTGAGCGACACGATGTTCTGTCTTACCTGCGCGACTTTGTCCGGGTCCGCGGTCTCGATCTTGTTGATGACCACTGCATCGGCGAGTCTCAAGTTTGCTTCGCCGGGGTGGTAGCGCAATTCGTGGCCGGCGCGCAGCGGATCGGTGACGACGATGTGCAAGTCCGGTTGGTAGAATGGCAGATCGTTGTTGCCACCATCCCAGAGGACAACATCGGCCTCCTGCTCGGCCTGGCGCAGAATCTGCTCATAGTCCACGCCGGCGTAGACGATGCTACCTCTGTCAAGGTGGGGTTCGTATTCCTCGCGCTCCTCAATCGTGCAGTCATACTTGTCCAGATCCTCGTAGGTCGCAAAGCGCTGGCACGCCTGCTTGACCAAATCGCCATAGGGCATGGGGTGGCGGACGACAACCAGCCTCTTGCCCATCCGGCGCAGCAGATCAGAGGTGCGGCGCGAGGTTTGACTCTTGCCGCTCCCCGTGCGCACAGCACACACAGAGACTACAGGCACCTTCGACTTGAGCATTGTATCCCTGGCGCCCATGAGACGAAAGTCTGGACCTGCAGCAATGACCTGCGAAGCCTTGTGCATCACGTACTCGTGAGAAACGTCACTGTAGGCAAAGACGACCTGGTCGACGTCGAACTTGCGGATTAGTGCCTCCAGCTCGCTTTCGGGATGGATGGGGATGCCCGCGGGATAGAGTTCGCCGGACAGTTCGGGGGGATAGTTTCGCCCTTCGATGTTGGGGATCTGTGTTGCGGTGAAAGCCACAACGTCATAATCGGGATTGGCGCGGAAATACACATTGAAATTGTGAAAGTCGCGCCCCGCTGCACCCATGATGACCACTCGAGTCTTCTTCATTGAATGCTCTCCTTAGAGGCCCATCTCATTTGGGATGATGTACTACTGCTACTGCACCTCGGTTGCGAGTGTGGCGGCTACCAAAGCTCCTGCCGCGATGCAAACCAGCCGGGTTTGGGGAGGATCCGCCCGTGAGCCGACGACCAGAGGTGCTCTGGCGCCAACCACTAGACCGGCCATCTGGCCGCCCGCAAAGTAGGTGACTCCTTTGGCCATGATGTTTCCGGATTCCACGTCTGGCGCTACCAGAACATCAGCGTGCCCGGCCACTGGGCCACCGCGGCCGCGCTGTTCGGCGACCTGAGGCGAAACCGCCGTATCCAGCAGGAAAGGTCCGTCAACCAAAGCGCCTTCGCTAGCCCACCGTCTTTTCATCGCAACAATGCCCGCAATCTCGAGGGTGACGGGCAGTTCGGGTTGCACCTGATCTGAAGAAGCCAGCAGGGCGACCTTGGGTTGCTGGATTCCGAGACTCCTGGCCACGATGATGCCATTGCTCACAATCTCGATCTTCTGCTCTGTTGTAGGGTACAGAACCACGCCACCGTCGGTGATAAATAGAAGGCGCTCAAAACCGGGAATCTCAAAGATGCCGACGTGGGAGATCAGGCGATCTGTGCGCAACCCCGCATTGCGGTCGAGAGCCGCATGCAGGAACAAGCTGGTCGGCAGCTGGCCCTTGATGGCGACCTTGGCCTCGCCCTGGGCCACAATCTGCATTGTCCTGGTCGCAGACTGCATTGGGTCAGGCTCGTCGACGATGCGCATCGCCTGCAAGTCGACCCCCGCATGGTCTGCTAGTTCACGGATTGCCGTCTCATCCCCCACCAGGACAGCGCCAATAATGCCGCGTGACTGCGCCTGGGCAGCAGCCACCAGTACTTCCTCCTCCTGAGCGGCGGCGATGGCCACAGGCACTGGGCCCGCAGCAGCGGCGGCCTCAAGCATTTGATCGTAGTCTGCGATGGATGGCAATGGTAAGGCTCCTTTGCCTTTCCGCCTTTGCTCGCTTGGCACAGTCTCTGCATCGATGGCGAAGACTTGGAAGGCTGATAGCTGAGACCTGGCCGTCCAAGAGAGATGCTCGTATCGGCGCTGGAGCAGGCCACTGAACACATGGCCCGGTCAACCTCCAACTCCCCTTCTATGCAGCCAGCGCACCCCCGCCAGCCCCACGAAGGGCGCTGCCGCATCGGCAGCAGTTATCCTAGCATGCCAAGGATAGCAGATTTGGCCCTTCTCGACAAGAATGAAGACACAGGGGACTGCGGCGCTGCGAAGAGCCAATCGCCGAACAGACTCAGCGGTAAGAACAAGGCACGAGTGCGATCACAATGGACAGGTATCAATCGGGTGAGCAACAACCTCTCCGTGAGATCAGTGCCCATGCGCGAGAGCCAGACATCAGCAAAGGCACGTCGGCAGCACCCACGCCGCACGGTGCTGCAACCCCCTAAGGAAACTCGGTTTCCGCGTCAGCTGCAGCTTGGCCAGACAGCGCGACGTGCTACCCTTGGAGGTCCGGCGGGGCTGCACCGGGCGGGACGCGCTCTTTGGCCTTGGAGTTGATGGCCTCCGAAGTAGCCTGTAGTTCATCGGAGGTTGCTTCCATCTCCTGTCTGAACTGATCTGTGATTTCCTCGGATGCCTCACGCAATTCTCGCATCATCTGGCCGAGGTTTCTGCCAATCTCAGGCAGGCGGCGAGGACCGAACACGATCAAGGCTAGGATGAGGATGAGCAGCAATTCTCCAGGGCCGATGCCAAAGAGATTCACATCACGTGCTCCCGTACGGCCAGACTACCCTCTGGCAGGCGACGCTCGTAGCCCGGCCCCTGAGTCATCGACGGCTTCCTGGTTCTGCGAGGACGCCGCCCGGGCCCGAGACCAGCGTGCCCAGAACGCCATTCACGAAGCGCTGCGAGCTGTCGCTGCCAAAGCATTTTGCCAGTTCCACCGCTTCGTTGATAGCGACCTTGACAGGTGTCTCGTGGTCGACCATGATCTCAAAGACGGCAATGCGCAGGATGTTGCGGTCGATGATGGCCATCTGGTCCAGAGGCCAATCCGTAGCAATGCCCGTAATCACACGATCCAGGTCGGGGCGATGCTCCAGGACACCCTCCACCAGGCGTGTCGCAAAAGCCTGGCCCTCTGGCGGCAATGACGACTGCTCCAATCGCTGCGCTAACACTTGCTTGGCAGCATGGTCGACGCTATCTACCTCAAAGAGTGCCTGTAAGGCGAGAACGCGAGCTTGTCGTCTGACCTTCACTTGGCCACCCTGCCCCGAGTGGGTTGCTATGCTTGTGCTGACGTCGGATCTGCCACATCCACGATGTGTACGTTGACCTCGCGTACGGGCATGCCAACAATCTCATGGATAGCGCGAGTCACCTTCCCCTGAATCTCCCGGCTGAGTTGTAGCATGTTGACATCGGATGCGGCAACCACAAAAACATCCAGCACGACGGTGTCGTCAATGACCTCCAACTTCACACCGTCGCATCCGCGAACCCTAAACGCCCGTCCTACGGGCGATGACATCATCCGCGCCACGCCCGGTACCGAAAGTGTCGTCAGCCGGGCGATCATGGACAGGACTGCAGGTGAGATGACAACAGTTCCCAGCTTTTGATCCATCGCAGCACCTTTTCTTTCTGCACAACGCCTGCGCCGTCTTGCGCCCCCTCTGTAGTGGGCAGCGGCGTCATGACGTTGTGACCAGACCTCCGTCTACACAAAGGACCTGACCAGTGATGTAGTTGGCCTCGTCCGAAACCAGGAAAGCCACAGCATTGGCAATGTCTTCGGGCGTCCCGGGGTGCCCCAGGGGCATCAATTCGATCCCCTTTGCCAGCAAATCCGGGGGTATGGTAGAACTGAGCTCCGTTGGGATATAGCCAGGCGCTACGGCGTTCACCGTGATGTTGCGCGAACCCACTTCCTTAGCCAGCGCCTTGGTGAAACCGAGGAGACCGGCCTTGGCTGCCGAATAGTTGGTCTGGCCAGCATTGCCACCCACCCCAGCAATGGAGCTGATGTTCACGATGCGCCCGAAGCGCTGCTTGAGCATCGTTCTGATTGCCGCCTTGCAGCAACTGAAGGTACCTTTGAGGTTGGTGTCGATCACCGTGTCCCAGTCCTCTTCGGACATGCGGATCAGCAACGTGTCACGCGTCGTGCCTGCGTTGTTAACCAGGATATCGAGCCGCCCGAAATGCTCCAGCGCACTCTGTATCAGATTGTGCGCTTGTTCAAAGGAGCTGACGTCGGCTTGCTTGATGATGCCTTCGCCGCCCACTTCCTGGATCAAACGCAGCGTCTCCTCAGCAGCCGTTTCGCTGCTGCGGTAGTTCACCACGACCTTGGCATCCAGACTCGCGAGCTTCACAGCGATAGCGCGACCCAGACCGCGCGACGAACCGGTCACAACAGCCACCCTGCCATGTAGTTCTCTCATTCCAGCACCGCCTCAATGTCTGTCGCATGTTCAACGCTGATGGTTCTGACGCTTCCATCGATACGCCGGATCAAACCGCTGAGCACGCTCTTGGGACCAACTTCGATAAAGGTCCTGACGCCAGCGGCAATCATATAGCGCACGGACTCAACCCATCTCACACGTGAAGTGAGATGCTGGACCAACTCTTGGCGGATATCCTGCTCCTCCCAGAGTGGCAGAGCACTGGAGTTGGCCACAATGGGCACGCTGGCCTGTGCCAGGGGCAAGGCTTTCACGATTTGGGCCAGGCTCTCGGCCGCGGGTGCCATCAAGGGACAGTGAGATGCGATGTTGACAGCCAGCGGAATGGTCCGCTTGGCACCCCGCTGTTTGGCCAGCTGCAATGACCGCTCCAAGGCCTGAATTTCTCCGGATAGAACGATCTGCCCGGGTGCATTGTCGTTGGAGATCCAAACGTCACCGCTCTCATCGCAGATGGTCTGCAGGGCGGTGGCATCCAGGCCCAACACGGCAGCCATGGACCCTGCCCTTCCATCTCCCGCTTCTCTCATCAGTCGTCCGCGCTCCCGGACGACTCGCAATACCGAAACGAGATCCAACACCCCGGCCGCCAGCAACGCCGTGTATTGGCCTGTGCTGTGACCAGCGACAAAGACAGGCGCAAGCCGCCCGCCTGCCCGCTCTTGCAGTGCAGCCAGCACTGCTGCGCTGGTGGCCACCGTTGCCGGCTGTGCGTTGAAGGTGTCTGTCAGCTCTTCAACCGGACCTGCAAAGCAGAGTTGTGAAAGAGGATATGCCAGGATGGCATCCGCCTCCGTGAGAATACGTCGTGCTGCTGGGTAACGTTCGCATACGTCCTGTCCCATGCCCACGTACTGCGAACCGCCGCCTGGGAAAACCAGAGCGATCTTGTCCGGTCCCTGATTTCCTAGCTGCATGGCGTCCATGGGTGGTCGAGTTGCTGACAGAACCGAGTGCCGGCCGGTTCCGACATCACCGCGCTAGTACCTGGGCTTGGACAAAATGCGGAAGGTTTTGCAGGAGTGCCTCCGCTTCCGAAATGATGCGCTCAATGAGCTCGGCCGCGGGCACGATGTCGTCAACGAGGCCGCAGCTCTGCCCGGCCATGAAAGATCCTTCGTTTACATCGCCGTCGACGGCAGCGCGTCTCAGTTTCCCGGTTCCGAACTCGAGCAGTTCCTCCTCGGAGAGTCCAACTTTTTCTAGTTCCTCGAACTTCCGTGTCATGGGATTGCGCAGGGCGCGTACGGGGTGCCCGAGACTGTGCCCCGTCGTGATCGTAGCGCGATCGCCGGCCCTGACGATCATCTGCTTGTAGTTGTCGTGAACGTCGCACTCTACCGTGGAGATGAAACGTGTTCCCATCTGCACACCGACCGCACCCAAGGCTAAGGCTGCCACCAGCCCGCGCCCATCGGCTATGCCTCCGGCAGCCACAACGGGAATGCTGACCGCATCCACAACCTGCGGTACGAGTGGCATCGTGGCCACATCACCAATGTGCCCGCCAGACTCGCCCCCCTCGGCGATCAGGGCATCGGCCCCCATGCGCTCCAGCCGCTTGGCCAGAGCAACTGAAGCAATGACGGGCACCACCGTTGCCCCTGCCTCTTTAAGTGTCGGGATGTACGCACTAGGGCTGCCGGCTCCCGTAGTCACCACAGGGACGTGCTCCTGCACACAGATTTCTACAATGTCGGCGGCACAAGGCGCGAACAGAGCTATGTTCACGCCGAAAGGCTTTCCGGTGCGCTCCCGGATTTCGCGAACCTGCTGTCGAACCAGGTCAGGCGGCGCATTGCCGGCGCCCAGAACGCCCAATCCTCCCGCTTCTGACACTGCCGAAACCAGCGAGGGGGTTGCTACCCAGGCCATTCCGCCCTGGATGATGGGGTGCTGAATGTTCAGGAGGTCACATAGAGGCGTTCGGATCATGTTGGTCTTGCCAGCTCCTTTCTGGGTCAGCATTCGTTGGCTCTGCCTGATGCATATTGCCGCATCCGCTGCCGCGCGTCGAGTTCAAGTTCACTAAGAAAATGAGGCCGTGTTGGAAAGCCAGTCTCCCCCCACGGCCCCATCACCAAGACTGTTACCTATTCCTTCTTCTTAGACTCGACCTCGACGACCTGGACACCCTTGTAGCTGCCACAGGACGGGCAGACGTGGTGAGGAAGTCGCAGCTCGCGGCACTGTGGACAAGGTACAAGCTTGATCTTCTTCAGTGCCAGATGGCTGCGTCGACGATCGCGCCGACCCTTGGATATCTTCCTTTTTGGTAGTGCGCCCACGATACAAGTACTCCTTTCCCGATGGATTACAGCAGATCACGCAGAGCTGCCAGTCTAGGATCCTCGTCCTGGCGCTGGCAGGTGCAGGTTTCTTCATTCAAGTCAGCCCCACAGGCGGGACATAGGCCGCGGCAATCTGGACGACACAACGGTGATGTTGGTACGGCCAGAAGCAAGTCCTGGCGAACCACCTCAGTCAGGTCCAGGATGTGATGATCGTCGATCCGCGTGACCTCATCTTCACCGTCCGCCGGTGCAATCGCCGCTCCAGTGAAAATGTCGATTGACGGCTTGAATTCTTCTTCGATCTCCATCTCGACACCGACGATCATCGGTGCAAGACAGCGCCGGCAAGGTACACTCGCCTCGGTTTCCAGTCGTCCCGTTACCAGAATACCGCTATCGGTTTTGATCAGGCGAAGCTTGCCAGTCAGTGGTCTAGTCAGCACCAAGTCCTGGTCAATACCCGAGATGTCGACATCGACATCAAAAATCCTTTGGGCACCAGGTTCGGACTTGAGCAAGGCAGCTACGTTGTAGCTCAGCATGATACCTCGCCGCATGTTCCAACAGGCCAAACGAGTTGCTGCCAGGCTGAAACGGCAGTGCGCATTATAAGAAGCCAGCAGTGCGGTGTCAAGAGCTAGCGCATATGCAAGAGCTGGCTACGAGGGCTCTTCCAGATCCTCTGGTACCATCTCGCCGTGCTTGCGCCTGAGAGAGGCAAGACCGTTGGCCGTCTGACGTAGCAGCGCTGACAAGCGCGCCTCCAGCTCGCCCAGCGCTTCCAGAGCATAGTCGTCGGCTTCTTTGCGAAACGCATCCGCCTCACGCTGCGCCTGCGATTGGATTCTCTCGGCTTCGGCTCGCGCAGCAGCCGCAATCTCGCCTTCGTCCAGCAGGCGCTCTGCTTTCGCTTGTGCCTCCCGGATGATGCGTTCTGCATCGTCCTGCGCCTCTGCAAGAACGCTGTCCCGTTCGCTGAGCAACTCGTCAGCTTGCCGCACTTCCTCAGGAATCGAGACGCGCAGCTGGTCGATGATATCGTAGAACTGGTCCTCTTCAATGATGGTCTTCATCGTGAACGGAATGCGCCAGCCCTGGTTCACTATGCCTTCGAGACGATCTACCAGTGCGAGGATGTCTATGGCCATCACCACCTTTCAGTCGAGATGCCCGCCATTGGCCGATTCATGCAGCTAGTCCCGCAGCGAAACGATCTGTACCCGCTTGCCTGCCTCGGATCCCAGACGATGGAACTTTTCATTCAGCGCTTTGGTAACGTGGGGGGGCACCATCTGCTCCACGCACCCACCCACCATGGCAATCTCCTTGGCAACGCTCGAACTCAGGAAGGCATAGTCCTGGCTCGTGATCAGGCAAACCGTGTCGATTTCTGGTGCGAGCTTTCGGTTGGTCAGGGCCATCTGGAACTCGAGTTCAAAGTCGGATAGCACCCGCAAACCACGAACGATGACTTGGGCCCCAACGCTGCGCGCAAAGTTCACCGTCAGGCCGCTGTAGCTTTGCACGGCAATGTTGGTCAGTTCCTTCAAAGCTTCCTGGGTCATGGCCAATCGTTCCTCTGTTGAGAAGAGCAGATTCTTGAGCGGACGGTCATACACCGCCACGATAAGGTGGTCAAACAGAGAAGCCGCACGAGTCGCTACGTCGACGTGGCCGTTGGTGATGGGATCAAAGGTCCCAGGATAGATGGCAGTCTTCAACGCTCCCCCTTGATGGCAATCGACAATCGCACGCGGTGACGCTGCATCGTCTCAGATCAGATCGCTCTCTGGGCCCCAAAACTCGCGTACCTCGTGTGCCAACGCCCGATGCTCGGGCTGTGCAAGCTCCGGATCCTCCGCAAACAGCTCCAGTGCCGCCTGTCGCGCTTGTTCCAGAACACGGACGTCGCTGAGCTTGGCTACCCGCAAGTCCGGGAGTCCACTTTGGCGCGTGCCAAAGAACTCGCCGGGACCTCTCATCTTGAGGTCTTCTTCCGCCAGCAGGAAGCCATCAGTCGTCGTCTCAATGATCTTGAGACGCTGCTCGCCGCCCAATGAGGGTGACTCGGCCAGAAGCAGGCAGTATGACTGGTGCGCGCCGCGTCCCACACGCCCGCGGAACTGGTGCAACTGCGCCAACCCAAAGCGGTCTGCGCCCTCTACCAGCATAACCGTCGCGTTTGGAACGTCGACACCCACCTCAACCACGGGTGTAGACACCAGCACGCTGAACTCGCCCTTGCGGAAGCGACCCATGATCTCTTCCTTGTCACTGCCACTCATCCGACCATGGAGGAGTCCCAGGGTCAGGTCAGGAAAGATCTCGTTCTGCAGTCTCTTGTACTCGCTCACTGCTGCCTTGGCTTCAATCTTCTGCGATTCTTCGATAAGCGGGCAAATGATAAAGGCCTGTCGACCCAGCTCAACCTGTCCGCGCAGGAATGCATAGGCCCGCTCTCGGTCCGATGGTTCGAGCCAATGCGTGATCACCTGCTGTCGGTCAGGCGGCATCTCATCGATTGTCGAGATGTCCAGATCCCCGTAGATGGTCAAGGCCAGAGTCCTCGGGATGGGCGTGGCGGTCATGACCAACACGTGAGGGTTATGTCCCTTCTGCCGCAGCGCTGACCGCTGAGAAACGCCGAAGCGGTGCTGCTCGTCGACGATGGCCAATCCGAGATCGTCGAAGCTCACCCCTTCCTGGATGAGGGCATGGGTGCCGACGATGACATCCAGCTCACCCGTGGCGATCTGTTCTCGCCGCGCCTCCTTGTCAGTTTGGCCCAGGCTCCCCGTCAGCAAGCCAACACGCAATGCGGACATTTGTCGTCCTGCGGCCGAGTCTTGCAGCCCCGGTTTCTCTGCGGCTCCCGCCAATAGGGACGCGATTGTGCCATAGTGCTGCTCGGCCAGAATCTCGGTCGGGGCCATGATTACCGCTTGCATTCCGTTGGCGGCTGCAACAAGCATCGCACCCAGTGCTACCACTGTCTTTCCGGAACCGACATCCCCTTGCAGGAGCCGACTCATCGGCTGCTCTCGCTGGAGATCGGCCGTTATCTGGTGCAAGGCCCGCTGCTGAGCGGAGGTCAGTTGAAAGGGCAGTGCCTCGACGAATCCATCGAGCAGTTGCTGGTCGACGACCATTGTGCGGCCTGGGCGTTGCTGCCAGACATGACGCTGTTTCAAGACGCCTAGCTGGATAAGCAGGAACTCCTCAAAGCACAGCCGGTGCCGCGCGCGATCCAGTGAATCTCGATCGTCAGGGAAGTGGATCTGGCGCAGTGCAGTCGGCAGATCGACCAGGCTGTATGTCTGCCGCAGGTTCTCGGGAAGTGGGTCGATCACTTTCGGAACCCATTTATCGACCATCGCCTCGATCAATGCGCGCAGGCGCCGGGCGCTCAAGCCCTCGGTGAGTGGGTAGACAGGAACCAGGCGACCGGTGTGTAGCAGTTTGTCCCTCCAAGGCTCCCATTGCGGAGACTGCAAGGACAGCCGGCCCAGGTACTGATCGACCTTCCCGCTCAGCACGATCCGCCGACCATGTCGCAGCTGGCGCAGCATATAGGGTTGGTTGAACCATACGACTTCAACGGTGCCGGTGCCGTCCGATATGAGCGCTTTGGTGAGATCCATGCCGCTGCGCGCCTTCTGGTTGCGCGCCTCCCAGACAACGCCGACAATGGTCGCCTCCTCACCATATTCCAGCTGGTCGATGGTCCTGAGCTGACTAAAGTCGTCATATCGCCGTGGAAACAGGTGGATCAAATCCTCAATGGTGCGTACGCCTAGGCGCGCCAAGCGGCGTGCGCGTGTGGTACCTACTCCCCTGACCTCGCTCAGGGGGGAGGATAGTTCCAACAGCCGACGCGTCGGCGCAGTCCCCTCAGGAGCTGGCCGTCTGCCCGATTCTGCCTGTGACGGTTCGTCAGCTGGGGACACCTCGCGCCTGGATTGCAGTGCATCTAGGCTCTCGCGAACGGCGCGCGACCGTTGTTCGGGAGATTGTGCGCCATAGCCCCGAAGGCGAGAGCTGATCAACGCCACGAGCTCGCGGTCAGCAGACTGGTCTGCCGACTGAGCCTCTGCCAACCAGACCTGAAGAAAGCTCTCCAGGCCTCCGATCACAATCCTGTCGCGGTTTCCATCCTCTTGTTCTGCCGAGAGGATCTTGATGAGTTTCACAAAATCGGGACCCATGTGGTCTCCTTGAATCTCCTGTTAACGTGACCCCTCATGGCTCAGACAGTGCATCGGTGGCGGCGACTGGTCCTGGTCCCGCAAGTGTGCCAATCACCGTTTAAGTCACGCTGGCAACGACTTGAAGTGCGGGTATACACCCGCCAGGATGATGCCTCAGTGTCTGAGTCGGTGAGGGACATAGCCTTGCCCTCGGTAGTATTCCTGGAGTCTGGCCTCAGCATCGGTCAGGGTCCCTCGTAGACCCCAATGCCCAATGCGTCCGGTCCCAGACAGGTGGCAAGTGCCAGGCCATAGGGCTTGATGTCCAGCCTCTTCTGTGGAAAGGCCTGCATGAGCTGCTCAAACAGAGACTGCGCCCTGTCAGACAAGCGTCCCTGCAGGATGGTTGCCCGCTCAAACTGCGCGAACTCGGACACGAACTCCAGCAGGCGTTCTGTGGCCTTGCCGCGCACGCGGACGCGCTCCATGGGGAGTACCTCGCCCTCTTCCATGATCAGCAGCGGCTTGAGGCCCGAAAGCGTCTCGACCTGTGTGCGGGCTTTACTCAGCCGCCCGCAGTAGTCTGCAAAGTCAGGATTATCAACATAAAAGACCATATAGATGTGAGGGATGGTGCCGCGCACCAGCCGCACGATATCCTCGACTGTCGCACCTCGTTGCGCCGCTTGAGCGGCAAAGCTCACGAGCAGCTCAAGCCCCCAGGAAATTGAAGATGAGTCAACGACGGTGATCTTGCTGCGGCCCAGAAATGACTTTGCCGCCTCTTGGGCTACCTGTGCTGTGTTGCTAATTCGGGACGAGAGGTGCAGCGACAGCACCTGGTCTGCGCCGGTCAACAACCGGTTGTAGGCTTTTTGGAAATCCTCGAGCAGTGGGGGCTCCAGAAAGGGGCGGCCGGTGCCCTGTGCCAGATGACGGTAGAACTTGGTTCGATCGATATCGACACCGTCACGGTAGACTCGGTCCCCTATGCGAATTCGGACGGGCAGCACAGTGACGCCGAGCTGAGCGGCTAGATGCGCCGATATGTCCGAAGAACTGTCAGTGACAATCTTGATCATGCCATGGCTCCTAGAATCGCGCTACTCTGCTGAAATGATATAGCGATAGTATGGTTGCTTGCCCTCGATCAGTTCGATCTCTTTGTTCTTATAGCGTGAACCCATCCAGGAAGCCAGCTCCTGAGCTTGATCTTCGGTGACATCCTCGCCCCAGTAGACGGTGATCACCTCGTATCGCTCCATGTCTATCCTGAGTAGAACAGCTTGCGTCACAGTCGTCAGATCATCGCCGGCCTCAACAAGCTCGCCGTTCAGCAGTCCGATGAATTGTCCCTCCTGAATGCTTAGTCCATTGATCTTGACGGAGCGGACGGCGTTGGTGATCTCGATGGTCTGGATTTGGCTCGCTGCGCGCTCCATGAGATCCACGTTCGTTTTCATGTCGCTCTGGTAGTTGAAAGCGAGAAGCGCACTGATGCCCTGAGGTATTGTATTGGTGGGAATCACCGCGACCTCTTTGTCTGACATGCGCTGCGCCTGTTGTGCTGCCAGAAGGATGTTGGGGTTGTTCGGGAGAATGATCACCTTCTCGGTCTGCAGGCCCGCAATGGTCTCGAGCAGTTCTTGCGTGCTCGGGTTCATGGTCTGCCCGCCCCTGACGACGGCGGCAGCACCCAGGCTTTCAAAAACACGCACCAGGCCCTCGCCCGTCGCTACTGCTGTGATGGCGATGTCGCTAAGCGGTTGGCTTGTGGAAGGGACAGGAATCAGTGGGCGTTCTCGCTGTGCCACGAACTCCTGGTACTGGGTTTGCATGTTCTCGATCACGATATCGCGTATGCTGCCCTTGCTCGTTGCGTAGGTTAGGACTTGGCCTGGATTGTCGGAATGTACATGCACCTTCAATGTACTCTCATCTCCCACCACAAGCGCGGAATCACCCATGCTCACAATGGCATCCCGGATCTCGTCAATGGGCAGGTTAGGTCCATCGAGCAAGAATTGGATGTCGTAACCATACTCTTGTTCAGGGACGTGTTCCTCGTCCAATCTCGCTCCGATCTTGGCGGCTGATGCCACATGGAGTGGTTCGCCTTGCCAGTAGCGCAGAATGCCCTCCCAGATGATGTGAAAACCTTGACCGCCAGCATCGACGACGCCTGCTTCCCTAAGTACTGGCAGCAAGTCGGGCGTTCTTCGCACAGCGTCAGCCGCCTGCTCAACCATGCGGTCAATAACGTACACCAAGTCCGCACTTTCTGAGGCAGCCATGCTGGCTGCCTCAGCAGCCTCCCGAGCAACGGTCAGGATAGTGCCCTCGACCGGTTTCATCACGCCCTTGTAGGCAGTCATCGATCCTTCCCGGAGCGCCAGCGCCAGGTCGGAGGCGGTCAGATAGCTCTTGCCGTCGAGGCATCTGGCCACACCGCGCCACACCTGCGACAGAATCACACCAGAGTTGCCTCGCGCACCCATCAGTGAGCCGTGCGCCAGGGCATTCGCTACCGATGAGACAGAATTGTCTGTGACCAAGGCCATCTCTCGCAGCGCTGCCTGCATCGTCAAGAACATGTTCGTGCCTGTGTCGCCGTCTGGCACGGGATAGACGTTGAGCGAGTTGACCAAGTCAATGTGTGCTTCCAGCCACGCCGTCCCACTCTCAATGACGCGCTGCAGCTCAAGCCCATCACAGCGGGCCCGAATGCCATCTTGCTCAGGCCTTTGCGGCGGTGCTGTGGTCTCCTGGCTGGACTCACCGTCCTGCCTGCTCAATAAGCTGTACCTCCCCTTGGCTTGATATCCCCAGGCTTTGGATGCGCCAGCGCTCACCCGCTACTTGGCACTGACCCGCAGACCTTGCACATGGACGTTCACCTCGCTGATGGGAACGCTCAACGCCTTCTCGACGCGAAACTTTACGTTTTCCATGATGTTGTGAGCCACTTCGCTGATGCGGACACCGTATTCCAGGACAACGTACAGGTCAATGATGATGCGCTGATCCACCACCTTGACCTCGACGCCGCGCCGATGGTGATCTCGCTGCAGCACGTCGGTGAAGCGGCTGTAGAACGCAGGGCGCGCCATGCCTACCACGCCGTAGCACTCCAGCACGGCTGCGGCGGCTAGGCCGGCAACAGCGGCCGGCGAGACCTCGATTCGGCCCAGTCTACTTCGCTCGGTCATTCGGGTTCTCCTCAAAGGCAGGGAAAACTTGCACAAAACCCGCTCTTGTGGTATTATTGTGGCTTGTCGCAGTATTCCCGTTTATGCTAGAAAGAGGTCGTTTACGATGGCAATAAGGTGCGATATCTGCGGAAAAGGGCCGCAGTACGGTCATAACGTTAGTCACTCGAAGAAGGCAACAAATCGTCGCTGGCTGCCGAACATCCAACGCGTGACCATCCAGGAAGGCGGTGCCAAGAAGCGACTGAACGTCTGCACGCGCTGTCTGCGCACCCTCTACAAGTCCTAACCATTTACTGATGCCCCTGAGAGCCAGCATCGTTCAACGATGCTGGCTCTCTTGCTGTCTCAAACACCCCGAGTCAGTTTTCGATACTCCTACGTAGCTTGCGGACCGCTTCCGCAACTGTCTCACCAGTGCCGAAGACGGCGCTGCCAGCTCCAAGCACGTTCGCACCAGCCTCGACCACTAGGCGGGCGGTTTCGGTGTTGATGCCGCCATCGACGCCAATGTCAGCGGTGAGGTCGCGTTCCGCGAGGATGGCCCGGAGCTGTCTCAGCTTGCCCAAGGTGCTCGGAATGAATGCTTGGCCACCGAAGCCGGGATTCACGGTCATCACCAATACCGCGTCCACATACTCCAAGATCTGATCGAGCAGCGTGATAGGCGAGGCTGGATTGATGGCCACCCCCGCTTTTGCGCCCAGGCTCTTGATCTGTTGGATAGTGCGGTGCAAGTGAGGGCAGGTCTCCTGATGGACAAAGATCCCGTCTGACCCCGCCATAACAAAGTCTTCAATATAGCGTTCGGGTTCGACAATCATCAAGTGCGTAGGCAGTGGCAGGGACGTCACGCGGCGCACAGCCCTAACAACCAAGGGCCCAACCGTGATATTGGGCACAAAGCGCCCGTCCATCACGTCGATGTGTATCGAGTCGACGCCTGCCATCTCTGCTTCGCGGACCTGATCTCCCAGCCGCGCAAAATCCGCCGACAGAATCGAAGCCGAGATCTTCACAGTCCGTCGGTTGTCCATAACGGAATGATACCCCCTATTGGTGAAAAAAGCAAGGCATTCACGCGTGGACAGCTTATTCGGCTCCTGGTCGACGTGAACGCAGTTGGCCACATCCTGCTTTTATGTCCATACCACGCTCCAGACGTAGCGTGTTTGGTATGCCCATGCGGTTGAGCACGCGGCGGAAGGCGAGGACGCGAGCGCGGCTGCTAGGTTGATACTCGCATTCCTCGGTGGGATTAAGTGGGATCAGATTGACGTGGCACAACTCACCCCGTAACAGCTGCCCCAGCTCCTCCGCTTGGCTCGGGCTGTCGTTGATGTCGTTGATCAAGGCGTACTCAAAGGTCACGCGCCGGCCAGTCTGTGCTGCATACTGGCGACAGACGGTGATGAGGTCGGAGAGGGGGTATCGCCGGTTCAACGGGACGAGGCGATCGCGCAGCGCATTGTCGGCTGCATGCAAGGAGACGGCCAATCCAACCGACAGCCTCTCCTGCGCAAGCTGAGCGATGCCCGGCACAAGACCTGCGGTGGAGACGGTGAAACGCCGTGACCCCAGCCCGAACCCACGCTGATCGTTGAGTATCTCGATGGCGCCCCACGTGGCGTCGTAGTTCGCCAAGGGCTCACCCATGCCCATCAATACGACATTGGTGACGGAGAGGTCTTGCTCTTTGAGCTGTCGCGCGAAATGCAGCACTTGATCCACGATCTCACCGCTGCTCAGGTTCCGTGCAAAGCCACTCTGTCCCGTTGCGCAGAATGGACAGCCTATGGCGCATCCCACTTGTGAGGAGACGCACACTGTGCGCCGGCCTTCGTAGCGCATCAGGACGGTCTCAATGGTCTCCCCGTCTCGTAGTTCGAATAGCGTTTTTGACGTCAGGCCGTTCTCCGAAACGACCGTGTCCAGAGGCTGCAGTGACTGAATCATGGCAAGTTCTTCGAGCTGTTGGCGCCAGTTCACTGGCAGGTTGGTCATGGCGTCGAAGTCATCGACCAACGAGCGATAGATCCAGCCAAACAGCTGGTCAGCCCGGTAGGCAGGCTCGCCCAGGCTGTTCACCCAGGATGTGAGTTGATCCCAAGAAAGATCTGTCAGCAATACTTTCACGGCCATCGGTGAATACTCCCGCTAGCCAAGGCTCTCAGCAGCGGCATCCTGCTGTGCCCTTCGCCATGCCGCGTGCACGGCAGCGATGTCGTCATACACCATGTGCGGAGCCACAGATGCGGTCGCGAGTTCATCTGCATGCGTTACGCCGCTCAGTACAAGGATCGTGATCAGTCCCACCTGGCACCCTCCGACGATATCGGTGTCCAGCCGGTCGCCGATCACAACTGTCTCGTGAGCATGGGTTCCCAGCTCTTCCAGCGCCAACTCAAAGATGGCAGAGGATGGCTTGCCAACGACCAGTGGCGTCACATCGGTCGCCGCCTCAATGGCCGCCAGAATGGCACCGTTCCCAGGCATCAGGCCTTCCTCGGTCGGGAAAGTCTTGTCCGGATTTGTGCCAATGAACTTGGCGCCTGCACGTATCGCCAGTGTAGCCAGTTTCAGCTTTTCGTAGTTCACGGCACGGTCAAAGCCGACCACAACATAGTCAACGTCGGGGCCATTACGTAGCACAAAGCCGCGGTTCACCAGTTCAGCTCGCACGCCATCCTCGCCAATCAAGAACACGGTGGCCCCAGGTGGAGCGACGCGGCGCAGGTAGAGTGCTGTGGCCTGGCCAGAGGTGAGGATCCGATCTGCTCCGATGTGAATGCCCATTCCGGCCAGCTTCTCCACGTAGAGTGCGGCCGTCCGAACCGAGTTGTTGGTCAGGAGCACGATGGGTGTTCTGCTGTTCAGCAGCGCCTCAATGAACTCAGCCGCACCCGCAACAGGCATGTTCCCACGGTAAAGCACGCCGTCCAAGTCGATGATGAAACCGCGGGCCCGGGCTAGCTGACCTGATAGGGTCATGTGTCTGCTCCTGTGTCGTCGCAATGCTTGAGCAGTTGCTCATAGTCAGTCGGTGTGTCGATGTCGAGGAACAGGCCAGCTGTCGGCAACTCGACGGTGAGCACTCTCTGGGGAAGCTGGGCGATCAGCTGGCGCCC
>Ga0180438_10005544_pt1 | contig 17468 bp, 17 predicted proteins | sample SS_ome_12_FD_132455 | JGI IMG/M metagenome (GOLD analysis project Ga0180438, IMG submission 132455) | Hypersaline lake sediment archaeal communities from the Salton Sea, California, USA - SS_3_D_2 metaG | ecosystem: Environmental > Aquatic > Non-marine Saline and Alkaline > Hypersaline >...
GATCAAAGCCGATTTGCTGGATGCTCTAATGAACGTAAGCTCATGTATAACAAACCATTATGAAAAAAAACAACTCCCAACACGCCGCAAGAACAAACCCAATCCAACCCAATCTCAACCCCCGCACCCAGTTCCATCAAAAACCACCGCCGCCCAGCCATTGCGAAAAGATTTTTTCCCTGTGCCCGCTTATCCAGGATTTACAGGACGTAAGGGCAATTACGTAAGTCTTTATAAATAAAAACGTTGCGCAAAGAAATACAAACGTAACAGAAATTCAACCGTCCTGACCAAAGAAAATCCTTGACATACAAATTGGTTTTAGGTAAAATACCAATGTTGGGTTGTGCGGGCACTCATTGATTGAGTACCTGGAGCGGCCTACTCATTACAAAGCCGCCATATACCGGTGGCCGGCAGGGAAAGAGATGAAGATACCGAAGACGATGCAGCGAGCCTTGCCGGGCACTTTCACTTCTGCATTCGCCTTCGTAAGATACAGCCCAAAGGGCTGAATTTGTTCCGTAAAGCACCTGCCTTCGGGGCAGGAACCAGTAAGAGATAAAGAGATAAGAGTGACTGAGAAAAGGGATATTGCGCTTTATCCTTGCTGGGCCTGTTCATTTCAATTTCTCATTTCTCAGTAAACAAGATGCAAATATCGCTTTTAGTTGGCGGAGCCGAAGCTTTTGTCGAACCTTTGAAAGTCGGCAATGGCGTGTTTCGGCCCGTATTGGAAATACCGTTATTAGCTGTTTGTATGGTCTCGTAGAAAAGAAAAAAGATAAAGAGGAGATTACAAATGAAAAAGGTACCGATGACCCTGGGTATCGTATTGCTGCTCTGGGCAGCAAGACCCGCAACCGCCACCATCGTTATTCTCGATGATTACTATGCCAGCTCTGCGAACGCGGTTTCAAACTTTTACGGCTCCGACAGTGATGCTCAGCAAGGCGAAGATCCCGTCGGCGCCTCGGCGCAAGTTCAAGGGCCGCTCGCCAATTCGGTGGCATGGGCCAATGCCCAACTACTTGCCGTCGCGGCAGGGGCTGGGGCAACGGCAATTCAGCCGCCCGACGGGCTGACCCTCAGCCTCAGTCTGTCGACCGCGGCAAATGTCGTGTTCACGGTGCAATCCGACACCCCCTGGACCTTCAGCGTCGAAGCTTCCTCCAGCACTGTCCATGTCGGAAATGCCAACACCCAAGCCGCAGCCGCCGCAGCCGTCCTTGATGCTCAGGGAAACATGCTCTTTCTTTACAATCTCTCTGTGGACGGCCCGGTCGCCGCGTGCGATTTCGGACCCGGCGAATACAAGCTCGGTCTGGTCGCCACAAGCGCCGCAGCAGCCTCAGCGTGCCCGCAAGCCCCTGAGCCCGCCGGCGCCGAGTCAACAGTAGAGATGGGCGTCGAGTTGACACCAATCCCAGAGCCCGCAACCATCGCACTGCTCGGCTTAGGCACGCTGGTGTTTCTGAAAAAAAGGAATTGAGCCAATCCGACATTTCGCAAAGATCCGCGGTGAAATCTTATTAAGCTGCGACAAGTTGTGCCCGATTCTGATAACCTCAATTGTTCCCAGAGTCGTTGAGGGAAAAACCGTATGCGTGGGCGGCGAAATTTTGCCAACCCCTGGCTCCAAACGGTTTTTCTCGTATTTCGAATCGCTGCGCGCCGGGACAACTTTTCCGCGACTTTTGGGGTGATTCCAAAAACTCGACGCTATTTTGCGCCTGCTTCATTCAGGCGGCATCGTCAGCCTGACATTGATCACCGTTTGGCCTGCCGACCAGGCTATTCCGAGTGGTGACGATTCGGCTTTGGAGGATATGGCGGTCTTGGCGGTAGTTGTTGAAATGGAGCATTATAGGACATTTGGCCTCTTTAAATCTGCTCGTTTTCGGAGGCGGCTTAGAGACAGTGAGGCAAGCCAGCCGGAAATGGCTCTTGCGCGGAGGAGGAGTCGAAATGTTATCCTGCGATTTTAGAGCTGTTGTTTTATAGGTCCTTGCGTAGTCCGAATCAAATCTGGTCTTCGTTTTTTGCTTAACCTGGGGTTTGCTTGTGCCGATAGTACGATTGAAATAGCAAGGTAACCGTATCTTATCCAGTGTAGGAGATTTCACATGGGGATTCAGAACTGGTCGGACGATATTATTCTGGTTGATCTACCCCAGGAACCGCACTTGGGAGACGAATTGAAGAATATAACCGAGATAGTCCGCGATCGAGGCAACTGCGACGTAGTAATCGATTTCTCAAGCGTTGACATTGTGACCTCTTCAAGCCTCTCGAAGCTCCTGAAGCTGCGAAAATTACTGGTCGACTGCGGTCATCGGCTTGTATTCTGTAACGTGGCCGCGGCGACCAAAGGGATTTTCACCGTAACCGGCCTGGAAGGAGTTTTTGAACTCGTGGACGATAAGTTCGTAGCCTTAGCGGGTTTGCAGATTGTCAACTAATCGACCCGACTGACCGACAAAAAGCTTGACAGGTGGGCCATTTTCCTGTATTTTATAAATGTAATTGCCGAGCCAGCTACGAAAGTCGCCGGAAGGGGGCGCTTTTCGTAACCTGCTCGGAAGAGTTTTGCAAAAGCGGGATTCGACCAAATGGACGAAGAAGTTCTCCGGCAAATCGAGCAGATTTCAGGTCATGAGTTTTCCAACCGTGAGCTAATAGCCAGGGCTCTTACGCATTCTTCGTGCGTTGATAACCGTCTTGACAGCAACGAGCGCCTCGAGTTTCTGGGCGACTCAATTCTGGCCCTAGTTATATGTCAGGCGCTTTTCAATCGTTTTCCGGATTACCTGGAGGGCGACCTGACGAAGATAAAGAGTATGCTTGTCTCGCGAAGGACGTGCGCACGTGTCGCCAAGCATCTCGGTCTGCACAGTTTGTTGAGGATCGGCAAAGGTATGGCCGATAACCGTGCCTTGAGCGGTTCGCTCGCTGCAGGGGTGTTGGAAGCACTGATCGCGGTGATTTATATTGACGGCGGGCTTGACGCCAGCCGTCGTTTCATTCTCAACGTTTTCGGTTCATTGATTGAAAAGACCGACGCCGAGCAGTCACAGGGCAACTTCAAATCCTTATTGCAGCAATATTCGCAGCAGCAATTTGACGCCACACCGGTGTATGAGCTTCTTGATGAAAAAGGTCCGGACCACAACAAGTGTTTCGAATCTGAAGTCGTTATTGCGGGTCGGCATTTTCAAAGCGCCTGGGGCACGAATAAGAAAGAAGCCGAGCAAAAGGCCGCTTTTAACGCGCTGATTGAATTGGGTGTTCTTGAAGGTGAGCTGGTGGAGAGAAGCAGTTAAATTGCCGCGCCGGCGTGAATCACTCCGTGATCAACCGCTCGACACCGTATAAGCCCACAGCGATTACCGCCATGAAAACAACAATAGAACCGAACAACAGAACGACCTCTTTGATGAAATCGGCCGCTTTGATGTCAGGTACCTTTGTCGCCTTGTAGGTGACCGCTATGGATGCAATCAAAGGAAGCAGCCACAGCATGGAAGCAGCGGTTGTTCCGATATTTTCCGGTTTTGTGAAGCTTGCCGTCGCCGATAAAGCAAGTATCAACATTTTTGGTCTCCGGTCGTCTGTGTGAGTTGCAGGTGGGCCACATAAACAGCATTTACAATGCATAAGAGGTTGAGCAGTCCGGCAACGCTCGTGTATATCTGTGCGACCTCGGCGGGTCTTCCGTAGACGGTGTAAGCTCCGCCCTTCGCGAGATGACCGAGAATGGCAACAAGTGGCGAATTCATCATCTGCGCCACGTACCATGGTTTGGCGTTAACCGGGTCAATTACGCCGATCGAGCCAACATACAGCCCAACGCAGAACGTCAGCACGAGGGCTACCAGTATGATTGTCCCTCGTTTGGTTTCTTTCAAGAGGAAATATCCAGCGCCGGGGACCAGCCATCCGGTCAGCGCCACCGTCAGCAAAAACAACACGTAGTTCTCTTTCGATCGTAATTTCACTATGATGTCCCCTCAGCTTTGGCAGGCGCGTTGGCATCCGGGGGGCGTTTTTCCACGATCGGGACGAAGTTCATGCGCTTAATGATGTTCTCGGGATTAAAGTGCACGACTGCGGCGCTCTGAGCCTGGGCCATGTCCTCGCTATAGACCTGCTGAGCCTTTGTTTGATTGTATTCACGGCGGTCGACGCGCTTGATTGAAATGTCTTTCAGGCAATAGTGACTCATCTCGGGCTTAAATTCCATGACCTGGGGCTTGTTCAGGCTGTTGGCGTCGGACGGAACGAGAGAATAGAGCTGATCTATAAAACGGGCACGTGTTTTTCTTTCGCTGATAAGGGTCCTTGCTTCAGGATTGCCCATGCTCTGGATGGAGAATGTGTCCAGTGAAAGCTGCAGCATCTTCTGCAGGTTCCTCCGTGTCTGCAGCCGGAATACGTCAGGGGAGTTCGGCTCCTTTCCGTATTGCTCTTTATATTGCTTGTTGAGCTGCTCGACGGCGGTTTCCCAACCTTCGTTCTCGGCCTTTTCGATGAGCTTTGCCGCTTCAACTCCTGCAACCTCAACTGCAGCCAGCCTCTTCAGGTCTTCCACCACTTTGTCCTTAACCGAGTAAACCTGCTTTTCCGGTTCGGTCGTGTCATCAAGCAGAAGAGTTTCCTTAACGAAAGTTTGGTCCAAACTTTCCGGGACGTAACTTTTTTGTGCCTCGACGACCCTTGCAACAGCCATGATTTCGCCGCGCCAGTCCTCGAGCGGCCCTATATCGTCATAAACGGCGGGCCTTCGGACGCCGGGCTCAAGCTCGCTGATCTGCAAAGGCTCGACAGCAAAAACCAGATCGGCCAGTCTTGGACCTCCAAATCCCCCGCCCCTCAGATTAAGCGTTCCAAGTTGGCGATCCATCCTGATATCGCTTGCGCTGAGCAGCGAAGTTTGCCCCGAATAAACCTTGATTTTATACTGGTCGGTCAGTTGCTCGGCGATGGCCTTATAGTCGGCCGCCACCTCTCTCAACTTCTCCGCGCTCAGCCCTCTGCGATCCTCATATTTGCCCTGAAAAGCCATCTCCGCAAGCGTCCTGGCTTCCTGCAGAATCGCTTTTGCCTTCGAGTTTATCCTGGTGTTCAAGATCTGTCTGGAGATCATGTCCGCGACCTCGGGAAAACTCTTGGTTTGATAGACCAGCGGCGAATTTGGGTCGTTCGGGTCGGAGCGAACCTGTGTGGTGAACAGCCTGATATTTCTCTGATAAAACTGTTCGATCTCTTCCTGCGTCGGCTGGTTTACAGTAGCGGAAATGTCGTCGAGCTTAACAACCAGGTATTCCAGGCGAACCCGTTCAGGCAGCTTGTATCCCAGGGCATATGGGTTGGAATCAGTTGTCTCACCCTCGAAGAAGTTCTTGTACTTCTCGAAATGCGCTTTGATTTCATCCTCGCCAGGTTCTTGCTGGGTTTCGGAAAACAATAGTGAATCAAGCTTTACGAACTCTGCATCAAGCTTCTGGCCCTCAGCACTTATCTTGTGCCTTATCTGAGAACCCGTGAGAGCTTCGGTTGAGCCGGTCATCCTCGAATAGCTCAATATCGCCAGCAGTCTGGCGAATGTTGCGAGTATCTCTTTCTCAGGAACATGGTTGCGCCCCACTATTGACCGGATTCTCGTTCCGTATGTCTCATCCTTAAAAATCTGCGGAATCATGCTGCCAAGCACCCTGGCCGCATCGCTGGTTGACACCTGCACGCTCGCCTGTTCGGCTTCTTTTGTCAGCAGAAACCAGTATATATTGCTCTGCGTCGAACGCCTGAAAACATCGTTGATCTGCTTTTCACTGATGCTAAGCTGGTTCATTCTTATCGCCTGCTTTATCCGCCCGAGCAGTTCCGCCGACTCGGCAGGTTCGGAGAACAGCAGTTCGCCCAGCAGTAGCCCATGCAAGTCCTGCGCCCGCAGCAATACGCGGGCTCCCAGCAATTCGAGGATATCAAGATCGCGCCTGGCCCCAAAAAGATCTTTCAGGCGAATTTTATTATTATCTCCGTAGCGGCCGATCGTTCTTCCGGGCCGGGGGCCCTGGCCAAACTGTCGTAGAACCGGGCCAGCTACAAAACCACCCATTATTACGACAATCAAAATCGCCATAAGCTTCATCTTATGTTTGCGAATCGCCTTCATTATGTGCATGTTCGTGCTCCGAGTCCGATTGGCAACTACTTTTTGTATCGATTCTCAAAACGGTTTAGTATAGCAAGCATTGTCGCCTATTCAAGAAAAATAGCAGCTTTCTATAGCCCTGGTGTCGGCACATTGTTCGCAAGTGCGGTTGTTTGCTCAATAATACCGTTTTGACGCTGATGCGATCCTTTGGCCGCTAAAGAAAAGATGAGTGATGAGTGGTTGCTGATTCGTCACCCCGGCGGGAAGGGGTTCGTACGGGATTTTCTTTGCCTGGACGGCGTGAATACGATTGACTTGGTCCACCTGGCGAGCCACCTGCGCGACAATGCGTCATCGCGCTTGGTTTCCACATTTTTTTGCACCGCTCCGGGCCATTATCGGAAACTCTGGCGTGAGGAACTCCGGGTTCCTCGCCGACTAAAGCGACCGTTGCTCGGAGCGTCTCTCGGTGAGCTCCGCTCGTCCTCGCGGGGCTTGATTCTGCTCAGCATTCTGCTTGCCCTGGCGGACTCTTTCTGAAGAAAAGGAAATTCCGAGATTATCTGCTCAAATTGTTCGGCGGCCATTTGCTTGTCACCCTTGCTCAGATAGCACATCCCCATGTAGTGATATGCCCGCGCCATGTGCCTTGGCGAGGCCTCAGTGTTGGCGATTACCTGCTTACAGATCCTGATCGCGCCGTCCAGGTCCCCTTCTCTTCGCTTTCTTGTCGCCTCCTGCAGTTGAGTGGACACCGGAGTGGAGTAATCGGCCTCGGGCTCACGTTCAGAGGCCCGCCGCAGTGTTCTCCGTCGTGCCCCGTCGACTTCAGGAGCGGACAAATTCGGGTCGGAATTTCTCCGCAGCATATCTCTCAGTGATTTTGCATCGGGGCGGTCGGCTCCTCTGCGTGCCGAACGTGCGCTGCGCAGAGGAACTCTCGATAGTTCAAAAGAGTGGGTTTTCTTCTCGGGTTCTTCGGACACCTCCAGGACTATCCGTCCTTTCGGCGGCAGCTTGCCCTTGATGGAAAAGTAGCCGGTTGTTTTGCCTTCAACAGTCTGCCACTTACTCTCCGATATCGCCAGTTCCGTGCCGTTGGCGTCATAGAATTTTGTGGTTTTGATTTTTTCGTTGGGAACATCAAGCGCCAACTCCACCGTGACCTGGTCCTTGTCGGACAGAGAGGGCCTCACAGAGCCGATGCCGATGCCTAACAGAGCGCTTCGGGCACCGGTCTTAAAACCGACAGGACCCGAATCGATTAGTTTCGAACCGGCGGCGGCCAGGTATTCCAGCGTTCCTGCAACTTCCGTCAGGTAACGGGTCCTTCTCTCCGGCTCGCGCACGGCCACTGTGAATTCGACGGTCTTTTTATCTTCTTCAAGTTTTAGAGAGAGCATCCGCTGGTCCTGTTCGTTTTCGAGCAATAGGTTCGGGTCCCTGTAGCTGACAGCTTTTGTCAGACGACCGGACAAAACGTCGGAAGCTTCCTCCGGAAGCTCAACCGTCATGAACACTTCACGCACGCCTTCGGTTCGGCCGCGCAGACGTGACTGCGCGTGCTTCTTTGCCTGCAGGGCCGCGCCGTTAGACTGGGATTGCAGAATGCTCTGCGTCTTCATTGATGAAATAAGCCCGGGCAGTGTTTCGGCGAAATTCAGCGTCGCAGTGCCCGATGGTTCGCAGCTCTTTTCAAAACCGACGGGTTGAAAAACGATGCTGTAATCCGCACCCCCTGAATTATCCGCCTTGGCGATGAACTGTCTGGTTTTTTCCGCTTGCAGTGCAATAACGCCCAGCGCAATCAGCACCGAAATCCATATTAGCCTTTTCATTTTCACATCTTCCTTTCTGAAAACGATTTCAACTCAATATCACTTGCCGCCCGCCAGGGCCTCAGCGAGCGCTTTGCCGAACTGTTTCGCGGCCTCCGGCCCGTTGGCGGTTATGATTTTGCCGTCACGTTCAACCGCAGCGCCGGTAAAAACAGCTCCGCCTTTTTTGAGTCTCTTTTCCTCGGACGCAAAGGCCGTTGCCCTGACACCATGCAGCACCCCGGCGCGGGCTAGAATCGTCGGTGCAATGCAAATAGCACCAACTACTTTTCCACTTTCGGCCGCCTCGCGCACAATGTCAAAAGCAATGCGATTGTCGAAGTATTCCCGTGCGCCCGGACCGCCTATGAAAACAAAAGCGTCGAAATCATCGACGACAATATCATTCAGAAGCAGTGCCGCCTCGATGCGTCCCTGTGGAACGCCTTTTATTAAGCCGAGCCTGGTGCTTGCAATAACCGTCTGCACATTGGCGTTTTGGAGCCGGCGACGCGTTTCGAAAAGTTCTTCGTCGCGAAACTTGTTGCGGGCGACAATCAACACGGCCCTTTTGCCCGTTCGCAACGGTGTGTAGTCCGGCGAGGCTTGTTCTTCGGGCTCGGGCGCCACGGCAGGCAGCTTCGTACCGGGATAACCCACACAGACTATCAAAAGCGGCTCAAGCTCGGCGGGGATTTTGCAGGCTCTGCTGAGAGTCCTTGCATCGAACGCGCCAACCGGGACCGAGCCCAGTCCCATAGTTACAGCCTGCAATTGGATATTCTGAGCGATGTGCCCGGCTTCGAGCAGCATGAATCTTCGTGCGTCATTTCCGTACTTCTCTCTGAGCCTGTTGGTCGAGCCGGCCAAAATGATACTGCACGGGGCCTGGGCGACAACATCCTGTCCCATTGCTGCGGCTGCAAGTTGCCCACGCACATCGAGTAGCAGGACATCCTCCATGGCATGCTGCTCCGGCCGGTAAACGAATAACCCCCGGTCCGTGGCAATGAACAGTTCTATCGGGTAAATGGCGCCCGCCGACGGGGCAGTCCTGAAACCGGTCTGAAAATCGGTTATTCCTTGTCCTGCCCACGCTAATTGGCCTATTTGATCCAGACCGAAAACCTGGTTGGTAAACTCCCGCACGCTGCGCCGGCGGGACAGGGCGCCCTCAAGACTCATTGTCCCCGCTGGTTTCGGCGGTCCAAATCGAATAAGCTTATCTTCGACAGGCGCTGCAGGCTGCTCCGGCTGGCCCTTGCAAAAGGTCGCCAGTGCGCTCAAGACCACTGCCAGAACCGCAATTCTTTTCATTCCGACAATCTCCTTAGCGGTTTATGAACTTTCTGAAGTGCTCGATTGCACCTTCTATATTATACACTGAAAAGACGAAAAAGAAAAGCTTTTGCATGGCCGCCCACGCAACTTTCAGCAGAATTTGCTCGTTTTATCGGATACCCTGCCATGATGCATCAGTCCTCATCCTGCTCAAGGGGCGTGATTTCGCCTGTTTTGGCGTGCTTGTGGATCAGATGAATGTTCCGTACGTAAATCAGCGTATTAATGGAAAAGCCTAGTATGAAAATCGGCTCATGTCGGTGCACGCTGTACACCAGCAATATCAGGCTGCCTACCAGCGATATAAACCAGAACGCCGTCGGCACATGCGATTTTTTCTTGTATTCGCTGACTATCCACTGCAATATGAACCGGCCGCCGAATGTTGCCTGGCCCACGAATCCGACAATCGTCCAGAAAGGCTCCTTCGCAAGGTCGGTAAAGAATGATTCTAACATATCGTATCTCCCATCTTGAACAAAATCATCCGTTACATAATAGCGAAAATTTTGGTAGAATTGAAGCACTCGCCGGCGCAAAACCAGATATGTCGGTGGGTAACCGGTCTGTCGAGTTGCTTTTCTGGTTTCTCTGAGCGTTTTTTGATGGTTAAATCGCTGCAGCAAAATTTGACTGTGATTTCACTGCTGATTTATTGGCCGGTCCTTTTTGTCCTCATGCATATACAGGTGCCTGAGCAAATTCGCCGCGCCGGAGTGGCCGACAAGAGTCTGCACTTCGTCAGTTACCTCATACTGGTTTTTCTGCTGTGGTTTGCGATTAGTCCTCAAAAGAAGGTGGAATGGCGCAAGGGCCGCGCGTGGTGGGTCTTTATAGCGATTGTCGCGTTCGGACTTATCGACGAAGTGGTCCAGGGCTGGACAGGCCGAAGCTTTGACCTTGTTGATCTGGCCGTGGACGCCCTGAGTGCACTGACAGGGTTGGTGCTGTTTTCTTTCCTCAGCTTCTGGCACGCGCTGTTACTGGTGACCGGTGCAGCCGTGTTTCTCCTGACGAACGTAACCAGGAAGGACCTGGGCAACATCCTGCCTGTAACCAATGCGTTTTTTCATTTGTCCGCATACGCTTTTTTTACGCTGCTGTGGGTCAATTACGTGAGGCTTTTTCTGCGGGTGAGGGCGCCGAGCGTGGGTTGGATGGTGACGGCGTTTGCTCCGCCGTTGGTTTTACTCCTGGCCGGAAAATCGGTTTCCGTAATCAGCGGAAAAGATTTCAGCGCTTCGGACGTTCTATTGGCTGTAGCCGCCATAACCACCGTGGTCGTTTCCACGGCAGTTGTAATGTTAAGACTCAGGCGCCGGATGAACCCGAAGACCGGCACCAGATAACTCGTTCGTGCGAGCCGGTGCAGCCAACGAACGCTATATAGCCGCGATGCCGTCAGACTATCCTGTAGTCCTCAACGAACTCGTCGTAGTCATCCAACCAGTAGGCTTTCGGATTACTCTTGAAAACCATGAAGCGGCAACTATCTTCGTTGACCGAAGCCCTGTGCTGCTTGAAGTAAACGTAATCTCTTGTCTTGCCGATAATCTCTATTTTTCCGCTGCCATGTGACATCGTAAAGCGCACCCGTTTGGCAAGGCCTGAAACTTGTGCCTTTGCCTGCTCGACAATCTTGTACGCCTCTTCAACGGGGACCGTGTAGGGTTTGTTACCGACAGCCGGACGACACTGGAAAATATAGTAAGGTATCGCACCGACGAAGGACAGCTTGTCCAGCAGCATTGCAAGTACCTGCGGGTCGTCGTTTACGCCCCTTATCAGAGGCGTCTGATTGGCTAACATGGCGCCGGCCTTTTGAAGCACGTTCAGGCCTTCGACGGCAATATCGGTCAGTTCCCTCGGGTGGACGAAGTGGGTCATCACGTATATCTTCTTATCGTTGGTGATATGCCTTTTGATTGTCTCCAGCAGCACCTTGTCGGTGACAACACGATACGGATTGTACGTCGGCACCCTTGTGCCGAGGCGGATTACCTGCACGTGCTCGATGCGTCGCAGCTTCGACAGAATCTCGTCAATTTCTGAAGCAGGCAGCATCAACGGGTCGCCTCCGGTGAGAAGCACGTTTGTTATCTCGTGATGCTCACGAATGTACGCATACGCGGCGGCCCAGTCCTGGAGGCACTCGCGGCGCGAGTCCATAAAAATACGCTTGCGAAAACAGTATCTGCATACACCGTCACACATGTTTGTCACCAGCAGAAGCGCCACCGAATCATATTTGTGCTGAAGGCCCGGCATGACAAGGTAAGATTCTTCGTTTGAAGGGTCGAGCCTGCCCCACTCGTCGAGCTCACGGACATCTGGTATTACGACGCGGCGTATCGGATCGTGGGGATCGTTCCAGTCAATCAGAGACAAATAATAATCGTTGGCGCGAAAGGCGAATTTCCCCACCACCTTCTGCAACTCGGCTAGCTGGTCTCCATTTAAATGCTCCAACTGGTCCGGGCTCGTAATATATTGTACTTTCGTGCTTGTTCCGGTCGTTTCCATTTTGTTATATAGTAGCCTTACCTGCATTTACCGATCGACGCTTTGTCCGCGGGTATACTCGGTTTCCGAGTATCGTTTCTCATAGATGCTTCTTCGCCCGAAAACCTGCGCGATAGTCGCATAAATTATCCTCAAGTCCTGGGCGAGACTCGCGGTCTCCACATACTTGACATCGAGTTCAAGCTTCTGCTCACGGGTCAGTTCCCCCCGTCCTGATATTTGCGCCAGGCCGGTAAGGCCCGGCTTTACCATAAGCCGTTTCTTCTGCCGCTTGTCCCATTCGGCAATCTGGGAGACATACAGCGGCCGAGGTCCCACAATACTCATCTCGCCCCTTAAAATATTAAACAATTGCGGCAGTTCGTCAAGTGAATATTCTCGCAGAAACCTCCCTATTTTTGTCAACCTCGGGTCATCACCGGATTTCGGGCTTGCTCCGAAGGGGTCTGCATCTGTTCTCATGGTGCGGAATTTGTAAAATGTAAAGGTTTTTCCGTTCTTACCCGCCCTTTCCTGCTTGAAAATCGCGGGGCCTCTGCTTGTGGCCCTCACAATCACCGCTATGAGGGCAAAAAAAGGTAATAGAATTATCACAGCCGGAAGCGTAACGGTTATATCAAGAGCTCGCTTGAAAATCTGTCTCATTGCTGTTACTATCGGACCTGGGCAAATCTGGTTATGAATTCGACGGTTTTTTCAGCCGTTTTTTGATTTACGCGCGGATGAACGGGCAGGTTCACGACTTCGGCGCTTGCCTTTTCGCCCTCCGGACACGTCCCTGTCTTGTAATCATACGCCTCCAGAGGCGCTTCGGTGGCGTGCAGCGGACACTCGAACCAGTCACCAAGCTCCACACCGCTTTTTGCCGCCTCGTGAAGGGCCCGCTCTTTCGCGATAATTCTTACCGGATAGCGCACCATGACAGGTTCGGATGTTGATCTGTCATACTGTCTTGTCACCCAGCCCTTCTTTTCAAGCAGGTCGTCATAGTACTGTGCTATTCTTTTGCGATGAGCGATGTTGCCTTCGACTTTTCGAAGCTGTTTCAGCCCTGAACGGGCCTGAACGCAGCTCATGGCCTTGAAGTAATCGGGCTCCATTTGAGCAGGTCCCAGTTCGGATGTGCTCGAAGAGCCCACGACAACGCCCCTTCTTGTGAGCAGCCTGAACGCGTTCTGGGCCAGGGCTGTTGTTCTCGGATAGATAAACGCCCTGTAAACCGCGAGCTGCGCCGTCAGCATCAGCACTTCCTTTTTCGACGGCATGACCATCTCGCGGCTGCATAGTGACTCGATCTTGTTCGCAAGCTCGCCGTCCCGCACCAGTACCATACCACCGAGGCCGGTAGTGTATGGCTTGTTCCACTGGCTCGAGAAATATGCGACCTGGCCGAAGGTGCCCGCTGTCCTGCCCTTGTATCTTGACCCAAATGCGTGACAACAATCTTCGATAACATACGTACCGCTCTTTTCAGCAATTCCCACGATTGCGTCCATATCGCAGGGATAGCCGTACGTATGCTGGGCCATGATAACTTTCGTATTCGGAGTGATTTTCTCTTCGAGTGCTTTGACGTCGATGTTGAAAGTGTTCGGCTCAACGTCCACGTAAATGGGCTTTGCTTTCAGATAGAGTACGGGATTGACGTCAACCACGCAGGTGTATCCAGGAATTACGACCTCGTCTCCGGCGCCGACCCCCATCGCTTTGAGTATTGCGTACAGGCCCACCCGGGCCTTCCAGAAGGAAAAGGCCCTGCCGGCTCCGAACCATTCCGCGAACATTTTTTCATATTCAATCGTGCGGCTGCTCTTGTTCATTTTGCTCCTCTTGGTCAATACCCGATATGTTTTGTCTTGGCGCAGCGAGGATGTCTCTTCGCAGCTTCAGCAGTTCCCTGAAGGCGCGGGCGATCACCTTCAGCTTGGCTCCGGTCTGGGCGCCCGCCGTGCGGGGCAGATGGTCGACGCCGATTTCACCGATTGTGTAGCCGGCGCGATTCGCGCGTGCCAGAATTTCCGCATCGATCAGGGCCCCGGTGGACTTCATGTCGATTTGGTCGAAAATCTCTCTGCGGTAGAGCTTGAAGGCTGAATCAACGTCGCGGCATTTGAAACCCAGAACCGTCGTGACCAGCCGGCCCCAGCAAAATGCGTTGACCCTTCGCATAAAACCATCGCGGCGCTTCTTTCGATAGCCGCTCACGATGTCGTACTTGTCGGCGAGGGTCAGCAGAAGTCCCAACTGCTCGATATCGAACTGGCCGTCGCCGTCTGTATAGAACACCCACTTTTTCGTCGCATTCCTGAATCCGCTCTGCAGCGCCGCACCGTATCCACGATTGACATCGTGATGGACGGCCCTGATCCGGTGACTGGCCGCGGCCAAGTCATCGGCTGTCTGAGCCGTGCGGTCCCGGCTGCCGTCGTCGACAAGTATAATCTCGTAGTCCAGACCGTATCGCTCGAGGACGTCCACCGCCTTGACAGTGACACGCTCGATATTCTCCTGCTCGTTGTAAAACGGAAAGAAGACGCTTATCTCTTTGACTATGGTATTCGAAGCAGTCATTTTACACCTGGAGCCGTTATGGTCGCACTTTCGCACATAGTAGTAATCGGCAGTCGGATGTGCCGTCTTTGATACATTTGTCAGTCTATTTTATATATAGAATCATGTACGCAGGCACACATCCGATATAACGCTCACCTGGGCGGACTGGAACCCCTTATAGCGGCTTTTGAAAAATTGTCATCCTGTGTGTGCGCAAGAAAGGCACAAGGGCCAGAATACCGCATAGACTCGGCGAATACCTGCCTGTCAATCTTGCCAGGGGTGGAAGCAGGGTCAACGTCCTGGATGAACAATTCATGCCTGGAAAATGCCCCTTCAGTTCACTCAAACGCACCGCACTGACATCAGGATTAGATGGGTTGTCTACCCTGAAATCATAAATTAAAACCCAGCCGCCCGGCCTGAGCATCTCTATGGCCTGCCGGCATATCTTCGCCCGTATCTCTTTGTCAAGCACGCTGCTAAGGCAGGTGAACATTGTAACCAGATCGAACGTTTCCTTCTCAAACGGTATTGCCTCCGCCGAGCAGCAGGCAAATGTTACGTTTGGCAGAAGTGTGCGGGCGTCGGCGATGCGGTCTTCGAGAATGTCTACCCCGAAACAATTCTGCGGCTTAAACCGGTAAAGGAGCATGGGCAGCAATGTCCCGCCGCGTCCGCACCCTATGTCCAGCACACGCCTCTCGCGAACAGAACCGCCAAAGCATTTTTTCAGCATCCTCAGCAGGACCCGCTCGCGCTCCTGCAGGTGTTGAAGATTGCCTCTATTGAAAAGGCAGTAGCGGCTGCTCAGTTCGCCGTCGCTGCGTCGCTGGTAAGCCTTCGTAACTCTCTCATGCTCGCTCATCGTCATTTCCGGCACCTTCAATTAGGTCGAAACTTCTTACCTCGAAAGGTTGAATTCCTCTGCCCGTTTCATTTTCCAGCCTCTCAGGAGCACGAAACGGACAAGTCCCCACAGCGAGCCGAGACCGTACCCGAAATGCAGAATTAAGAAGACAATGGGCGCCGGAGGCAGGTATTTGAGGCCGGCTTTTCCGGCCACGTCGATGCTCCCGTATGCGATACCAACGGCGTACAATACAAGTTCAGCCCCGAGAAGCCACCAGAAAGGCCGCCAGAAAAATCCCGCCGCCGCAAGAACCAGCAAAGAGCCGGCAAACAAGAGCGGTACAGCCTGCCTGAGGGTCGCCGGCCTACGATGCTTCTGCATGGTCCTTATGCGCCAGAAGCCATACTGAAAATACTGACGCCAGAGCTTTCTCAAAGAGCTTCGCGAATAATACTTGCTCTTTATGGACTGCGACAACCATATCTTTCCGCCTCCAAGATGTACCCTCATGTTGAAATCGTCATCCTGATTGCGAATCAACTCTTCATCAAAATAGCCTATTTTATCGAGAATCCATCTGTGATGCGTGCCGAACGCAAGGGTGTCGACCCAGCCCTCATAATTGCCGAGCCTGAATAGTGAATCGCCCACGCCTATCGGTGAGCGCATCGCAGCGGCGATTGCGTTGCCGGAATACCCTGTTGCAATTGTCTCTATGCTGCCGCCGACAATCCACGCCTCCGGATTGCTCAGCAGAGTCTCTACGGATCTTCTGATGAAGTCCGGCGCGATTTCCGCGTGACCGCCGATTATTGTGAACAGTTCCCCCCTCATCGCCCGCAGCCCTATATTTAGCGCACACGGGGCCACCCGCAAGGGATTGTCGAGCAGCTTCAGATGGCTGCACTCTTGAGCCATTTCCGTAACAATCTGGCGCGTCCTGTCATCACTCATACCGTCGACCACCATTATTTCGACCCTCTCAGGCGCATAATCATTCTCGAGTATGCTCCGCAGCGTGCGCTCAATGAAGTCTTCCTCGTTTCGAATGGGCAGGATAATACTCACAAACGGCTGCTCACTGTCTGTCATTTTTCACCGGTCTCCCTTAATTGTCCGCCTTCAGCATCGGATGATAGTTGCCCTTCAAACCGATCGGAGTTGTATTACGAATATCAGAGACTATTTCAATTGACCTGATTACATCCTGAGGACGAAACCCCTTTCCCGCGAGAATCTGTCGGTAGCTTTCGGTATGCAGGTCACCAAAGCCGCCAGAGAACTCTATTTCTTCGCCGTCGATCGTAATAGAACGATACGTCGTGGGCTTGCCTATATCCGGTGAAAACGGCAGATCACGGCGGTCCAGCGACAGAAACCACCTTACGCGGGCTCTTTCAAGCTCCAAATAGCCGGCTGCCCTCATCGGCCCGTATATATGCACGGTGTTTTGCCTGGCGCGGCCGAAAATCCACGACAGCATATCGAAGAAATGAATGCCGATATTGCAGGCGATTCCACCGGATTTGCTCTCGTCTCCCTTCCAGGATACCTGATACCAGTGGCCGCGGGATGTTATATACGTCAGATCAATATAGTGGGTTTTGTCCGCAGATTCAGTTTCGACTCGCTTCTTCAAAGCGACAATCGCGGGATGAAGCCTCAACTGCAATATCGTGTTGATTTTCCTCCCCGTTTCCTCCTCGGTCTTGGCAAGTGCGGCGACGTTCCACGGGTTAAGCACAAGCGGCTTTTCGCAGATTGCGTCGGCGCCTATTCGCAGTGCAAATCGCACGTGAGCGTCGTGAAGGTAGTTCGGCGAACATATTGAGACGTAGTCCAACTGTTCGCTTCTGTCGTGTCTGAGCATCTCAAGATGCCGGTCGAACCGCTCAAACTCCGTAAAGAAATCGGCATCGGGGAAGTATGAGTCCAGAACCCCCACAGAGTCATTCTTGTCCAAAGTGGCCACCAGCGCGTTGCCGCTATCCCTGATCGCCTTAAGATGGCGAGGAGCGATATACCCCCCCACTCCTATCAAAGCAAATCTTTTCATTTAAATGCCCTCTTTACAGCATACAATCCATATTCTATATTATCAGCTAGGAGTTTGTCGGAGAACCGGGGACAGGCTTGCTGTTTTCTAAAGTCAAATCCTTAGTTACTTGGCAGGCTCCAGTCTGTCACACGTTTTCACACAAAATTCGGGCACTATTTTTCATGA
>Ga0180438_10005545_pt1 | contig 17467 bp, 20 predicted proteins | sample SS_ome_12_FD_132455 | JGI IMG/M metagenome (GOLD analysis project Ga0180438, IMG submission 132455) | Hypersaline lake sediment archaeal communities from the Salton Sea, California, USA - SS_3_D_2 metaG | ecosystem: Environmental > Aquatic > Non-marine Saline and Alkaline > Hypersaline >...
CATCCACGGTCACAGCTACCCGGTAGCTGCGGCTCTCGGAATCCAGGAGAAAGTCCTCGAAGGTGATCTTTCCATGGTAGGTGTCGATGACATTCTGGTTGTCCAGCTCGTAGGTCGTGTGATCCCCTGAGTCTTCAGCCACCTCGTCTTCGACATACTCCGAAGCTGAATACCAGGTGGTCCGGTCGCACCAGTTAGGAGTGATGAATGTCAACTTGGGAGCGTCGGGCTTCCTCGAAGCGAGGATGGGCGAACCGTCTCCAGTCGTCTTGAACGTGGTAATCTTCTGTGCAGCTCTGAAGTCCTTGCCAGCCATCAGTCCCCTCCCTCCTGAATTCCATACTCCAGGTAGGCTCGCATGTTGGTGAGCGTCGAGAGATCATCTCGAACCACGAACTCCAGCCCAGAGTCTGAATCCAGAAGAATCGAGGCTTGGTTGGGGCTGATGTTGAACACGATCATCATCTCCTCGTCAGCGAAGTTGATGGGGTCGCTGGGGACAAGGGCCCCAAACATCTCCATGTTGGTCTTCATGACGATGGACCAAATCACCTCCTGTGTGCTGGCAATACCCTGTCTGAGAATGAGCCCCAGCTCCAGACCTCCAGAGATGTTGGCAAACGCGCTGCTGTTCCAGCCTGTCTCGCTAGCAGCAACCACCAGCGTGATCCGGCTGACGTGCTTGACCATACCGGCCTCCCCAAGAACACGGAACCGGTACGGACCGTCACTCGAAGAGTCCAACATATCAAAGTCGTCGAACCAGAACTGCTGGTCATCCTCTACCCGAGCCTGCATGAGAAAGCGACCAACGTTGCCGGGCAAGTTGAAGTCGGTCAGTGGGATCTGGACTCGCTGCCAGATCCCAGTGTCCATGTTTGGCACGTAGTCGGTGACCTGACAGATCGTTCCGACCAGAGTGCTGCTGCCAGATGCAGCCCACCCACAACGGAGCTTCGAGCCCTCTGGAAATGCCTGGGGGTTCATCCAGAATGAGATCGAATCGAAGCTCGCTAGAAGGTCCCGGTCGCTGCCATAATCGAACCACCAGAGGTCATTCTTGGAGGTCACCCCCGTATCAAGTCCATAGGTCCCGGAGTGCTTCGACTCCGTCGTGACGGATCCCACGCCGCCACGGGTCCACGCGCTAGTGTCCCCATCCCACACATCTTCGGCCCAAGTGCTTGAGCCGTTGATGGCCATCTGCTCGGAGCCATCGTCGGTCCTCAAGAACTTGGCCAGACCGAGATTGAAGTTTGGAGGTAGGATTCTAGTGGGCATGGGTTACACCTCCGTCAGCAGGTTTCCCTTGACAAAGCACTCGAAGTAGAGCCCGCAAGAGGAGATGTCGTCCTGTACAGTAACCTTCACCTGATCGCCTGTCCCCGCGTAGAGCTTCACGCCGCCACCTATCAGGTACGCGCTGGTCATCACGTCCTTGTTGGAGACGATCCACTCCCAGCCACCAGGACTAGCGAAGTTGATGAAATGTTCATTCACCTCCAGTGTGAAGAGGTCGATGGTGTCTCCACCGGACACCACCTGGACAGAAAGACCATTGGTCAGAGGACCCGATGTCGAACCGAAATAGTTATTCCCGAAAGTGATCCCGTTCGCCACCATCGTGAACTTGATCTCTTGCAACGAGATGTCGTAGGTGCTGTCCGCCAGATAGGAGAACGTCACAGGTGTAGTGCTGCCGTCTACACGTAGATCTGAGGAACCCCCGCTCTCCACATAGTCGTTTTTCAAGGAGGACGAGGTCGCCCCGAAGGCTACGGGGTCTCCATCTGGTGTGTAGAGCGTGGCCTTGAGGCGTCCCTGGCCAGAAGTCGTGTCGATCGCGTCTAGCGTGACCAACGCAGAAGAACCTTTGGCCACCTTCGAGTCGGTCTGGAGCCGGTACAGGCTTCCGTCCAGAACAACTCCGACTGGGTTGCCATTGGCGTCGTACAGAACTTCTTTCAGCTCGCCTCCCACCTCAGTCTGGAGGAGGCGAGAGGTTCCTGCGGGGTCTTCCCCAGCGGCCAACAATGCCTTGTTGCTGGCGGGTATCGAGGTGTTCGGGGTCACCGGAACGGGGTTGCCAGAAGCGTCGTACAGGACAAGGGGCCAGCCATCGGCGGCGGCGGCCTTGGTCCCCTGGGCCACCTTCCCGATCTCGTTCGTGCCGGCCGGGAGCTGGTCCGTGATCTTCTTGATTCCGTCGGTGTCCTTGATCGAATCCAGGACTGCGTCGATGGTGGTGAGGCGCCCATCGGCGGCAAGCAGTGTTGCCTCGGTCGCTCGTGTCGAGAGAGCCACATCCAGGTTGCTGGTGTCGGCGTCTATGGTCACCAAGAGCGTCCGGACTGCTTCCAACTTGGACTCGGTAGCGAGAGTTGCCAGAGTGGTCTGGGTAGCAAAGTCCTTGCCATCAAGTGACGTGAGCTTCGTGATCGCGTCGTCCTGCTTGCCCTCCGTAGCTGGATCGACTTGGGTGCCGCTGGCGTTCTGAACCTTCCCTGTGGTCTGGATACGGTAGATAGACCCGTCATGCAGGACGCCGACAAAGTTGCCGTTCTCGTCGATGAGTAGAGCTGCTTGTGCGCCCTCAGCCATCAGACCACCGTGAGCCCGTCTGTGGCCGTCACCACCTCATTGATGGTGATGGCCAGAATCTTGATCTCCCGCGTCACCTGATACTCAAAGACTCCTGAGTAGGTGATGCTATCGATAACCTTAGCCACAACCGTGGATCCGTCCTCGTCGTACATCATCCAGGTGATGGGTGTGGGTTTGATGTTCGTCGCGGAACCCGCTGACCTCTCGATCAGCTTCTCGACGATCTTCTGGGTCTTCCCGGAGTCTGTGTACCACGTCACCGAGGTAGGGAAGGCCGAGCCAGCGGGCAGGATCTCTTTGAACGCACCACTGGCAAAGCCGTCTGCGGGGCCCTGGTCGATGAAGTGGATGAGATGCCTGAGCGTCCGGTGTTGGTCAGAGGTCAGAGCTGTGGAACTGATCTCGATGGTATCGCCAAGATCGGTGACGACCATACGAGCACCAGGAACGATCGACTTGAAGTAGAGGACGATCCCGATCTTGTCTCGGAAGACGCCAACTCCATCACCAACGTTGGACCCCGTGTTGGCTTCGCCTCCCGCAGCTCCGGCTGTGAGACTTTTTACGGAGCCGCCGACGTAGGCAAGCAAGTCGCCATTATAGGTCCGGACTTGACCTTCTTCGGTGGGGTTCCCGGGGGTCGAAGGATCAACGAAGAAGAGGTCTTCACACCGTTCGTCGCGTCCGCTCCAGGCCATCTACCCACTCGATTTTTTCACCGCCTTGAGAGCGGGGGCCTTCTTGGTCCTGGCCTTCTTCTTCTTGCGAGTCTTCTTGGGTGGGGTTCCGTTCGAACCCTTGGCCTCTTGGGCTTCGGCTTTCCGATCTGCGGCAGAGCCATGCGCCTTCCGGGCGGCAGATGCCTCTGTGCGAGGAGCCTCCCCTTCTTCTTCCATTGCCCTGAGTACCAGATCAATGCGCTCTGCTTCCGTATCGCGCATCTTCTGGACAGTTTCCATCGCATAGCGAAGACCATCGACTCGCCCACGCTGAGCAACTGCCTTCTGGTTCTCTACTTCTGACAGATGCATCAGGAAGTCGCCTGCCTTGGTGAGGTACTTCTTGGCGAACTCGGCGACCTCCAAAGCCCCCATATCTTTGATCTCGCCTTCGGCCAGGGCTGTGTCGATCTTGGCCGCGAGGTCTCTAGGGACCTTGATCGCTGCTTGCTTGAGAGCCTGAGCAGCTCCCTGCAACTCGTTGGCAGCTTTCAGCTCCCCCTCCACACGGTCTTCAATGTCCGCGCCAAGGTTGTTGGCAAGCTGCATCTTCAGCTGGGATTTTTCGAGGTTCATGGCGACTCCTAAGACTAGCGCCTACCTAACAGCAGGCAGGCAGCAATTAGCTGTTCCAGACGATCATGCAGAGCTGGTCCTTCTTGGACCCGGAGCCCTTCAGAGCGAACTCGAACTTGAGCATGCCGACGGATGGGGTGGTGCCAGGATACACATCGTGGTTGGCAGCGGCGTCCGCACCGTTCCGCAGTAGCTCGCCATTGAGGTACACGTCCACGTCGTCCACGAAGGTGCCCACGCCGGAGTAATCCGGGAGGTCCTGGTCGAGGTTGCCGGCCGTGGTGTTGGCCACGTCGGTGTCAGCCGCCACGTCAGAGGTCACGATGGCATAACCCTTGACACGGGAGCTGCGGCTGTACGCCTGGTTGATGGCGTTGAACAGCGAGACCTCGCCGCCGAAGTTGGTTTCGTAGGTCGTGATCTCCGTGGTGGTCTCGGTGACCTTGACACCCGCCTGTGACCAGCTGGCCTCGGTGGAGAAGTTGATGTCGTCGAGGTACAGCTCGCCCCCATTTCCATCGAGGGTCAAGTCCGCAGAACCACCCGCCCGAACCGCGAGCGAACCGCCCGAGTTGATCTCGTTGGCTGCGGTCACGCCGATGTCGATGGTCGTTCCGGCTGCCCCGGTGTCGAAGCTCGCTCCGTTGAGGAAGTCGTTGGCCGCAGCGTCCACATCGAAGGTGTCGGTGTCAGAGGCAACCTGGACCACGCTGGTCCCACCAGCGCTGCCCTCGATGATAGCGAAGAGGCGAGCCTCCAGGTCATCCCGGATCTCCCAGTACAGACCAGCGCCCTCCAGGTCGAGGGTCGAGTTGGTCGTGACGTTGACCGCCGTGGTGCCTTGGTTGTCGTAGATGCTCTGCCGGGTCGGCGTGGAGCCTGCCGGCACGTCAACGACGGCGCCCTTGAGGAAATCCTGCTCGGTGAGGTCTTCGAGGCGCACGCGCTCGCGGGTGGCGTAGTTGATGACCGCGTCTTCGATGTCGCCCACAGGGCAAGCTTCGAGGTCGTCGAAGGTGGAGTTGGGCCGGACGAACGAGAGCTTGGCACGGTTCGGGGTGGTGCCCGTCATCGTGCTGCCGTCTGTGTTGCTCTCTGTCTGGAACAGGGCATAGATGACGCGCCCGCTCGACAGGATTGGGTCACCCGTCGAGGCGTCAGTGACCATACACAAGTTCTTCGGGTTCAGGGCATTGGTGCCGCTGACTTCATCGAGGGTGTTACCAGTGAACACCGAGTCGTAGGCGCCAACAGTACCCAGCGTGGTGACAGAACCAATGGCCGCCGTAGTATTGGTCGGCAGCTCGCCAACAGCCAAGATGACGAAGTTGTCTCCGTTGCCCACCGTCACATCGTTGCCGGGATCGTACACATCCCGAAGAACACGCTTCTTTTCGACGAGGTGCAGCGCAGCGTTGGTCGCGTCGATACCGCGAATTGTACCGTTCTCCAGCGAGGTCGGCTGCGTCAGATCGTCGTACCAGTTCCCTGTAGGGAAGCTCGCTCCGTCACGATTCAGGAAGTTCTGAATCTGTGACCGCAAGGTGTTCAGGTCCGTTTCGATGTGAGCCGGATTGGTCTCGTAGTTGGCCAGGCTCGGCGTGATGGTGTCGTCGTAGGTATCCGACGAATAGATCTGGGTTTCCTGGCGAATGAAGGTGCGTGCCATCTTCTACGGCTCCTTGAAGCACAGGCCGAGTGGCCGTTTAGTAAGACTGCGCCTGAACCCGTCGCTCAGGTCATCCACATCAGGGATCACGAAACCCTAACCCCAATTGGCAACGTCACTGAGGAATGTAAATGATCTCCAACTTATCCTTGTTGCGAGGAGCGATCGAGAACGTGATCGTGTCAAATCCTGTGCCGGCCCCACCACTCTCACTCGCCACGTAGTCGTTGCCAGCCCCAAACTCTTGAAGCACACCGTTAAAGTACAACCACTCTTCTTTGCCGGTGACCCTTGTGAACTTCTGCGAGGTTGTGAAGACCTGATTGAAGTGGTCCTTGACCCCGATCAAGTGCTCTCGGTAGCGGCTGTCTCCAACCGTCCCTGTAACCGCGATCTCGACGCGCTCGTACCCTCCATCATTGATCTCGGTGATGGATATGTTGGCCCCAGCCTGGAGCTTGGCCAGCAGGTAGTCAGCTGTGGTGTCGTTCGAAGTGACTTTGACCTTGTGGTCACTCGTGCCGCTGTCAGGGGCATAGCCAAGAAGCCTGGTGCTGATCCAGTTTGTGCGCTGTGGGGTCAACGTGACCGTCACCTTGTCCACAGCTTTGACCAGGGTGTAGTTGGCTGTGTCCTCCCGGATGTACTCCCGGTTCTCGTCGGGGCGCCACCGATAGAGGACCCAATCCAAAGTGGTGAAGTCGGTAGTATCGCCAGGCTGTCGATTGAAGATGATCTGGGTGGTCAGTCCACTCAGCTCAGCTTTGAGTAGGGTGTGGTCCCCTATAAGATGGCCATGAACCTGGATCTCAGTCGAGTAGTCCCGGGGTGCAGTCGGGGTTACCCTGACCTGGTTTGTGGAGATATCCAGAACAAAGCTGTAGGGGCCATTTGGGTCTGCTGGGACGAAGATCCGGTCGTCGGCTTCGTTTCGAACCAAGACCTCCCATTCGTACAGCGTCGCGTCTACCTTCGGGTCGGGAAACAGGTAGATGATGCTGTCGTGCGGGGGTAGCTCCCGCTTGGTCGTCTGGATGTCGGGGTCATCCAGTAGGAGGTATCCGTCGTTCCGGATCATGACTAGTAGGCGTTCAGCGTCGCCAGCAGTGCCTTGAGGCGCGTCTCACGCCGGGCTTCACTTTTCTTGGATGTCAAAAGACGCTCTGCTGCAGCCCCTCGCAGCAGATCCATGTGCGTGGTTTCCTCCTTCTCTGAGATAGGATTGAGACCTTGCTGAAGCTCTTGGAGCATCCAACCTATTTCTGCCACATCCTGCCAGCCCAAGATGCCGGGGTCATCTCTCCACTCAGTGAAGGAGCTGGTCGCTCCACTGAGGTCGCCTGTCTCTTGGTCGAGGGAGTCTTTCTCGAAGTCCACTGCAAGGTGGAAGAGGTCCTGGAAAGTACTATCGCTCTCGCCGTCAAGGAGGCTTTTTATCTGACCAATGGTGGTCTGCTTGACATTCTTGTCCGTCAGGATCAGCCACGCTTCAAAGTCTTTGCTGATCGTCTGAGCTGCCCCCGAATTGGGGTCATAGACCTGGGGTCGGGTCGCCTTGCGTTTGCTTTCGACCTTGGCCAGCTCAGCGTCGGTCAGGTCTCGTGGCATCCTTGTCCTCCTCGAAACGCTCACAGCGAAGGATCACGTACAGACCCCTATCCCGGGTCTCAGCGCGCACGGTTTCCATGAAAGGGCGTCCAAAATCAATGTCTGGAACATTCCAGGGATGCTGGATTCGACTGATCGCGGCAGGAACCCCGCAGTGCCTTCTAGCAGAGCACCGATCACAGGGATCGATGGTGTGGGAAGTCGTGGTCACCTCCCACACTAACCCGCCCAAGAGGCTGCCAGATATACTGTATATCAGACCGAGAGTTTCGACTTGATCGAACTGGCCATAGCCCCCAGCGGACCACTAGAACAGTCGCCTGTCGCTGCCTTCGTGCCCGTCTGGTCTTCGATGTTGATGGAGAGCTGAAGCTGGCTGGCTATCGACAAGATATCGTTGAGCATTGACATGATCATGTCGGACAAAGCACTGATCTTGTCAAGTAGTTCCTGGAACAACCCCACCAAATCAAAGGGATTCTCGATGCAAGGGAGTGCATCGAGCGGGTTGGGGAGCGAAAAGCCAAAGGCGTTGGCCAGGGCGTTGGTGATTCCAGGAACTAGGCACTCAGCGCCTTCGAGCACCGGACCCAGCAACGTGTTGATCGCGGAAACCACCTTGCAGATGAGCTCGTTGATCTTCTCCATGATTTCCTGGACGACATCGAGAAGACCATTGATCTGGGGAATCGCCAGGTCGATCTGGGGCAACAGAAACGAATCGAGAGCGGGGGCTTTGACCGAAGCCATGAAGTCCAACGGGAGGATGCAGCCTAACTTTTCTGCTTGACTGAGGATGCCTTGTATGTTGGCCACGATACCGCTGATGGCGTTCAGCGTACCCATCACCGTACTGCGGACGCTCTCAACCGTGGTAGTCACCATGTCAATCATAGCCGAGGCACTAGCGATGAGACTGGTGATTGACCCGACGGCGAAGGGGTCCAGACACTTCGTTTCAGCCAGAGCACCGAGATCATCTGCCATCGAGGTCTCAGGACTCAGGGCATTGCGTACGTTCACACCGCTGGGGCCTGTAGGGAGATTGAACGAAGCGCTGACGAACCCATTGGAGGCATCAGCTGGGGAGTCCCCTAGCTCAGAGAGAGCTTCTTGAATCCCAATGGAGGTGACCCCCTCGCACGAAGAGAGCTGGAAAAGCTCCAGCAGCTCATCGCAGGTGAGGTTGTAGATCGTCAGTAGATCGGGCTCAGGGATGACGTAGACAGTGTCCTCCGAAACATCCAACGCAGTCTCGATCTGGCTATCGGATAGCCCCACATCAGACAAGGCTTTCAGCGTCTCGACGGAAGGAGAGATCGATTCCAACCAGAAGACGTAAGGAGTGTAGCCTGAAGTAGTAGGTGGCCGTTCGTTGACATTGCCAACGGGCTCTGTGGTCGTGGATGTCTGAGTGATCCCACCCTCACAAGCGTCCAGCTCGACGGTCGTGGTCACCTCTTGTGTCCAAACCACCAAGGGATAGCCCACAGTCCCCGGGAGTAGACCGCAGACGGTGGCTGCCGCGTTACTGTCGCCGCCCAATAGCGTCCACATAGCCCGTAGACTGATCAGGTTCTCTCCCAGACACTTGACGAGGGTTCCTGTAGTCAAAGGAACCAGACTGGAGGTCTGGGACATGATCTCGGCTGCGCTCGCTCCAGCTTTGGCAACAGGGATCCCTAGCTGCTCCAGAGCTGTCTCGGTGGCCTTGCCTGCTCCAGCATAGAGGTCATTGAACCCGTTCGTCAGATCCTTGAGTGGAGTGTCCTTACCTCCCGAGAACTCATACTGTGTCCCATCAGCCACAACAGGGAGGCTGACCTCAACCGTCACGAAGAAAATGACAACCTCAAAGGTGTCGGGGGCACTCGGGGTGAATAGCTCTCCGTATCCAGCGGCGTCGAGTGCTAGTCCCAGAGTCCAGGGATTACTCCACACATTCGCATCGGCGTCCGTTTCCACCTCGATGTAGATGACGTTGTTGTCGTAGAACATCTTGCTGAACTCATCGGTGGGCTCGACGCCGTACTGCGGTGGGTAGATCTTGGTGAAGATGTTGGGGAAGAACAGAAAGACGAGCGGGTTGAAGTCCAGGTTGGCCCCGGGGTTGGCCAAAATGACCTTGTACTTCTGGATGTTGGTGCCGCCTTCGACAGCCGTTAGCTTCAGGCGGTGGTTCACATCCAGATCGTCGCTCTTGGTCAACAGCTCGGCAGCTACCTTGGATTGACGGTTGAGATCAGTGATCCTATCCTTCATCGTGGCTTCGAGCGCCGCGATCTCTTCGGCAGCGTCAGCCAGCTCTTGCTTGTACAGCTCGAACTGCTGGAGCGAGTCGTCGTCAAGCGTGCAACGCTGCCACTGATTAGCCACAATCCACCTCTACTTCGATGGCCTTCAGAACAGGTCGCACGACTCCCTCAAAGTGTTCGGGGCAGTAGTTGCGGGTCACGTTGATTTGCTCGGGGATGGGGCTACCGTTGCCTGAACCGGTCTCGACGTGGACGTGTCGCTTGCAGGACTTGCACAAGTCCTTGCCACAGACCTCACAGCGGGCCGGGGCCTTCCGGCCGTGGGGAAAGCGGTCGTGGCAGAAGTCGCACTCCCACTCGACTTGTTTGACCCCTTTGATGTGGACGTGCTTCACGCATCTACTCTAAACCCTCGATGATTCCTTGAGCAATCTGGGCCTCAGTGAGGCGCCGGAACCCTACGTCGAACCCATGGTGCAAAAAGAGATCCCACTCGGGATGCTCGTAGCAGGGCTTGCCCTCCAATATTAGGGGCGTCTGGCACCAGTCACGGCTGCTAGCCAAATTCCAAGGCTGTGCGAAGAGAACAAGCTTTAGGCCCGGTATCTTGGCACGGGCAGCCCCTAGAATGGTGGAAATCCTGTCGTCTACAAAGACCAGGTTATCGTAGGTCTCAGCCCACTGCTGGAGATGCTTGATCTTCTCAATACTGCCGCCCTCCAGAACTACACACCCAGACGAGGTACTGAACCCCCACCGGCGCAACCAGCCCATTGTGGTGGCGTGCAGGCAGTCGGGGCGAGCCGTGAGAAAGTGGATGGGGATCGACGCGCGCTGCTGCCAGGATAACAATGCCTGCCAGTAGGCATAGATCGGTCGGGCGTTCTGGTACCACAGCCCCACATTCCACAAACCATCCCAGAGAGACTTGTTCAGCTCGTCCGTCGAGTCGTAGAGGTCTCCCAGGTGCTCGTAGATGGCTTCGCCGACGTTGAACCACTTGATGTCCTCGCCAGGAACCCAGCGCTGGTAGCGGTCCCAGATGTAGATCTGGATCATCTCCAGTGTGTTGACGAGGCACCCGTCGAGGTCGGTGACCAGACAGGTCTTCTCAGCGTCGAACAGTTCCCTGTAGGGCCTAAACCCCTCAGAGCGTGGCAGGTTGGCGACGTTGGGCTTGTCTGATCGAAAGCGGGTCATGGTTCGGGTACCTCTTCAGGGTGGGCAGCAGCGTAGGAGAGCCGCGCTCTAGCGATTTCGACGTACTCGGGGCTCAGCTCCATGCCGAGGAACCGGAAGCCCTCTGCGAGCGCAGCAGCGCCTGTGGAGCCGCTTCCGGTGAAGGGGTCGAGTACAAGGCCCCCTGGAGGTGTTACCAGCCGACAGAGCCAGCGCATGAGCCGCAGGGACTTGCAGGTGGGATGTGCGTTCCTGCCACCACTGGTACGGCCAGCACCTGCTCGGGGGTTGGCAAGCCCAGCAGATCCCTCCTTGCGCCCAACTAATTCACCACCCATTTTGAGAGGCAGGTGGTCACATCCAATATCGCGCTCACCACGATCAGGCTTGGCGCAGTAAAAGAATCTGGAAGCCCCACCCATGTCACCAGTGAAAGCTTCTAAACGATCTGCATCGAAGTCTTTTTCTCTGTAATTATAAACCATTCCCGCAGCGTGGCCTGTCGTGAGTTGGCGCCCCCACTTGCTCACTAGCTCCCCGCTCTGATCATCCAGGAGCTTCACAGGGCAATGGTCGGCACACACGATGTCCTCGCCATCGAAGACCACCTCGTAACCAGGGCCTTCTTCTCCCGTCCGAAACGAGAAGGCTTGCTTAGGGATGGATCGAGTCTCCTTGCGCCAGGAGATAATGCAGTCGTCTGCATGGCTCAAAACCACGTTGGCGGGCCAGCGACCTGCAGGATCTTGTCCAGCCAGAGGGGTTGCATTCTTGGCGTAGGCACCTCCATCAAGATTGTCGGATGTTGTAATACGACAACCATCGATGTTGAGGACCCCGGTGCCATACTCTCTGAAGTTCTTGGTGAGGGACCAGGCACAGGGCTTGCGGGCTAGGATCCAGTGCTCCTTGGCGGGCTTCAGGGCTGTCCCGAACCCCCCGTCGAAGTTGAGGCTCTTGGGGAACCCCGTGCCGAACAGGTGGTCAATCACGTCTCGGATCTCGAAGCCAGCTCTCTCTAGTGCCATCGCGGTCCAGTGACTCGTTCGAGGGATCGCCCAGACCAGAGCGTGAGCCCCGGGCTTGAGCACCCGCAGGGCCTCGAACATGACGTAGCCGAGCCACGCGATCCACTCGTCCCGACCACCCTTGTCGCGATCCCACTCTGCATTCATGAACGAGATTCCAGCCGGAGGGTCCGTCACCATGCTGTCGCAGTAGTTATCGGGAAGCTGCTTGAGAAGCTCCTCGCTGTCGCCCTCCAAGAGCTGCCAGCCCTGGCGCCGGATGCGGCTGCGTCGGCTCATTGGATCTCCCCGACCAAGAGTGTCACGAGCCTTTTCAGCTTTCCTTTCAACCGAGGGTCATCCTCTTGTTCCCACATCGACAACGCCAAAGAATGAGCTTGTTCCACAGGAGTCCGCGAAGGGCGCAGGGGATCGGGCCGCTGGGGAAGCGTCGGGATAGAAACCTCGGGGTCCTTCAACTGCCAAACACGAATCTCGCGCTCGTGTATGTTGCGATCGGGATCCGAATAGCTGATGAAGTCCCCTGTGTGCTCAAAGACCTTGCTCTGGTTGAAGATCGCCCCGGTCCAGTGATTTTTCCCAGTGTACCCAACCAGCAAGTCCCGGCGTTCCATCTCCTTGCGTACTTCCAGAGTGTTCGTAGAGCCCTTCTTCTTGCACAACTCCATCGCCACAACACGACCAGCAGACACAAGATAGGACTTCCAGGTCTCCAAGAGCTGCATGGCTTCCTCGGTTGATCGAGTCTTACCATGCGATCGGGCAGTACGGGTTTTCTTCGGCCGTTTCCTCTTGTGAGGAAACAGCGGGATCCTTCGGTCACTCATACCAGCCCTTCGTTTTCGGCCAGCCACTCGGGGATGTGGATGACGCCGCTGTCGCCTCGCCGGCACTTGTAGGCGTCCAGCTCGCTCTGGTCTTCGTCGATTTCAGACTTGGGTAGCCAGACGGGTTTCTCTACGTCGGATACCTGAACCTTGAGTGAGGTGTCCGACACGGCCAGCACCTCGACCTCCAGCTCTATGAGAAATAGCGGCATCACTTCACCTTGCCGACTACGGAGTCGATGGGCAGCAAGAAGCGACCCTTATGGCCTTCGGTGGCAACCGAGACCAGGAGCGTTCCCTCCGCGATGTTGACCGCGAGCACCTTGGCCTTGTGAAACTGTTTTTCCCCCAGGGCTCGGTGCCACACCTTGACAACCTTCCTCTGGCAGTCGGCCCAGCCCTTGATCTCTTTGAAGGTCGTGGACGGGCGAGGAGCAGCAGGCTTTTTCGGTTCAGCGGCCACCTCCGACTTGGCCGCTGGCTTCTTTGCCGGGGCCTTCTTCGCAGAAGCTTTCTTCTTGGCAGTGGGAATCTTCTTCTTGCTGGTCATGTGTCGTGTCGCCTCCTGAAGGTCCTTTACCATGTTTGACTCCCGAGCCTGCCGGAAAAGCCACGGCCAAGGCAGGGGGAGTGGCCACACCTGCCAATCCACCCGCTGCGATCTTGGATCGAGGGTGGATGAATACGATTCCTACTGCGAGCGCTTCGCGCGAGCTGGGGGAATCACCTCATCCATCCTGGCGCTTGCGCCACGGCTGGGTGGACAAGCTTTGCCGTGGCCTGGTCCCTTCGACCTCTGCCTTCCCCTGCTTACCTCAGAGCACGTTTCTTATACTACTCGTATAAGTTGATCTCAGGGGTAGCTGCTGGATCTAGATCTTATATCACTATGGTGATCCTAGCTCCTATGTGGTCCATTATCGATCCGCCTCTCAAACGCTGATTTGTAACGGAAAACTTCCGCTTTCCTCGCTTTCTGTCGCTCCCTTATCTTGCGGCGGTAGAGGGTCTGCGGAGCCACCTTGCGGTCCTTGTCTGCCTGCGTTTCCGCGACCAGGTCCATAGGGAAAGTACCGTTCCAGGTGCCATCAGCTTGCTTCTGCTTCTTGGCCTTGGTGCGGTCTTTGTGGTGACAGCCCCTGACCGCCACGCGCTTCTTTTTGCGCCAAGGCCCCTGCCAGATCTTGAGCCCTGCAGCCTTCAGCTCCTCTTGCATTTGGGGGGAGCCCTCGTCACCGAGGTAGGCCAACCGGACCGTAGAAGCTGACAGCACCTGGTGGGTACGACGCCCGAACTTGTCTGCGTGAGGAGACCAGTGCTCGGTGACCTGCGGGATGGTCATCTCCAAGCACTCCTTGGGCATCGGGCCCTTGCTCTCGACTCGGCAGAACAGCTCAGGCGGGATGTCTGGGTAGAGCGCCCAGTTGTGGTGTTTCTTTTTGTATTCTATCTGGTTTTCGCAGTCGAGCTGGGGCTGATAGAACCCCAAGCGCCCCGGGACCGGGTAAAAGCGGTAGGGCTGGGCGTTGTAGCGCTTCCGGATGGCCTTGATCGCTGGGATCTCCTTGCGGGTCACCGGAGCCCCCACGACGAGCGCCTGTGGGATGATATTGATCGTGTCCCTCCAGTGCATGCGACGCTTCTCGGTAGTCAACGAGTGCCCATTGAACCTGGCACCCACGGCGTTGCAGATGGGCCACGTCCGGAAGGTAGGAGCAGATCCTGCAATCTCTTCCCTCAGCTCCTCTTTCATGGCTTCTTTCCGCTTCTCCTTGTAGTAGGGGAAGACTTCCATTGTGTTGATGGTCTGGCGGCGCTTCCGGATAGCCTTGCGGCGCTTGGGCCTTTCCGACCACACGTGGTAGTCACACGCACCTCCGAGGATCGCCCGGCAGTTGCACGTGACAATGCGGTTGGCGTAATTGGCCCACGTACGGGGGCACACCTGCACCGTCTTTTTGCGGCGTATCGAGCCCTTCACGTAGACCTGGATGCGCTTGCGGTTGGGCAAGATGAGGTCCCACGAGCAACCGTTTCCGAACCAGTGCAGCTTGTTGAGCTTGCCTCTGTCGTCTGGGTGAATGACGCCGTCCCCCAATAACTCCCATTGCTTTTGAGCCTCCCACTGCACCAGCTCGGGAAATCGCACCATGTACTGACTGCCTTCCTGCTTCTCCAGGTAGAGCAATCCCATCGTGCGTAGGGCCTCAAAGTAGGCCAGAGCCTTGGCCTTGCGGTGTCGTTCAGCAGCGATGCGGTGCTTGGTGATGTCAGCCCAGCGCCACACCAGCTCGTCTATATCTACGATCCAGGCTCGATCGACTTCGTGGCCCATGAACGGATCGCCGTGGATTATTGGCTCGCCATGGTCAAATTCGAACAAGCCGTAGAGCAGCTTGTGAAAGAGGATGGCGGGAAACTTGCGGCGTAGGTACTTCGGGCTGGCGAGAATCGATACTGGCAGCAGACTAGCGCGGATGTTGGCGATCGTCTTGCCGTAGAACTTGGGGTCGTAGCAGCTTGTCAGCTCACGTGTTTTCGTCGTCATCGTGCTCCCTGATTACAGCATGCATGCAGGCGAAGTGGACAGGGCGAGATACCCCGCACAGGGGGTAGTCCTCCTCTTGCCCTTCGTACATGCCACTCCATTGCGTCAGCTCGACCGTGATCTCACCCTTCTCAATGCGTTCGCCACACACTGGACAGACGCCTTCGGGGTCATCCTCGAAGATCACGGTGATCTCTGGCCCCTCTTCTGCTTCTCTTTGACAGGCTTCGCAGTCACACTCTTGCTGTGGCTCGAAGCGGCCGTCTTGGGTAACGATCCATTCCCGGACTTGGTTTTCTTCGGTCATCAGTTCCCCTTGGTCTTTGCCTCCACGGCCTGGACTGTAAGACTACTCCCCAGCTCGGCTGACCGGTCTTTGGGAACTGCACGAAGGTGTAGGCTAATAACTAGAGGGGTTTCGGCAGGGGCAACCAGCTCGATCACCACCTGTAAGGCGCTGGGTTGGGGGTTCGCATCGATGGTGCGACCCACCTCGTTTCCTTGGCAGACTACGGGAACTCCCTTGCGGAGCTGGTCCGCAAGGTCTTCCATATCGAGAGGTGGACCTCCTTGGAGCGTGAACTGCATGCGTCGGCTGTTGCTCATCGCTTCCAGTTCCGCTTCTTACTCTTGAGGTCCATTAGGCCCGGACGATACGCACCTCGTCTGAACTGACGCCACTGCCACCATTTACGGACAACAGCAAGCATCCGGCCCACAAAGCTACTTCTCGATGTAGGGCTCGACACTTTTCCCATTGTCCTTCAGCACTTTCTTTTCCTGCGTCTCGGGGTGCAGAAGGGTAACCTTGTCGTACGTCTTCGACCGCTCGATCAGATCAGGATGCAGGTAACAAAACCCTACGTCTGCCCACTTCATGCCGGCGCTGACAGTACCCCCGGGTCTGAACGTGATTTGGAGGGTTTGCTTTTTGGGCTTGTCGTCAGGGTCAGCCGCGTTGCATTCGGAATGGGCTTTGATGTGGTAGTCCACCATTGGGCACCTCCTGGGGACTCTTTACACCAAAGCTATGGGCTGGTCTTCACATTCGTCGAAAGAGAGGATGCCAGAGCAGCTGAGAGGGCCTGTACCGAGCCCGAGGCAGCTTGGAGGGTTGCATCCGCTGCTATCAGCGCCACGCCTGCAGGGACGATAGGAGCGATGGGGCTACCGGGCACCGAGCCTGCTGTCTTGATGTTTTCTCCGGCCACCTTCAGCTGTACACCAAGCGTTTTCATACCATTGCCAACCGCCGCAAGAAGCGGGGTCATTACAGTGGCGTTGAAAGTGGTGCCCTTGATCACAAAATCCACGGGTTGCGGAGCCGGCCCTAGGTTGGTTCCCACCGTGCCCCCGTACTGAGCAGTGGTCTGCGCGAGAATCTTCGAGCTGGTCTGGCACTGTATGTCTAGGGATTCGCTCAGCTTTAGTAACAGCTTGACCATCTCGATGATGGCGGAAGCGTCGCTCTCGGTGATGTCGATCCGATCGGCGTTGCCCCTGATGGCAATGGCGCCTTTTTCGTCATCGATTTCCTGCTGGTACTGGACCTCTCCCTCTTTGTTGTACAGCTCACGAAGCTGCCGGAGCTTGCGCTGGGTTTTGGAGTGCTTCAACTCCTTACCAGCGTCGTCGAAGAGATCTCCTTCCATGAGTGCCGCGAGCCGGTTGCCGGACCGGCCGAAGATCCTCAAGTACTCCTTTGCGAAGGGCTGCTTGTTGATAGTTGTACCAGCCTTGCTTTCTCCCTCCTCCTTCTGCGTGTCCGGTGCTCGAAGCCACTGGTGCTTCTCTGCAGGGGGGCTGGTGTGACGCACCACGACACCGAAACGCTCCTCGTCCAGAATCTCGTTGTCCAGCTTCTCATGTAGCTCGCGACGGTGGGTTGGTGCCCTGCTCTTGATGTGGAGTCTCTGGGGGTCGAAGGTCTGATGGACTGGGCCTCCGCGAAGGTACAGCTTGCCCTGGACGGTCCCGTAGACGTAGGCCACACCAGGTGTCATCAGGTCCCACTCACCCGCCTTGAGCGGCCTGTAGAGCCCCACACCGTTGCTGTAGCGTGTCACCAGGTCGGCAGCTTGTCGGCTGAAGTAGCCAACCACTACCCTTCGCAGGGTACCTCCAGCCGTGGCAACAGTTACAACTCGTGCACCCTTTTCAGGCAGCGCCCGAACCCACGAGTTGGTCGAGAGCATCGGATGAGGAACAACCACATCATCCGGACCCGGGGCCGAGTCAACTGTGATCTTCTCGTTGGCGGGGTTGACACGCTGGACGTAAGCCTCAAACGGCTTGTCAGCATATCCTTGGGAAGACGGTGATTTTTTGGAAGACATCGGATAAGACTAACCAACAGACTTCAGGAAGTCAGCCACAACCTCCTTCAGATGATCCGCAGGAATGGCAGAGGAAACAACCCCGGCCTCCATTGGGGAACATCAGGTTGCCACATCG
>Ga0180438_10005547_pt1 | contig 17464 bp, 11 predicted proteins | sample SS_ome_12_FD_132455 | JGI IMG/M metagenome (GOLD analysis project Ga0180438, IMG submission 132455) | Hypersaline lake sediment archaeal communities from the Salton Sea, California, USA - SS_3_D_2 metaG | ecosystem: Environmental > Aquatic > Non-marine Saline and Alkaline > Hypersaline >...
ACCTTCATAAGTTATTCTTGCTCGTCTCATGGTCTATTTTAACAGAATGGAAAAAAATATCAATGCTTTTAATAACACGTTTCTAAATGCTCTGAGATTTATCTGTATTTGCCTCCTGTGCTTCAGACAACCTTCTATCACTTCAATTCAATCACCTTTTTTTAACCTAAGTTTACTACTTTACTGCCACCGTCCCTTTTTTCTCTTTTTTCTTGAGTGCAGGAAAAAATGCCAAAAACATAGTAATGGAAATCACTAAACTGGAGATATGTTTGATAGAGATGGCAGAGAAAAAAAGTGACGGTGTGAGCGAGTTGCAGAGAAAGTGCTGTATTTTATGTACATAATTTATTCGGGGAAGGTAGGTCTGTGGTCAAAACGTCAAGGTATGCCCATTGTTCTCATCAAACAAAATGCGGCTGAAAACCAGCTTCAACAAATGGTTTCGAAAGGTCACTTTTTTTAGTTTGCACCGTCTCTGTTCATCTCATCCTGAAAAGTCAAAGTAAAAAGCAGAAATCTTTTTAGAAAGGTCAAAATCATGGAAATATGTAGAAATACTCATTTTTCCCAAAAGGAGTTGATTTTTTCTCCCAGGTATGGTAATTAATAATTTACCGGTAACGCCGGAAATGTATAGAAGGAGAGAAGCTGAGTTGGCATTGTTGAAGGGGATGGAGGCAAAGTTACATCCCCTAAGGGCGGGAGCATATTCAATACGACTTTTAGGTTGTTAGATAAAGGATGAGTGAAAAAAGGCTAAAAAAAGGCAGAATTATTGCCCAAAGAAAAAAGAAAATTTCTCGCCGAAATACCTCAGGTACAACGGTAGCGTTAGAAGAGTCTCAAGGGAGTACCACGAAACAAGAAATATTAAAAGATGATTCATCGAAGAAAAACAAAAAGGATAAGGGTATTATGAAATACTGGCAAGCAATGGGATATAGGATTTTTGTAGGCATTCTTATTGTCATTAATCTGATTGCCTTGTGCATCAATTTTTGGTTATATGCTTATCTTTCTCTCCCTTTTGTATACAATCTTTGCCAGATCGTTTTAGAAAAATCAGGGATTATTATCTCTGCTGTTTCTTTAATTATACCTGTAATTGGAACCCCATGGTTGTGTTCGCGGGACAATGAAAAAGGATTCCAGTTAAAGGATTTAGGAGTTTATGGAGGTACCCTGGTTGCGATACTTTTATTTTTTTGTTCGTTAGAATTAATCATTTGCAACTTAGAACGAGATGACTATCTTTACAGGCTCTCGGAAGCCAATAATGATAAAACCAGGATTCCTGGTTTACTTTTGCCCATTAAAACCACAGGTGTACGAATTGGTTCATCCGGGATTGAAAAAAAATTTGAGTTTGGTTATAACAAAGATAATTACAGCTTGAAATTAAAGAACATAGAGAATCAGGTAATCAGCATAAAAGCTGGGCAGTTAACTGCTGACTTTTTAAACAAAAACAAGGACCAAATTGTGAAATTAATTATGGATAAACAAATTGATCGGGCTGATATCAAAGAATACATGGTCACGAAGTTATCTGCCGGTGATTTCATTAAAATGAAAAAAAAGGATGGCTCTTTTCAAGGTAATAGATGGATTACCGGTATTATTTTGGTTGAATTTATTAAATCTCATTGGGATTGGGGGATTTTCCATGACTGGGAAAAGGATGCACCTGAAGGCGGATATTACAAAATGCTGATTGGTTGGTTAGAGAAACATCTCCCTAAAAATGGAGTACAGCATGGGGCGAAATAAATCTTTCCTGTTATTCGTATTGATATTTATATCCGTAATTTTGGGTTCTCCCGTTAACGCACAAGAAAAAAAGGTATACGATTTTCTATTGTCACTAAATACAGAACATATACGAATAAATTTTCTCAATCATACCTATAATGACCGATATGTTAAAGTAAGACAAAATGGGATTGAAAATAAAAACCACTATCAGCAAGAGATTGCCAATGGTTTGAAAGAAAAGTTAAGGGCTTCAGACCGTTTTTATCTTATCGTGAACGAACAATTAGACGATTTTTTCCCAGTTTTTGTGGCAGTTGATTTTTCTATGAAGCTGAGGCAGTCAAATAGTGCAACTCTATACTGTAAGATGACGTTATATATCATTAATCAGCACAACGAGCTGGCTTCATGGGGAGGGGAAGTTTGGCTTTTGAATAATCAGTCCCACCAGCCTGTGGTTGAAATAAACCGGGTGATTGAAGAACTCTTCAAAAACGAATTTGACCTGGAAAAGCTTGCTAATGATATGACAAAAGAGATTAATTATAAAAAATTTATCCGGTTATCTCCGCCGGGTGATCCGGGGAAAATTATTCAGTACCCGGTTTCCGATATCGTCAAAATATTAAAAGGAATAGACGAGGAAATCATTTTTCTTAAAAAAGCCGGAAAATACTATGCCAAAACAAATAAGGCATTCAATATCTTCATGAAGGGATATAAACTGATGAACCATTCCAATTGCATCGTACTAAAGGTAATAAAAGGAAAAAAATGGCCCCCGGGAAACGAAAAAGCCCTGGTGAAATGTGGGCCCATTTCAACACCGGAAGAATTTTCATTGGCTGAACATAATAGGTGTGATGAAACGGACAATATCACTATAATTGATTGCGTCTATGATGGAGTTTATGTGGAAGTTACAGATAAAGTATACCGTGAGGTCATCCGGCAAATCGGTTTGAAAACCATAAAAAACTCAAAAAAGAAGATTTGTGTTATAGATAGTCGTTGAAGGATAAATGGAGTAGAAATAATGAAGAAGCATTTATATTTGTGCTTGTTTTGGGTTTCTTTGGCCATATATCTATCTTGCAATCCCAAAATAACCTTGCAAGATATGAATAAAGATCACATCGTAAATGAAGAGCATAACACTCTGGACGAAAGGGTCAAAACAAAATTTCTCGATTTGATCAAATCGGTATATGAAAGTTTTTTAAAAGATATTGATAGGAAAGAATTCAGGATTGAATGGCTTAATATACCAAGTACCAATCGTATTAAAGGGGATTATCTTGACAAAATTAAAAAGGGATTCATACACGCAATAAATGATTTTATGATTTATAAAGGTGCAAAACTCGGTACCCGGCTTATATATTGTGGTGATTTAAATATCAATGAAGAAGAAATGAAAGAAAAACAAAAAAGAAAAAGTAAAGGATTTGTTAGAGTTCCAATTCGTGTAGAAAACCCACTGGATGCTCAGATTTCTTGTACTGCTTATCCATTATCCCTGCGTAAAGACTGTGAAGAAATTATATTGAGATGTTGGATACCATTGGAAAATAAAGGATATGAAGATGTACTTGAAGTAGGAGAAAATATCTACAACACCCCGGGTACTAGCAATGAAAGTGGAAAAAAAGAAGAGATAAAAATATCTTTTCTCTATAAATGTCCGAATTGTAAGAAAAAGTATTATTGGATCGGTTCCGGTTCTATAGTTCATACAGGTGGCTTATATTGGTTTGATATAAAACTACCCCAAATGCATGGTTACCTGATCGTTTATCAGGTAGATAGCAAAGGAAAAGTTTTCAACCTGTTTCCCGGGACAAAAGGTGCTCTGCTAAATGGCCATTATAAAGTTCCTTATCATCTGTTTTACGATTGCTCTACAAACATTTTAGAAGTTGCAGCAAAGAGCTCAAAAGATTTACTTGAGCAAAATAAAATACGAATTGGAAGCTATAAATTTGACGAAACAATAGGAGAAGAACAATTCTTCTTTTATTATTCAAATGAAAGGAGTACTGAACTTGAACGTTACCTGGGTAACAAAATTTCCGTAGGAAAGGATTACAAAGGGACAGTACCGGGAGAGGAACCCAAATCCCCAAAACTAGGTAAATTGAAACTGGAAAAATCAAAAATCAATAAGCCGCTTAAAATTGACAAAATCGTTACATGTCGCTTGGTACATAAGAATAATTAGAAGAAATAAATCGTCCTTTTAGGAGTAATTGCCAATGAAGAAATGTGATGCAAGAAAAAAATGGCTGTGTATCATATGCATTATCCTGTTTGTTCTCTCAATTTATTCCCAGCAAAATAAAGAGCAAAGTAAAGGCTCTGATACCAAGCATGATCCGAAATCGCCTGGTGAAGAAGGAACAGAAAGTATTGATATTGGAAAGCAGTACCTTGTATTAATTGCTATCGACAACTATAAGTACTGGTTACCGATTTCAGGGCCAGTCAAAGAGGCTAGAAAATTGAATGAAGTAATTAGTTACCGTTACTATATGGATGAAATAATCGAATTATATAACGAAAATGCAACCAAATCTAAGATCATAAAATTATTTAGAGATCTGCAAAATCGGCTTAAAGTTAATGATTCTCTGCTCATTTTCTTCTCCGGGCATGGACACCTTGATGAATCTTCAAATAATGGTTTCTGGATATCGGTTAATGGTGGGTTGGATGAAAACAAAATGGAAAATTGGATCCCAAACTCTGTTATTAGAGGATTAGTAAGTAACATAAAGGCAAAGCATATACTCCTCATTTCGGATTCATGCTATTCCGGCGAACTGTTAAATATTTATAAAGGCACAAAACTTACAAAAATAAACAATGAATACTTAAAAAAAGCATTTTCGAGACGATGTCGTCAGGTATTGACTTCTAGCGCTTCTGAGAGGGTTCCCACAAGTTCCGAGTTTGCTCACCAGTTAATACTTGCATTAAAAGAAAATACGAAGCCCTGCATAGATGGCTTAATGCTATTTAACGAAATAAAACTGGGAGTCAAGGAGACGATGCCGCTATTTGGTGAACTGAAAGGAACTCACCATCAAGAAGGTGCTGTTTTTTTGTTTTTTTTAAAAGGTAGCTTTGCATTTGGAGAGGAACTAAATCAAAAGGCAAAGAATATATATAAAAATGAAAAAGGCTTTTGGGAAGCTGAGTTTGATTACGAGATCGTTGTGGTTTATATCCCTAAAGGTGAATTTACCATGGGTTCGAATGATGGGGATTCAGATGAGAAACCAGCGCATAAAATTTATCTTGATGGGTACTGGATAGGGAAATACGAGGTAACTTTTGATCAGTACGATCAATATTGTAATGAAAACAATATCATTAAGCCAGATGATGAAGGATGGTCTAGAAGGAAAATGCCGGTAATAAATGTAAGTTGGAATGATGCTTTGGAATACACAAAATGGATCTCCAGAAAAATTGGACTCACTTTCAGATTGCCCACAGAGGCTGAGTGGGAGAAAGCAGCCCGTGGAAATAATGGGAGAAAATATCCCTGGGGGAATACTTTCTTTAATAACGGTCGTGCATGTTATAACCAGGAGGGAACGAGGTCAAAATCTATTGGTTTTTACACCTCCAGTGTATCACCATACGGTTTACTGGATATGTCAGGCAATGTTTGGGAGTGGTGCCTGGATTGGTATTCTGAAAAATTCTATACAAATTCTCCTACACGAAATCCAAATGGACCTTTTTCAGGCTCCAAGCGAGTTGCCAGGGGTGGGAGCTGGAAAGACACCATTGAAAGTTTACGGTGTTCAAATCGAAACAAGGCTTCCCCCATTGCACGCAATAACGCACTTGGTTTCCGGCTCTGTCTTGACATTAAAAAAAAATATTGAAAGATTATCAAAAAAGTCTTAAGGAGGATAAAAAATGAAATATATAAAGCATATGCTTTTATTTTTTTTACTTGTAATTTTAACATTAAACCTAAACGGAGGGTTTTGGATTAAGGCAATATGGGGTGGTCAAGGGCAATTGATTTACGATGAAAAAAGCGGGAATTTCTTTTCTTTTGATTGGTTTTTCAGCATTTTTGACATTACCGGAAAAGTTCATTTTTGGGGTGGATTTAGTATCCATCCCCAGGTTTTAGTTTTGGAAAAAACAATAAGATTGGATGATGAAACGTTTTCAAGCATTGGAAGAATGGTGAAATGGCCTGAAAATACAACTTCAGGAAGTTTTCATATTATAAGGTTTAACCAGGATAGGGTGATTTTATTTTCGAAAGAAATAAAGAAGGATGAAGATTTCGGGCTTGTAGATTTGCTGCAACTTGATGATAAAATAAAAGTTATTGGAAGATATGAAGATGAAAACAATAAGAAATACATAGTAATATTAACGTTTTCAGAGAATGGAGACTTGCTGAAATCAAAAATACTTCATGGTGAAGGGAATCATTATAATCTAGAATTCTGGGATTCTAACTGTGTTAAAATAGATGCCGTTCACTATGGAATTATTATAAATGGTAATTTCGAAGAAAACAATAATTGGTACAATGGGGTTCTTTTTATAGAATTGAACAAAGAGGATGAGATCAAAAAATCAAAATTTTATTTTGATATAAAGCAGGATTGTTGGTATTTTAATCAAATAATAAAAAAAGATAGTGATGCGGGTTTCTCAATCTTACTAGAGGGTGATTATTATAACGAAACTGATATTAACAATCGGTATCGTTTATTTTTTTTAAAACTGGATTCTGACTGGAATATGAAATGGAGCAAAGAATATAACATGGGATTAGAATATGATTGGATTTATCCCGTTGATTTTTTTGAAGATCAAGGTGGTTTTACAGTGGGTATAAATTCTACATTGAAAATAAATGGCGAAGATAAAGAGAAACCAATATTATTAAAAATAAACCAAAATGGCAGCCCAGCTTGGTGCAAGAAATACAGTGCAGAAGATTCCTATTCAGAAGGATTAATGGGTATAACTGGCGTTCCTAATGTCGGCATAGTGATGTCTAATAATGCGATTTCAGGGGAGAATTGGGTTGGAGCACATATTTACCTTTTAAATCAAGATGGGGATGTCCCGGGGGGCTGTTCTATCCCTGAAAAAGTCACAGTGGAAGATAACACAAAGATATTTTATAAAGGGACTATTATAAAGGACAGTTTAAAGTTTTCAGATTTTAATTTATCGGTGGAGGATGGTAGAGCTGGATTATGGACCGAATCTTCTGGAGGTACTATTGAGTCCTTTTGCGAGTACCAAACAATGTGGGGGAAAGTAACTATTATCATAGAGAGGTCTATGCTGGGAGGCTATTATATTAATAAAATCAATTTTTCTGCCGATCCGATGATTACTCCTTATATTACAAAGTTTAAGATCTACAGGAAATTTGAGGCTGATGATGAATATGTTTTTGTTTTAGAAGTTGTCAAAGAAGAAGGCAAAACAGATTATGAAGTTGAGGTTAAACCGGTTTACTCAAAAAGTTATACATATAAAATTGTTGCTGTGAACTCAGATGATGAAGTTGTAGATATAGGTATACCTTACTGAATAAAAACTAAAAAAAATCGACTGTAATTAAAAAAAATTAAAATGTTTAATAGAGAATGGAGGATAAAATGATAAAGCTTAAATATATGCTTTTATTTTTTTTGTTTGTATTTTTAACACTAAACCTTAACGGGGGATTTTGGATCAAAGCATTGTATACTGATGACGGACAATTGATTTACGAAAAAAATAGTGGTTATTTCTTCTCATTTGCCTGGAATTATGGTATTTTTGATATTACCGGAAGAGTTTATATGAACGGTGGTTTTCAAAAAACTGATTCTACACAAATGCCTTTGAGTAAAACAATACGTTTAGATGACGAGACATTTTTCGGTTTTGGAAGACGTCATGAATGGGACCCCACTGAAAATTCCTGGGTACGAGTAAGTCTTCATATTTTAAGATTTAACCAGGATGGTGAGGTGTTATTCTCTAAAGAATTTAATGAGGATGAAGATTTCGATATCACAGATATATTGATACTTGATAATAAAATAAAAGTTGTCGGAAGATATGAAGACAAAAACAATAAGAAACATATCGTGATTTTGACCCTCTCAGAGAATGGTAACCTGGAGAAATCAAAAATGCTTTTCTGCGAAGGAAATCACTACAACCTGGATTTCTGGCATTCCAATTGTGTAAAAATAGACGCTGATCACTATGGAATAGTTGTAAACGGTAATTTCGAAGAAAACCAATATCAATGGTATAATGGCATTCTCTTTATAAAATTAAATAGAGATGATGATATTACCAGAGCAATATATTATTTTGATCAAAAGGGGGGGTGTTGGTATTTTGATCAAAAAATAAAAAAAGATGCCGATTCTGGGTTCTCTATTTTAGTGCAGGGTGATTATTGGGATGAAGATGATATCTCTACCCGGTGGAGGTTATTTTTATTAAAACTGGATAATGACTGGAATTTGAAATGGAGTAAGGAATATACCTTAAGATGGAATTATGCTCCTGTTGATTTTTTTGAAGATCAAAATGGTTATACAATAGGGTTAAGAACCAAACATGAAATAAACGGTGAAGAATTAGATAAACCGGTTTTACTTAAAATAGACCATAACGGTAAACCTGTCTGGTGTAAAAAATACAGTGTAAATGATTCCTGTACAGAATATTTACAGGGTATAACCGGGCTTCCCAATGGGGGTATGGTAATGTCCAACTGGGGAGGGATAGGAGACAGTTATTATGGAGGCTATATTTACATTTTGAATAAGGATGGGGAGGTCCCGGGAGGCTATTATACCCCTAAAAATCTCACCGTAGAAGGGAACAACAAGAAATTTCACGAAGAAACTATTAGAAATAAGAATTTCAAATTTTCTGATTTTAATTTATTAATGGAGGATATTGATGCCAGGTACATAAGATATGATATAGGAAATTCCGTCAGAGAGACCTTTTGCGAGTATCTCAACATTGATGGGGATGTGACTATTATTAAAGAGAGGTCTTTATTTGGCGGCTATTATATCCATAAAATCAACTTTTATGCTGACTTGATGATTCTTCCTTATATTAATAAGTTCAAAATTTACAGGAGAAGCACTGGAGATTATGATTTTATTTCAGACATTGCGAAAGTAGAAGGCAAGACAGATTATGAAGTTACGTTTGAATCGATATTCTCAGAAATTTCTGATTATAAGATTGTTGCAGTGAACTCAGCCGATGAAGTTGTAGACATTGCTGTCCTAAGGGAACAAAATTGATAAAATTGATAGGTATTGAAAAAAAGTTAAAATAATAAAAATAAAATCAGGGAGGTAATAAATAATGAAAAAGGTGGTTCTATTTGTTTTTTTGATTTTATTTTTTCTTCACTTGAGCATTTTTGCATGGGAGTTTCAACTGAATGGCAATTATGGTATTTACTCAAAGGATAACGATCTCTTCAAACAGTTGTATGGTAGAGATAAAAACATTTTCGGCATGGGAGTGGAGATGTTTTTCGTGAAATTCACGGGGTTCTATATTGATGCGGGCTATATATCTGCAAGCGGTGAATCATCCTATTATAAGAAGCCATTGAGTTACAGTGAAATTCAATTATCAACTGGGATCAAATTACGTATGACATTGTTCCGGTTTTCACCTATGAATGAGCTGAACCTATATGCAAAGGGAGGCGTGCTTTACATTAGTTATTCAGAAACATTTGAAGAAAAAATCAGTGGTAATGTATTTGGTTTTACAGCAGGTAGTGGTCTTACTTTTTGGTTAAAAAAAATCGGTGTTGGGTTTGAAATGATGATAAATTTCGCACGGAAACAACTTGATATTCAGGGGCTAAATACCAGTGAAGATATTGATTTCAGTGGTCTTCGGATTGTTTTAAAAGGAGTCATAAGATTTTGAGAAAATTAAACCATCTCATGTCAATTGTCCGACTCGGCTAAAATTGTTGAAAGAATAATGCCATGAGGATACTCTCAGTAATTCTTTTACTATTTGTGTTTATTACCATAATTCCGTTTGTTCTTGCTCAGCAGGAAGGAATTCAGACCAAGATACGGAAGAATAAAAGTGGAGAATTCTGGATACTGGATAAAGGCACCAATGATGGAGTAATGGTTGGTATGAAAGGCTTATTCTGGACAAAATACAAAGATGGTAACAAAGAGTATAATGTTGACATTGCAAAATTTAGTGTTGAAATGGTAGAAGAAGATTGGTGTTCTGTTAGGGTTGAAGAGATTGATGCAGGCTATTGTAATAAATATTTTCAATGGGCGACTTTTATACAGAAACTCATTCCTCCAAATACGATAATTCCTTCCGGTAAATCGATTAAATGGTATATGGAAAGGGGAGAAGAATATTATGGGGCGAGAAAATATAAGCTCGCCGAAGCTTATTTTTTCAAAGTATTGGAGAAGGATTCGGAAGAACCTGGGGCTTTATTTTGGTTAAGAAAAACAAGGGAGAGACTGTTAGAAATAAAGAAACAGAGAAGAGATAAATATATTGAAAAAGGTGACAAATTTTTCAAAGAAGGAAAATTTGATATAGCAATCGCTTATTTTATAAAAGCATCTCAAATGTTCGAAGAGAATAACATTGCACCCGCTGAAAAAATGCTTAAGAAGATACAAATGACTAAGGAAAATTTCGCAGGAAAAAGGTTAAAGGATATAACTGTCTTAGAAGATCAATTAAAAGAAAAATTAGTGAAAAATATTGTTTCCGATGGAGATCGAAAATTCAACGAAGCTAGGTATGAAGAAGCTGCCAAATTGTATAGCCGCGCTGCCGAGATAAACCCGAATAATAAGTATGTTAGGGAGCGAATCGAGCAAACGCATAAATTGATACCGGAAGTAAAACTAAAAGAGGAAAGAAAAAAAAATATAGAAATGAAACAATCATTTCCCAATAGAAATATTGACATTGAAGCGGAAATCGGCAGAAGATTAAATAATCTGGCAAAAAAGAATATTTCCATAAAAACAAAAGCAAAATACAATAAGGAAGTTTTAGAAATGATTAATGCAGCAGGAGATATTGAGGCCCTTGTTGGGATTTTTAATCAATACAATGACCAAAAAACGTTTTTAAAATCACTTAAATTTAATTTTTTCAGACGAGTAGTAGAAAAATTCAAAGTAAGCGATCATGAAAAATATCTTAAATATTTTAAAATGTATTCAAAATATGGTAGGGTAAGTCTTGAAGAAATCAAGCAGTACTTAAAGTTAAAGATAACAAATTATAAGGGAATACTAACCTTTGAAGATACCAGGAATTATTTGGAAGATAAAATATCTCGTGCTTATAAGAATGAAAAAGAAATATGGGAAATTGAACTAAAAAATGGAATTAAATTTGTATTTATTCCAGCAGGAGATTATAAACTTCAAGAAAGATATAGTTTTGTCAATAGTTTTTTAATCGGGAAATATGAGATAACAAACAAACAATACGAGAAATTTTGTATACAGAAAGGAATAAAATTTAGGATAAAAAAGAAAAAATATAATCATCCTGTGGTTAAAGTCAGCTGGAATGATTCGAAAAAGTTCTGCCAATGGTTATCAGAGCAGACAAAATTATATATTGACCTACCATCAGAGGCTCAGTGGGAAAGGGCTGCCTTGAGCGGGAGCGGTTCTATTTATTACTGGGGTGAGAAGATAAACGGGGATTATCTTTGGTTCTGGGGGAATTCAAAAAAAAAGCTACATGAGGTAGGAACAAAAAAGCCAAATAACTGGGGAATATATGATATATTGGGAAATGCTGCCGAATGGGCCAAGGATTGGTTTGTTCCTATAAATAGGGGTGTAAAATTTAAATTCCTTGAAAACCCCATTGGACCTAAGAAAGGGACCAGTAAAGTAATAAAAGGAGGTGGGTGGTATAGTTCTCATAAAAAAGTTACCATTCCCACCAGGATATCCAAAAAACCAAAAACCAAAGACAAAAGCATTGGCTTCCGTGTTGTAATTAATTTAGAAAAATTGAAAAGTAACAATTAACGAGAGTAAATGAGGGATAAAAGGGGAAAGCACATAATAACATATAAACCGTGCGAACTTTAGATGCCTAACATAGAGGGTTGTGGATATTTATGGCCGTTACGCAAGTTTGTGTTACCCTGAACAAATTTAAGCAGGATTGGCATTCGCGTCTGTCCCCTCTTTTCCTCTTTTTTACATTAATTTAAGAACGCTCTACTAGTGGGATTCGGAAACCCGCATCAAGAAACGGATAGCAAAATCAGGCAATCGTTTCGCAATTTTTTCTTTAATCCGTATATTACTACATATTACCATAAAGACCCGTATATTCCTGTTAGTTCTGGGAACAATTTATAATAAGTCAAGTGAGTTTGTCAAAAGTCCTTTGGAATGAAATTTTTGTATCAAGACATAAAAAATCTCAGCATAAACTAATAAAATAAAAAAACATGGATTCAAATGTTGACTTATAAATCTCTTTTAATTAGAATTCTATCATAGGAAAAACAAGAGGTTTTAAAACCCGTTTTTGCTGCGTGGAAAAGAAAAAAATATTGGCAAAAGGAGTTTTTTTTAAAAATTTAAATGGTTAAACGAAAAAAGTGGTTGAAAAAGTACAGGTCCAAACCAAATGACCGGCGATAGATCAAAATCCCGCGATACTAAAACCTATGTAGAGGCTCCGGTACCGATCGGCGTGCACCTTTCCTTTATCATTTATTTACTCGGATCAATTAGGTTGCTGATTTACCTAAACAGTAAGTTCAGCAGTGGTGATAGCCGGGTAATGGGCCTGGAAGCTCTGGTTTTGTTCATAATAATTTTCCTTGCCCCGGTACTCTATAACTATAAAAAATCGCGGTTTGAAAAGACCAGGGATGCAGTCAAAACCCGGATGGGCGGCGGTTCAGTGGGATTGCTACACGGGACTGTTCCTTTTTTTAAGCTGCTGATTTATCCCGATGCCCTTGAGGTGAGGGTCTTTTTTCATGCCTATCTGATTCCCTATGAACAGATGCAGGGGGCACCGGAACACTCAGGAACACTATCCAGGGGGCTTACCATTAGATCAAATTTACCAGGGGTGCCAAAAAAGATTGTTTTTTATGGATTGAATTCTACTGATATCATTACCATTATTGAGGGTTATAAAAGGCAAAAGAAAACCACCATTAGCAATCATGACCTTCATTCCGATGAGAATCTACCTGATGGATTGATTAACGAATCTGCCAAACTCAAAAGCATTGATGCCCAAATTATGGCCTTTGCCAAACGAGTTGTTTTTAAGATTTTACTGGTGGAGTTAATTGCCATTTTTGGATTCGGAATTATTTACACCAATCTGATGATTATGATAAAAAAAAACAAAGAAAATGTCATCATATATAAAGATTACCAATCACGTTCAAAAGAAGCCCCAAAAAAATTTTATAGAGCCATTATAGAATATAATCCAAAGGGTAGGATAGAAAAGGAGACCTTTATTAATATTTTGGGTGATACTACCATTATTAAATACCAATTTGATAAAGTGGTGGGGATCAGTTGGGATAGTTATTCAAACATGATCTTGATTGCTTTTCCGGTTATTGGTATGGCATTGTTGATTTTTTTTAGTTTGATTGGTCAAAATATTTTTTCAAAGAACCGGAAAGATAATTCAAAAGTAACCCTGGCTGATAAAATACAAATCTGCGGATTTATTCTGTTTTTTTCGGTTTTTATTATTGGCCCCATAAAAATTTATTTGATCGATGCCCTGCTATTTGGGGCTCTTTAAAAAAACGAACCGTTGTGACCTCTTTCTATTAACTATTGAAGAAAAGAAATACTGCACGATTGTTTTTGATTTCGGAACGCGATTCAAAAAGATTATTATTCACCGCAGAGAGTACTACTCTGCGAGGTAGCTTCGCTACGTAGCACGAGAGCACAGAGAACGCATAGGTTTTTTAATATAAATGTTTTTCTCTGTGATCTCAGCGATCTCCGCGGTGCATCTTCTGTCAAAACTTTATGTTAACCTCACTGCACGCTTAAATAAACAGCGTCACTCTCTTTGTTTTGTTCATCCACTGCCACAAGAGCATAGTGCTGTTTTTCATTCCCAACATTCCGATGCCGGTATTCAAATGTATCGGAATCCAGTTCAGCCAATAAATCCCAATTTCCACTTTCAACCTCGACCTGGTAAATCCTGTATCCGTTTATGTTTCCCATCTCCTGGAAAGCTTCCCATGTTAAAATATCGATGTACTCAGCCTGCAATAGGGAGCGATTTTTAACCCTATAACCACTAAAAATTGAAAAAACAGGGGAAAGAACCTTGAAGCAGATCGTTTCTTTGGGGTGCATATAGTAACGTTTAATCCCATCTACCACTGCTGTATAAGCAAGAAATTCATCGCCTTTATAGGCGAGAAACCCATTGGGCGGCAGTTCATAAATAATCCCATCTTTTTCCACATCCCAGGTTTTTGACGTTGACCGGTTTACATAGAGGGTGAATCCTTCGGAGTAGGTGATTTTTAGCATGGAGAGCTCTTCATTAATGGCTTTACTTATATCAAACATGAAGAGAAACGTTGAAATTCTCCGCAAGGCTTCTGATAAGGTTAGGAGTTCGTTACCCATCCGGTACAGTATCTGCTCTGGTTGTTCAGATAGATAATAGTGCTGCAGATGTTTTAAGAAACAATAATCTTTTAAAACTTCATCCGATGGTATCTCCTTCTCAAAGGGATTGTGAATAAACCCGGCATTTCCATAGGCAATCTGGGTCACCCGGTATCTTTCTAACTCTTCGATGCTGTAGTCCGTCCATTTATCTAAAAAGAAGCGTTCAAGATAGCCCGCTCCATGGGGAACAAACAGGTGGTGCAATTCTTTGAGTTTATAGTCCACCACCAATGGGACATCGGTTCCGCCCCTGTCATAGGATGATCGGGGATCTGCTTCGATGGCATCGATATAACCAGCCCATATATTGGCTGAAGAGCCAAATCCTTCACCTGCCACGGGCCCGGAATGGATATCCCTGGCATAGGAAATCAAATTCTTGTAAGATAAAAAGGTGGCAGATTGCTTGCCAGCATTTGATACTTTCGCGTCAAAGTCAACCTTATATGAAGGAAGGACCGATGAATGAACATCGAGAAAACCGGCAGTTGTGCGATAGGAATTATGGATTAAAGGCTCGTACAGACCAGCGTAGTATAAAACCCTGGAAGGTTTCATCAAATAGCTCTGTATCCCGGTGGAGTCATTGAACCAACCCATAACCCAACTGCCGTTACTATTAAGAGCCACATCAAGGCTGTCCCACACGTCTGAATTCTCGTAAAAATCGACATAATTGGTATGGAGGGCAAAAAGATAATCATTGGCTTCACAAATATCGATTACTTCAAAAAGAGCATTCTCACCACCAAAGGAATCACCAGCCGGAAAGGTTGTGGGCAGTCCATTGTCATAACCATACTTCTGCCATACATGGATGAGGGCAAAGAGATCAGTCATCCCCATGTCAGCCAGGGTTTTGATCCCATCCCGGTAATTCTCGAATCTCCCACTCCACAGATCCACAATCACTTTATCAACCAGGTAATCCCTGAAAGGTGAAACCGGGTTGGAAACATGAAAAAAGGTCTCTGAAATATCGGGTGAAACGGTGATATAAATCTTTTCTTTCAAATGGTTCCTGCTGCCGTCTGTTTGGGTATTGTAATGGGTTTCATGGCCATAAAAGGCAGAGGTAAAGGAATAATAGGAGTCTAAGGAAATAACAGCCGAGGCATTGGAAAGCATATGGTCAATAATACCTGAAACAAAAATCCCTTTTGTAAGCAGAACATTGTGGCCATAAGGTAAGCAAATAATTTTGGGTTCAGGGGTGTGTTCAGACCTATCAATGCTAAATTTTACTGCATTTTCATTCAAAGGATCGGTCGAAAAATCGATAGACAATGTCTTACCGCTCAGTTGCATTTTTATAGTAAAATCGAAATGTTCTCCTTGATAGCTCCACCTGAACGATGCTTCGTATATATCTCCGTCTCCAGAGGTTTTTTCGTACAGGAGCTCTGATACATGCATTTCTTCCCAGGGGTGGAGCTGTTTACCGGCCAGGTTGAACGTGGTGATTCCACCGAAATGAGAGGGGTAGAATTGAAAATCTCCGTTATAGGTTACGGTGAGATCATTCAGAGTCCCGGTGCTCGGTATAAAGCGATAAAGTATCGTACAATCCGATCCATTGTAATAAAAATCTTTGGCCTGCATAGGAGACCAAACCAACGACAACAGGATAGTTATTAAAAAAGTTTTTCTAATCATTTTCTTGAATAATTTTTTAAAAGTAGCATTTTAAAATAAATATAAAAAAATTTCAATCACTATAACTGGATAAGAAACTTTTTGAATGGGTTATATATACTTGAAATGTCGAGAGATTTCAAGTACCATATTCGTGTGAAACGAATGGATCGTCAAATACCCACTCTGATGGGACTATTTGCAATTTTATTCTGGAGCACAACAATTGCTTTCTCCAGAAGCGTTGCCGAGAAAATAGGAACCCTTAATACAGCCTTTTTTACTATGTTGTGCAGCGGTATCTTTCTCTTGCTGATTCAGTTACTCATTTATAAAAAAGAATTTTTTCGAAAAATATTTAGACTTCCGTTTGCCTATTTGTATAAGGTTGGAACCTTCCTGGTGTTATATATGGCGCTTTTTTATATTGCAGTGGGTGAAGCGGCCTCAAGGGAAGCGGTCATTGTCGTCGGAATAATCAATTACTTGTGGCCCGGCCTGGTTTTCCTTTTTTCTATCCCAATTCTAAAAAATAGGGCAAAATACCTTCGATTGACATTCGGAATCCTGCTGGCATTTGGCGGTACGACTACAGCTATTTTAGAAGGGCACCAATTGTCGCTTGCAGATATAAAATCCGCTTTTTATGGCAGTATCACACCTTACATATTCGCATTCATTGCTGCGGTTTTTTGGGGAATCTATTCAAACATGACAAGAAAACTCCAGATTAAAGAAGATGTCGTCGCTCTCCCTGTGCTTTTCCTGATCACTTCATTTGTAATTTTAATCCTACAACTATTGAAAGGTGAATCACCTCAACTCAATTTATATGGCGCTCAGTATTTAGAGTTTGCCTATGTCGTCATTTTTCCCACAGCCATTTCCTATCTGTTCTGGGATAACGCAATGAAACGGGGAAATAAAGACCTGGTGGCAGCTGTCTCTTATTTGATTCCTTTGGCATCAACATTAATAAGTGGGTATTACCTGAAAGTAACCATCAATATCGGATTTGGGATGGCTGCGGTGCTCGTTATTATTGGAGCGGTTCTGTGCCGGTGGTCGATTATTGAGAGGGAAAAGACTGGGAAAAAAAGAGGAAAGGTGTGAAATAATCCGTTTACTTTCGATTTTCACAAAATTTTCAAAGAATGAGCCCCTTTGGAAGTTAAAAATTAAGGTTCTTAGTTAGAATGTATGGGTACAATGCATCCGGGGCTTCCGCATAAGCCTCCCCGCCTTTACCAAAATGTGCGCTCACATTTTGGAGCGTCTCCGCCCATTCCCGATATTGGCGGATAATGGGCTCCGCA
>Ga0180438_10005548_pt1 | contig 17464 bp, 25 predicted proteins | sample SS_ome_12_FD_132455 | JGI IMG/M metagenome (GOLD analysis project Ga0180438, IMG submission 132455) | Hypersaline lake sediment archaeal communities from the Salton Sea, California, USA - SS_3_D_2 metaG | ecosystem: Environmental > Aquatic > Non-marine Saline and Alkaline > Hypersaline >...
TAATGTCTCTTTGGTGGTAAACTTGATAACCTCAATAGCGATGGAAAAGGAACTCCGCTTTGCTATTCGGGAAGGCGGTAAAACAGTTGGTGCTGGAGTAATAAGTGATATAGTGGAATAAGGCGAGACCGTTATGAATAATCAGAAGATTCGGATTAGATTAAAGGCGTATGACCATAAACTTTTAGATCAATCTGTTTCAGAGATTGTGGATACTGCTCAGAGTACCGGAGCAAAGATTGCTGGCCCGATACCACTTCCAACAGAGATTAATAAATATTGCGTTTTACGGTCACCTCACGTGGATAAAAAATCAAGAGAACAATTTGAGATAAGAACACATAAGAGGTTGATAGATATTTTAGACCCAACGCAGCAGACAGTGGATGCCCTTATGAAATTGGATCTTGCCGCTGGAGTGGATGTGGAGATAAAGCTTTAGGGAAACAGGAACTATGGTCAAAGGAATTCTGGGAAAAAAGATTGGTATGACACGTGTGTTTCGAGATAATGGGGAGTCTATACCTGTCTCTGTGCTGGAGATTGGCCCATGTTATATCATTCAGATTAAGAGGGTTGACAAAGAGGGATATAATGCTATTCAGATCGGTTTTCAGCCAAAAAAAGATAAACGAATAAATAAGCCTCTGTCCGGTCACCTAAAGGCAGCAGGAAAAGGTGGATTCGACTTTTTACAGGAAATAAAAGTAGATGATATTGATGGATTTGAACTCGGGCAAGAGATTAATAGTGAGATATTCAATGTTGGAGATTTAGTAACTGTAAGAGGCACGAGCAAAGGGAGGGGTTTCAGTGGGGTTGTGAAAAGATGGGGATTCAGCGGAGGAGGCAAAACTCATGGTTGTCGATCCCATAAGGTTCCTGGTTCTCTTGGTGCGAGTGCAACTCCAAGCAGAGTGATGAAAGGGAAAAAACTTCCTGGTAGGACGGGTAACGAAAAAGTGACAGTTAAAAATTTAAGGGTATTTGATGTTGTGAAAGAGAAAAATTTAATCTTGCTTAAAGGTTCGGTTCCTGGTAGTAGAGGGAGCTTCTTAGAGGTAAAAATTAACAATTAGTAATGTTAAATTAGCAATTATTAAATGTGGAGCAAGTCGACAGTGGCTCTTATAGATGTACATAATATAAAAGGCGAGAAGATTCATGAGCGGACTATAAAGGATGAAATTTTCAATGTTTCTGTCAGAGAAGATATAATTCATCAAGTGGTAAGGGGTCAATTGGCAAGCTCTCGCTCTGGAAGTGCATCGACTAAAAATAGATCTAAAGTAAAAGCGAGCAGTAAAAAACTATGGCGACAGAAAGGCACAGGTCGAGCAAGGGTAGGAGCAGCGTCTTCACCTATAAGAAGGGGTGGCGGTGTAGCCTTTGGGCCTGTACCAAGAGATTATTCATTTAAGGTTAACAAGAAGGTCCGAAAGGCAGCATTACGGATGGCCTTAGCCGATAAATTCAAGACAAGACAACTCTTTGTGGTTGATAACATTCATCTTGAAGAAATAAGCACAGGAAAATTCTTTGATGTTTTAAAGAACTTTGATTTAGACAATGTCCTCATAGTTACGGAAAAGGAAGATGAAAACCTTGAAAAATCCTCAAGAAATATTAAAAAGGTTAAACTCTTAAGGGCTGAAGGACTCAATGTATACGATATTTTACGTCACGAATATCTCTTATTTATTGAAGGAGCTTTAGGAATAGTAGAGGAGGCCCTCGCTCGGTGATGGATTTTTATCGGATAATTAAAAGACCGCTTATAACAGAAAAAGCTACGAAGCAAAAGGAGCAAGTGAATCAACTTACATTCGAGGTGGATAGACACGCCAACAAGATATTGGTGAGGAATGCCATTGAGAAGATATTTAAGGTGAAGGTTTTAAGCGTAACTGTCATTAACGTTAAAGGAAAGAAACGCGTGGTAGGAAGGAATGTAGGAAGAAAGCCAGACTGGAAAAAGGCAATTGTAAGACTTGCACCAGGTGAAAATATTGAATTTTTTGAGGGTGTTTAAAGGAAAGAGATATGGCGCTTAAAAAGAATAATCCAACCTCACCTGGAAGACGATTTCAGACGGTATCAAGTTTCGAAGAGATTACAACGAGTAAGCCGGAAAAGAGCTTATTAAAACCAACAAAGAGATCTGGCGGCAGGAATTCTCAAGGAAGAATCACTGTAAGGCACAGGGGAGAAGGGCACAAGAGGAGATATAGGATCATTGATTTTAAAAGGAAGAAAGATAATATTCCAGCCACTGTTGCTTCTATTGAATATGATCCTAATCGGTCTGCAAGGATTGCACTCCTTCACTATTTAGATGGGGAGAAGTCCTATATATTGGCACCAGATAAATTACAAGCTGGTGATAGGGTAGAATCTGGAGAGAATGTGGAGATAAAAATAGGTAACACCATGCCTTTGGCAAATATTCCCATGGGTACACATATACATAATATTGAATTACATGTCGGTCACGGAGGACAACTCGCAAGAAGTGCAGGCGGGTATGCCCAATTAATGGCTAAGGAAGGAAAGTACGCACAGGTAAAACTTCCCTCAGGGGAGGTACGGATGATTTTATTAGGCTGCCGGGCTACCATTGGTGAAATAGGGAATTTGGATCATGAAAATATCTCCCTTGGTAAGGCAGGAAGATCAAGGTATTTAGGAAGAAGACCGCATGTAAGAGGTGTAGCTATGAACCCGGTTGATCATCCTCTTGGAGGTGGAGAAGGGAGGTCATCAGGGGGTAGACATCCAGTTACGCCTTGGGGTGTACCGACTAAGGGTTTTAGAACAAAGCGTAACAAGACAAGTGATAGATTGATTATCAAAAGAAGAAAATAGGAAAGGAGAGAGGATTGCCACGTTCAGTAAAGAAGGGACCTTTTGTGGATGATAGTCTCATGAAGAAGGTAAATAGAGCTATAAAAGAGAACAGTCATCAGGTTATTAAGACATGGTCTCGACGGTCTACTATTTTTCCAGAGTTTATAGGTTTAACCTTTGCTGTGCATAACGGGAAGAAATTTGTTCCGATATTTATCACCGAAGATATGGTAGGACATAAATTGGGTGAATTTTCACCAACAAGAATATTTTATACCCATGCCGGAGGGGATAAGAAATCTCGGTTGAAAGGGAAGAAATAATAAAGCCCGTCCATTGCTTTATAGGATATTCCCCTTTTCCATATGGATTAGATTAATTGCCGATAGAAAACAATACTGCCTATAGGGTAGAGAATTTTCAATGTATTGAGTAAGACATGGAAATTAAGGCTATTGCAAAGTACATACGAATATCTCCAAGAAAGATACGACTACTTATGAGGGAGATAAGAGGGAAAAAGGTTGAAGAAGCATTAAACATATTAACCTTTGCTCCGCAAAAAGGGGCCCCTATCTTACGTAAGTTAGTCAATTCTGCTATTTCTAATGCGAGCCAACGTCCTGATACAGATGTGGACAGCTTGTTTATAAAGCATATATTTGCTGATGAGGGGCCAATGTTAAAACGATTTAGACCAAGGGCTATGGGTAGGGCAACGAGGATAAGAAGAAGAACCAGTCACTTGACGATTATTCTCGACGAGGGATAACCCTATAAAAAGTGCCTAAAATTATCGATTAAAACTTCCAAACTAACAGATTAGAAGGAGAATTCAGTGGGTCAAAAGGTACATCCAGTAGGATTAAGGCTAGGCATTAATAGGACATGGAATAGCAGGTGGTTTGCTGGTTCTGAGTTTGCCTCACTCGTTATAGAAGACGAGGAAATTCGGAGATTTTTAAAAAAGCGGCTTTATCAGGCTGGTGTATCAAAAATAGAGATCGAGAGAGCTGCTAACAAGATAAGGCTTAGGATCTATACATCGAGACCTGGGATTATAATTGGTAAGAGAGGGGCAGAAATAGAAAACTTAAAAAAGGAAATAGAGAAAAAAATAAAAAGGGAATTTTTTATTGATATCAAAGAGGTAAGAAGGCCGGAATTGGAAGCTCAACTAGTTGCAGAGAATACAGCTATACAATTAGTTCGTCGGGTGGCATTTCGCAGGGCAATGAAGAAGAGTGTTAATTTGGCTATGAGATTTGGTGCTAAGGGTATAAAGATTTCCTGTAGTGGTAGGCTCGGTGGAGCAGAGATGGCAAGGAGAGAATGGTATAGGGAGGGCAGGGTACCATTGCATACCCTCAGGGCAGACATAGATTATGGATTTACTGAAGCATTTACAACGTATGGGGTGATAGGAGTAAAGGTAGCCATCTTCAAAGGCGAAATTTGGCCTAATAAGGGGGAATAGAAAGGTAGTGTTATGTTAAGCCCAAAAAAGGTTAAACATAGAAACGTTCAAAAGGGACGAATGAGAAGGAAGGCCTATAGAGGATCAGATCTTGAGTTTGGTTATTTTGGCTTGCAGGCAAAGGAATGCGGCTTTATGTCAGCCAGACAGATAGAGGCAGCAAGGATAGCTATCACAAGAGCCGTGAAGAAGGGTGGCAAAATATGGATAAAGGTCTTTCCCGACAAGCCAATGACCAAGAAGCCTGCTGAAACAAGAATGGGGAAAGGCAAGGGTAATTTTGAAGGGTGGGTAGCAGTAATAAAGCCCGGTAAGATTTTATATGAAATTGAAGGTGTTGATAAAGAGGTAGCCAAAGAGGCGTTTCGATTGGCTGGTCATAAATTGCCATTTGCGACTAAATTCTTAAGTAGGGGTGAATAACACATTGAAAACAGGGGAATTACAGGAATTGAGTAGCCAAGAATTACTACAACGCGAAAAGGAGTTGACAATGGAATTGTTTAACCTTCGATTCCAGATGGCCACTGGCCAGTTAAGTAACCATACTGCTATAAGAAAGACAAAAAAGGATATCGCCAGGATTAAAACTGCATTGAATGCGAAAGATAACAGGAACAATAATGCTGGGACATGATATGGAGATACGCAACAAAAGAAAAGAGATGACAGGTGTTGTGTTAAATAACACGATGGATAAGAGTGTAAAGGTCTTAGTCGAACGATTGGCCAAGCATAAAAAATATAAAAAGTATATTAAGTACCGGGCAAAATACCTGGTGCACGATTCACATAATATATGTCAGATAGGTGATAAAGTAAGGATTATTGAAAGTCGCCCCATAAGTAAGATGAAAAGATGGAGAGTGTTAAAAGTTATAAGTTAACTTTTTAAAGCGCCTAAAAATAGCTAAAGGTGTTGAGAAGATCATTTTTTTAGCCTAAATTTTAGGCACGTTACGCACTTTAAACTCTCTTTCACTTAGGAACTACTATGATACAGGCCGAGACAATATTAAATGTTGCTGATAATTCAGGTGCCAAGAAACTTTATTGCATAAAGGTTCTTGGCGGTACAAGGAGAAGATACGCAAGGGTGGGAGATATCATAGTAGTATCTGTTAAAGAATCTTTGCCTAATAGCAAGGTAAAAAAAGGTGATGTTTTAAGAGCAGTTATAGTAAGGACAGCGAAAGAGATTAGGCGGGATGATGGCTCATACATAAAATTTGATGATAATTCAGCTGTATTAATCAATCAACTAAGTGAGCCAATTGGAACACGAATTTTCGGTCCTGTAGCCAGAGAGCTGAGGTCGAAAAGATTTATGAAAATTATATCCCTTGCCCCTGAGGTACTTTAACCACAAGAGTTTCTATTATGTCTAAGAAGAAGTTTTACATAAGAAAAAATGATAAGGTAATGGTAATAGCTGGCAAGGAAAAAGGAAAGATTGGCACGGTGTTGAAAGTTATTTCCGAGAAGGAAGGGATTATAGTAGAAAAACTCAATATGGTAAAAAGGCATACCAGACCTGGAGGTAAAAGTGCCAAAGGTGGGATTATTGAAAAAGAGGCCCCAATTAATATATCTAATCTTATGCTTGTCTGTGGAAAGTGCGCTGAGATAACAAGGATTGGGAAAAAGGTGCTCGAGGATGGTAGCAAGGTAAGATTTTGCAAAAAGTGTGGGGAGATATTAGATAAATAACAATAAGTTAATCAAAGCTTATGTCTCGATTAAAAGAAAAATATCTTAGAGAGATTGTGCCGGGTATGATCAAGGAGTTTGGTTATCGAAACGTGATGGAGGTACCGAAACTTGAAAAGGTGGTTCTCAACATGGGCCTTGGTGAGGCAATACATAATATTAAAGTACTGGATTCAGCGGTAGAGGAATTAGCCCTCATTAGTGCACAAAAACCAGTTATTACAAGAGCCAGGAGGTCAATTGCGAGCTTTAAGTTGAGGGAAGGAATGCCTATAGGATGCATGGTCACATTAAGAAGTGAGAGGATGTATTATTTTTTAGATAAGCTTTTTAATGTAGCTCTTCCCAGGGTGAGAGATTTTCGGGGTTTATCAGATAAGGCCTTTGATGGTCGAGGGAATTATACATTAGGCATTAAGGAGCAGATTATTTTTCCAGAAATCAATTATGATAAGATTGACAAGGTCAAGGGACTTAATATTACCATTGCTACTACTACCAGGAATGATGCTGAGGGTCGCTTTTTGCTTGAGAAAATGGGATTGTTATTTCGGAGATAAGAAGGGGGTTTTGCTTTGGCAAGGAAATCTTTGATTATAAAGGCAAAGAGAAATCAAAAATTTTCCACTCGTACGTATAATAGATGCCCTATTTGTGGAAGAAGTAGGGCTTTTTTAAGGAAATTTGGGATTTGTAGGATTTGTTTTAGAAATTTGGCCTTAAGGGGTGATATACCAGGTGTCACTAAATCAAGTTGGTAGATAAACAAAAATGGAGATGCATAATGACCATGACTGACCCCATTGCGGATTTGATCGTGAGGATAAAAAATGCGATCATGGTCTCATATGATAAAGTGGAGGTTCCCTCCTCAAAGATTAAAATCAATATCGTTAAGATATTAAAATTTGAAGGGTATATAAGGAATTACAAGATAATTAAACACAGCAAACAAGACATTATTGTAATTTATTTAAAATATAATGAGGATAAAAGCTCTGTCATTAAAGATCTTAAGAGAATAAGTAAGCCAAGCTGCAGGGTGTATTCAAGGTATAAGAAGATACCCAGGGTATTGAATGGGCTTGGTATTAATATTGTTTCAACCTCTAAAGGCGTGCTGACAGACAGGGAAGCGAGAAAAATGGGCATAGGGGGAGAGATAATTTGCTCGGTTTGGTAATACACAGTAGGTTTACAGAGAGAGCATAGATTATGTCAAGAATAGGTAAAAAGCCGATTATTGTACCGAAAGAGGTAGAGATTACGTTTGATGGCAGAACGTTATCCGCGAAAGGCCCAAAAGGGGAATTACGCCGCCTTATTCATCCTAAAGTAGAATTAAATATAGATAAATCACAGATAGCAGTATCAATTTCTGATAACTCGAAAGAAGCTAAATCACTTTTTGGTCTTTTCCGCTCGTTGATAGCCAATATGGTTTTAGGCGTGAGCGAGGGGTTTAAAAAGACCCTTGAGATAATTGGTGTAGGATATAGGGTTGAACTTTCAGGAAATCAATTGGTATTTAACCTGGGTTATTCAAATCCTATTAAATATGATATTCCACGTGGTATAGAAGTGCAGCTTGATCAAAAAAATAAGGTGATTTTGAGCGGGATAGACAAGGAACTTTTAGGCATTACCGCAGCCGAGATTAGAAGTTTTAGAGTCCCAGAGCCGTATAAAGGAAAAGGTGTTAAATATTTAGAAGAAAAGGTGAGACGAAAGGCAGGAAAAACAGGGGCAAAAGCCTAAAATTATTTTTTTAATTTATGCATTCATTATGATTCGTATTAAAGAAAATAGATTGGCACGTTTGAAAAGGAAGAAGAGGGTAAGAAGGAAAATACAAGGGAAACCCGAAAGACCACGTTTGACTGTATTTAGATCAGCGAGGCATATATATGCCCAAATCATAGACGACACTACAGGAAGGACTCTGTTAACAGCCTCAACAATATCTAAGGATCTTAAGTCGAATACTGAAGGTATTAGCGGTAACATAAAAGGCGCGACATTGGTTGGCGAGGCTATTGGAAAGATAGGGGTAAAAAAGGGTATTACAGAGGTTGTTTTTGACAGGAATGGCTTTCTCTTTCATGGGCGTGTGAAGGCGCTTGCTGATGCGGCAAGAGAGAATGGTTTGAAATTTTAGTTACTTGAAGCTTGAAACGAGATAGATAAAATGCGCCAACAAGGAGGTAGGAGGAAGTTTCAAGTTTCAAATTTCTCATTTCCATTTTCAAAGTAAAAGGAGAAGTAATTGATTACAGAAGATGAAGATGTTCAATTAATCGAGAAGGTTGTGTATATTAATAGAGTGGCAAAGGTTGTAAAAGGGGGCCGCAGGTTTTCCTTTAGTGCTATAGTAGTTGTTGGCGACGGGAAAGGCATGGTGGGCGCTGGACTTGGAAAGGCAAATGAAGTACCAGAGGCAATAAGAAAAGGAGGGGAAAAGGCCAAGAAGGATATGAGGCCGGTTTCACTTCTCAAAGATTCTATTTCATATGAGGTAGTCGGTGTCTCTGGCTCGAGTTCTGTTCTGCTTAAGCCAGCTCGCCCTGGGACTGGTATTATAGCTGGAGGAGCCGTCAGGGCAGTTTTAGAGGCGGCTGGTGTAAGGAACATTGTGAGCAAATGCTTACGTTCACACAATCCCCATAATTTGGTCAAGGCCACCCTTAATGGACTTATGTCTTTGAGAACTCCAGATGAGATAGCGAGATCAAGGGGGAAGACCGCAGAAGAAATATTGACCTGAGTGCGGATAGTTTTACAGGAGTCTATATGAAATTGAATGAATTGACATTGCCAAGAGGTTCTCGGAAAAAGAGAAAAAGAATCGGAAGAGGAAAAGGCACAGGAAGTGGAGAAACCGCAGGTAAAGGAACAAAAGGACAAAACTCACGTTCTGGAGGAGGGGTCCATTTAGGCTTTGAAGGTGGACAAATGCCTCTGCAGAGAAGAATTCCGAAACGGGGCTTTACAAATATCTTTAAGAAACAATATGAGATTATAAATATAAAAAATCTCAAATATTTTAAGCCGGGAGAATTAATTAGCGATGAGACATTGCGTAAGAGTGGTTTGTTAAAAAAGGCCCATGCGGTGAAACTTTTGGGGGAAGGGGAAACATCTTACCCAGTAAAGATAAAGGTTAATAAAGCCAGCCAGACAGCGAAAAAAAAGATTGAATCGGCTGGTGGCGAGATAGAGATAGTCTCATGGTAATTGGCGGTTTTCAAAATATCACAAAGATTCCTGAGTTAAAAAAGAGGATAATTATTTCCTTTTTATTGCTGGCCGTGTACAGGCTTGGGTGCCATATTCCAACGCCTGGTATTGATTCAGCAGCTTTGGCTGCTTTTTTCAGCGCCAGACAGGGAACCTTGTTTGGTCTTTTTGATATGTTTTCAGGTGGGGCTTTACGAAGGCTGTCAGTTATGGCCTTGGGTATAATGCCGTACATAAGTGCAGCCATTATCCTTGAACTCCTCACGGTGGTAGTTCCCTATTTAGAGAAATTGAAAAAGGAGGGAGAAGCTGGGCGGAAAAAGATTACACGATATACACGCTATGGGACGGTAATACTTAGTCTTGTACAAGGTTTTGGCATATCAGTTGGTCTTGAGAGCATGACAAGCCCTGAAGGAGCCTTGATTGTTCCTTTAGGAGGGTGGGGCTTTAGGCTGATGACTATGATAACATTGGCTGCTGGTACAACTTTTTTGATGTGGCTTGGCGAGCAGATAACAGAGAGGGGAATAGGAAACGGTATCTCATTAATCATCTTTGCAGGGATTGTGGCTAGGTTACCTTCAGCTGTTGGCAATACATTTCGCTTGATGGGTACTGGAGAGATGAGCCCTTTTTTTGGTCTTATTTTAGTCGTTTTTATGATAGCAATTGTTGGGGTTATTGTGTTTGTTGAAAGAGGGCAGAGACGGATACCCGTCCAGTATGCAAAAAGGGTTATAGGTAGAAAGATGTATGGGGGGCAAAGCACTCATCTTCCATTAAAGGTTAATACAGCAGGCGTTATTCCCCCAATATTCGCATCTTCCATTATTATGTTTCCGGCTACAATAGCAGGCTTTTTAAATGTTAAACAGATTGGTTGGCTTCAGACTATTGTAAACTCCTTGGCGCCAGGTCATCTAATATATACCTTACTTTATGTAGGGTTTATAATTTTCTTTTGTTATTTTTATACGGCCATTCATTTTAATCCTACCGAGGTTGCAGATAACATGAAAAAGTATGGTGGATTTGTCCCTGGTATTAGACCGGGTAAAAGTACGGCCGAGTATATTGACCGAGTGCTCACAAGGATAACATTCAGTGGGGCCATTTACGTATCTATTATATGTATTTTGCCTGGACTCTTAGTGTACAGACTTAATGTTCCTTTTTATTTTGGAGGGACGGCCCTTTTGATTGTAGTTGGTGTCGGTATGGATACTATTACCCAGATTGAGAGCCATCTATTGACCAGGCATTATGAGGGATTTATGAAAAAGGGATTAAGGAGCGTGAGATAGACTATGAAGGTGAGGTCATCCATAAAAAAAAGATGTAAGAATTGCAAGATAGTTAAGAGAAAAGGTGTGCTGAGAGTGATCTGTGATAATCCTCGGCATAAACAGAGGCAAGGCTGATGAGGTTTCTTGTGTACGTGAGGTTTGTTAATAAACCAAGAAACTCAAGAAACTGTTAAAGGAGACCACATTGACCAGAATCGCTGGTGTTGATTTACCAAAGGGAAAGAGAGTCGAGATAGCGTTGACCTATATCTATGGTATAGGCAGAAGTAATTCTCAGAAAATTTTGAAGATGGCCGGAGTGGATTTTGGTTCTAAATCAGATGAACTGAGTGAAGAGGAAGTAACAAAAATAAGAAACGTTATCAATGAATCCCATAAGGTTGAAGGAGACTTGAGACGTGAAATATCCATGAATATTAAGCGTCTGATGGATATGGGATGCTATAGAGGATTACGGCACAGAAAAGGTCTTCCAGTAAGGGGCCAGAGAACTCATACGAATGCACGAACAAGGAAGGGACCGAGAAGGATAATTGGGAGACGTAGAAAATAAAACTGCGGAGGAATAATGACCAAGGAGAGGGGAAAAGCCGGCAAAAGTAAGAAAGAAAAGAAGATTGTCTCTACTGGGATTGTGCATATTCAATCTACCTTTAATAATACGATTGTTACCATTACTGATATGAATGGTAATGTGGTAGCCTCGTCAAGTCCAGGGCAGGTAGGTTTTAAAGGATCACGGAAGAGCACCCCTTTCGCTGCCCAATTAGCAGCACAGAGTGCATTGAAAAAGGCGATGGCAATTGGGTTAAAAACTGCCGAGGTTCGTGTTAAGGGCCCTGGAGTGGGAAGAGAGGCAGCATTACGCGCATTGCAGATGGATGGGTTTTCCGTTACCATGATCAGGGATGTGACTCCAATCCCTCATAATGGTTGCAGACCACCAAAAAGGAGAAGGGTGTAAGGAGGGAAAATATTGGCTCGATACATTGAGGCTGCATGCCGATTGTGCAGACGTGAAAAACTTAAACTATTCCTAAAAGGTGATAGGTGTTATACCGACAAATGTGGCTTTGAACGACGTTCTTATGCTCCGGGTCAGCATGGGCAAAGAAGAGCCGGAAAGATCTCTGATTACGGGATACAACTACGAGAAAAACAAAAAGCAAAGAGAATCTATGGGATATTAGAGAAGCAATTTCGGAGATATTACGTAAAGGCTGATAGTCAGAAGGGCATTACAGGTACAAACCTTTTAGTATTATTAGAACGTCGATTGGATAATATTGTATATCGGATGGGATTTGCCTCCTCTAGGGATCAGGCACGGCAGCTGGTGAGACACAACCATTTTACTGTGAACGAAAGAAAGGTAAATATACCTTCTCTCCAAGTAAAAATAGGAGATATAATAGCAGTAAAAGAAAAGAGCTGGAAGATTCCTGTGATTTTGGAGGCAAAGGAGACCTTTGTGAGGCGAGAAATACCTGCATGGTTAGAGATTGATGGAGATAATTTTCGTGGGGTAGTGAAGGCCTTTCCCAATCGTGAAGAGTTAAGCATGCCTATTAATGAGCAACTTATAGTTGAGCTCTACTCCAAGTAACTGAGCTAAAGTGCCTAAAAAGTTAGGGATTTTAAAGATTACTTTCCAATTTACCATTTTGAGATTTTGTGTTTTGGAAAATTTAATTATCTATTTTAATGACTTTAGCTCATTTTAGGCACTTTAAATTTTAGGCACTTTTTTGAGGTAATGTATATTTATGAAAAAGCTATTTCAGAAAAATTGGAGAGATTTAATTAAACCTAAGATGATAACAATTGATACCGAAACATCGACTGATTTCTATGGGAAATTTGTGTGTGAGCCACTGGAGAGAGGTTTCGGTATCACTTTGGGTAATTCATTGAGACGAATCCTCCTTTCTTCTCTTCAAGGAGCAGCAATTGTTTCTGTAAAATTTGATGGTGTGCCTCATGAGTTTACCACTATTCCTGGGGTAAAAGAAGATGTAACTGATATCATCTTAAATTTAAAGGGAGTAAACCTAAATGTTATTGATGGAGAAGAAGAAATTAAAATTTTTCTGGATAATATGGGAGAAAGGGAGGTAACAGCTGGAGATATAATATGTGACGGAAAAGTGGAGGTAATGAATCCAGATCAACATATCGCTACCCTCAATAAAGATGCTCATTTGCATGCAGAAATGACTGTTAAAACCGGGCGTGGTTATGTTCCTGCAGAAAAGAATGCAACAGAAGATCAATCAATCGGCGTAATATTTATCGATGCTCTTTTTTCACCCATCAGGAGGGTTACATATGTAGTTGGGAATGCAAGGGTAGGGCAGAGGACTGATTATGATAAGCTGACCTTAGAGATCTGGACCGATGGAACAGTAATCCCGCAAGATGCATTAGCATTTGCTGCGAAAATTTTGAAAGAACAGGTTACCCCTTTTATTAATTTTGAGGAAGAAGAAGAGGAAGAAGTAGAAAAAGAAGATAGAGAGGAAGAAGAGAAGATAAATGAAAATCTTTTTAGATCTGTAAGTGAGCTCGAACTTTCTGTGCGCTCATCTAATTGCCTCAAGAATGCCAATATAAAGTATATTTATGAACTGGTCCAGAAAACAGAAAGTGAAATGCTAAAGACCAAGAATTTTGGGAGAAAGTCTCTGAATGAGATAAAGGGAATCTTGGAGGAAATGGATCTGCAGTTTGGTATGGAACTGGAAGATTTTCCCTTCCCTCAACAAGAAGAAAAGGAAGAAGGAGAAGAAAAGGAAGAGGATCAGGATTAATGAGACACAGAAAGGCAGGAAAAAAATTGGGCCGTGATTCAGGTCATCGAAGAGCTGTTTTAAGAAACTTGGTCACTTCTCTTTTCCAGCATGAGGAAATTTCAACAACACGTGCGAAAGCAATGGCATTACGGCCTATCGCTGAAAAGATGATTACCTTAGCCAAAAGAGGGGATCTTCATGCGCGACGTCAGGCGCTTTCCTATATTATGGATAAATCAGTTGCTCATAAGTTATTTGATCATATAAAAGATCGTCTTGTAGACCATCAGGGCGGGTATATCAGGATTTTAAAGACAGGTCATAGGAGTGGTGATAATGCACCTTTAGCAATTATCCAGTTATTACTGGCACATGAGGAGAAGAAGCCAAGAAAAACGACCAGAAAAAAAGATATAAAGGGTGAAAAGAAAATTACCGAGAAGGTTTCAGATAAAAAGGTTACCTCGAAAGGAAAAAAGAAGGTTCCTGAAGATGAAAAGGAGAAGGTAGAGAAACCATAAATAAAAAATGTTGAGCAGAAAAGAGAAGAAAGTGAAGCTCAAAAGAATAGTTACTATTTTTTTAAAAAAGCCTCCTTACCAACGTATTGGGAAGGGGGTTTTTTTACGTAATGGTCATTGGTTGTTGTCAGTTGTACGTTGTCAAAAAGATAATCATTGCGGCACAACGCACAACAGATCATCGTTAACTTTAGGCACTTTTATATAAATGTATAAATTTAATCATAAAAACCTATTGGGAATGGATCAACTATCAGTGAGCGATATAAATCTCATATTGGATACTGCTGATTCATTGATGGAGATCTCCTCACGAGACATAAAAAAAGTCCCCACATTAAGGGGTAAAAGTATTGTCAATTTCTTTTATGAACCAAGCACCAGAACAAAGGCATCGTTTGAAATGGCTGCAAAAAGACTCAGTGCAGACACATTAACTCTTTCAGCAACAGACAGCAGTATGGTGAAGGGAGAGACACTTATTGATACTGCGCGCAATCTTCAGGCGATGAATCCAGATATTATTATCCTTAGGCACTCTTCCAGTGGTGCCCCGCATCTTTTAGCTCGATATGTTGATTCTGGGGTAATAAATGCGGGAGATGGAATTCATGAGCATCCCACCCAGGCATTGCTTGATCTATTTACTATTAAGAAAAAGAAGGGCAGGATAAAGGGATTACGCATCGTTATTATTGGCGATATAGCTCACAGCAGGGTAGCGAGATCTGATATAATAGGCTTGAGGAAAATGGGTGCAGAGGTGACAATATCGGGCCCTCCGACTATGATTCCAGTTGATGTCGAATCATTAGGGGTAAAAGTAATCCTCGATCCAGTAAAGGCAGTAAAAAATAAAGATGTTATCATGCTGTTGCGGATTCAACTCGAAAGGCAGGATAAGGTTCTATTTCCGAGCCTGAGAGAGTATGCTATTTTTTTTGGATTAAATACGCAGCTCATCAAAGGGGCAAAAAAGGATGTCATCATAATGCATCCAGGTCCTATCAATAGGGGTGTTGAGATAACAGGAGATTTGGCTGATGGTCCCTTTTCTGTGATTCTTGATCAGGTGAGCAATGGTGTAGCCATAAGAATGGCCCTTCTTTACCTATTAATTGGAGGAGGTAAGGGTGATAACCTGGATTAAAGGCGGAGAATTAGTAGATCCTTGTTCTGAAACAAAGAAGAAACTGGATATTGTTATAAAAAAGGGAAAGATTGAAAACATCATTCCCCCCGGGAAATATAATCCTCCTAATGCTATGGATGTAAAGACAATAGATGCATCTGGAATGATAATTACTCCTGGTCTCATTGACATGCATGTGCATTTCAGAGAGCCGGGTGAGGAGTACAAAGAGACAATTGCTACTGGAAGCCACGCAGCTGCAGCAGGAGGATTTACTGCTGTTGCATGTATGCCTAATACACATCCGATCAATGATTCACGATCCGTTACAGAATTCATAGTGGAGAGGGCACGAAAGGCCAACGTGATAAGGGTGTATCCAGTTGCTGCTATAAGCATGGGTTCAAGGAGCAAGGTATTAACTGAATTTGGTGACCTTAAACAGGCAGGTGCTGTGGCGCTATCTGATGACGGGAGGCCAGTAACGAACAGTGAACTTATGAGAAGGGCAATCGAATACGCATGGTTTTTTCATTTGCCGGTTATTTCACATTGTCAAGATCTTGATTTGTCAAATAAGGGCGTTATGCATGAAGGGACTATTTCTACAAGGCTTGGTTTAACAGGGATTCCAGCGGCATCAGAGGAGATAATGGTAGTACGGGAGATACTTTTAGCAAAGTTAACGGGATATCCTGTTCATATTGCCCATGTGAGTACCAAAGGATCGGTTGAATTTATTAGACAAGCTAAAGAGCAAGGAATTCCTGTAACGGCTGAGACAGCTCCACATTATTTTAGTCTTGACCACACAGCTGTGATTGGCTTTAATACTAATGCCAAGATGTATCCCCCATTGAGAGAACCCAAGGATGTAGAGGCCATAAAAAGAGGACTTTCTGATGGTGTAATAGATGTTATTGCAACCGATCACGCTCCCCATAGTGAACTAGAGAAAGATATAGAGTTTGATAAGGCCGCGTTTGGAATAATAGGCCTGGAGACGGCTTTACCCCTTACCTTGGCCTTAGTAAGGGAAGGGGTGATGGATCTCACCTCAGCCATAGCAAAGCTTTCATACAATCCTGCTTCCATTCTTAGCATAAAAGGTGGTACGCTTGAAGAGGGAAAAGAGGCGGATTTAACAATAATAGATCCAAACAATGAATATGTGCTACAGAAAGACAGCTTTCAATCAAAAAGTCATAATTCCCCTTTTATTGGCCGGAAGATGAAAGGCAAGGCCATACTGACTATGGTCGGAGGAAGGATTGTGTGGGACTCTACTCGACTCAACCCTGATAGATAACAATGAAATATGACAAATAAAAAATGACCAATAACAAAGCGACAATGAACTCAATCTTGGTAGTTGATGATGAATTAAGCATGAGGGAATTCCTTGAGATTTTATTGGCCAAGGAAGGCTACAATGTACGTTGTGCATCTAATGGTGAGGAGGCATGTAGTGTTCTGGATAGAGACATATTTGATTTGATCATCACTGATATTCGTATGGACGCCGTAGATGGTTTAGGGGTTCTGAGAAAGGCAAAAGAGGTTAATTCAGAAACCCCGGTAATAATTATATCAGCATTTGCCACAGCAGAGACAGCTGTTGAGGCTATGAAGGATGGGGCTTACGATTATATCCCAAAACCCTTTGAGGTTGATGAATTTAAAAAGATTGTTCGAGATGCCCTTCATAAAAAGACTGTTTTAAGGGTTGAGGATGAGGATTATTTACAGAAAGGGTACCATTTTGGTTGTTTAATTGGTGAGAGCCCTCAAATGAAGAGGATTTATGACCTGATCAGACGGGTAGCGACTACAAAGACAAACATACTTATCTCTGGAGAATCCGGTACAGGTAAAGAGCTTGTAGCGAGGGCTATACATGAACAGAGCCTAAGGCATGATAAGCCTTTTGTTGTCATTAATTGTGCGGGAATTCCTGAGACGTTAATTGAAAGTGAACTTTTTGGATATAAGAAGGGAGCATTTACCGGGGCAAGCACAGATAAGGCTGGTCTCTTTGAGGCAGCGGATGGAGGAACGGTATTCATTGATGAGATAGGAGAGTTATCTCCTGCCATTCAAGTGAAACTTCTAAGGGTAATTCAAGAAAAGACATTTACGAGGATTGGAGAAACTCAGGAAAGAACGGTAGATGTGAGATTCATATCTGCTACAAATAAGAGTCTTGAAAAAGAGGTAATGTCAGGAAGCTTTAGGGAGGATCTTTTTTTTCGAGTGAATGTCATTGAGGTCTCTATGCCGCCTTTAAGAGAAAGAGAAGGAGATTTACCACTCTTGGCTTATAACTTCTTGCTGAAATGTTCCAAGGAGTTGGGTAAGAATGTAAACAAGGTATCTACCTATGCAATGGATATACTGAGTAAATACTCTTTTCCAGGCAATGTAAGGGAGTTAGAGAA
>Ga0180438_10005549_pt1 | contig 17462 bp, 12 predicted proteins | sample SS_ome_12_FD_132455 | JGI IMG/M metagenome (GOLD analysis project Ga0180438, IMG submission 132455) | Hypersaline lake sediment archaeal communities from the Salton Sea, California, USA - SS_3_D_2 metaG | ecosystem: Environmental > Aquatic > Non-marine Saline and Alkaline > Hypersaline >...
ATTAACATCATGATTTTTGTACTGAGTGGCGTGCTGGCGTTAGTGATCGCGCTTTTCACTGTGGGATATCAAGCCATCCGGGCCGCCTCCGCCAATCCGGTCGACTGCTTGAGGTATGAATAACTCAGGACGAATCCTCGTTGATTTTCATGATTTAAGTCTATGAGGATTTTTTCAACTCAGTAAAAAGAAAACCCTAACGCGGCAATCTCAATCCGGCCAGCCTCTTCTTTGCATCTTCCACCTCAGGGAAAAAAGGATCAGCGTTTTTCCAGAACTCGAGGAATCTCTCGTAATGCTCTATGGCTTTGCCGGACCACCCTTTTTGTTCATATAAACGGGCTATCCGGTAATGGTATCTCGGAGGGATTGGAAACCTGTCATCCGGATCTTCTGGATCAATGGTCATGATCCGTTCATATTCAGCAATGGCTTTATCGAGTTTTCCGCTTTCTTTATACGTTCGTGCCAACACATCGCTGTTATCCGCATAAAGAGGAATATTGAAATTGAAATTATCGTTCCAACCAGTCTTGTACTTCAGCAATTCTTTCTCACACAAATCAACGGCTTCTTCAAATTTCTTCTCAGCCAATAGAGTTTCGGCATTCAGCAGAGTGATCCTGTGCAAAACCCTCTCTTTATACCTTTCAACCTGTGGAAGATAATCGTTCATCTTTTTTAATCTGGACTTTGCGGATTCTATGTTAGCCTCTCTCAGGTCCAGAAGGCCCAGATAGTACTGGCTTCGCGCCGCCCAGTAGGGAGAAAGATTCCCTGACTCATCTTTTAAACGGTCGAGCATGTTCTCTTGAGCTTTCCGGCCCAGGTCGTATTCCCCCTCTTCCAGATAGATCCACATGACCATATAAGGATTCCGGGTTCGGAAAGCTCCGGTTTTAGCCACGCTTTCGAGTTCCGCTGAAACACGAAAATCACTCAACGCTTGTTCTAAACGACCAAGCCAGTAATTCAAAAAGCCCTGAATCCAGTATCCCTCTGCCTTGAAGGCCGGTGATGGAGCAATCGTGATGAACTTTTGGATAAAATCCAGTGCCTCAGTGTAGTCTTCTAAAACCGTGTAGACATAGGCTCCATTTCTCAAAGAGTTGAAAAAATCTGGCTTCATTTCAACGGCTTCTTTGTATTTAGCCGCAGCTTCCTCCAATCTTCCCATTTCAAAATAGAGCTCAGCCAGGGAGTCTAAGGGATTGGCATCTCCGGGGCTTGCCACCGCATACCGTTTAAAATAATCGATGGCCTTTTCAAATTCCCCTAATATAACATGAGTGTACGCCAGCTCGTTTATGACAAGTCCGTAATTAGGATCGAGCTCCAGCGCTTTCTTGAATATTTCGACGGCCTTTGCCGGCTCAAAATTTTTATAAGTCAATCCAAGCTGGTAATACGCTTCTTTTTCTTTGGGATATTTCTTGATGATAACGTTCAGGTTTTCTCTGTAGGTCTCTCTACTCCTTTCCACAGAAGAAGAGTATCTGGCATCAATATATAGCCTCTCTTTTTCCGGAGCTTTATCCGAAAAAGCCTTGGCTTTCTTCAACTGGTCTTGAGCAAGCTCCAGATTCCTTAACTTAAAATTCATGTCACTTAAATAAAAATAAGCTATAGCGAACTCAGGGTCGAGTTCGACTGCTTTTTTAAAAAACTCTGCGGCATCTTTGTAATAAAACTTATCTTTCGCTTCCATTCCTTTAAGGTAATAATCGTAGGCTTCTAAGGATGAGGTTGTGACATCGGCCAGTTGTTTTTGTCCTGTCTGGATTTTCCTCTCAGAAAGCCCGACTCCCTGCGCAATATTCCTGCTCAACTCGTCAATCTGAGTCTCTATGATACTATCCTGTCCTTTTCCTTTGGAGCTTGCACTCTTGATGAGGTCCTTGGTCCGAACATCTAAAACCTTAGCGTCAGTGACAAACATTTCACCCAGTTTGGTGAAACTTCCCAGGACGATGGCATCGATGCCCTCCATCTGGCAGAGCTGGAATCCCAGTTCCTGGTCGATAAATTCCACGTCATCCTTTCCCATATTGCGGATTAGGTCATGCAGTCTCTCCCAGGTTGACACCCGAAGATATCCGGATTGTTCCAAGCTGCTGATGAGAAGGTTAGGGATGACTTTTCTCAGATAATCGCAGGCCGCATCTTCTGTGTGATTCTCAAAACTGATGACCGCCACAGAAGGCATATTTTCCGGAGAGGGGAGAGATGATGAGGCGAGTAAAAGTTTCCACAGGACAATGACGACAGCCACAAAGGCCACAACCGCGATTGCCGGGACGAACAGCTTTTTCAAGTTGAATCGAACCGTGATCTCTCTGGAGGTGATGGTCTCTTTTTTTGGTTGTATTTTTGTCGCTGTAGGGAACTCCTTTCCCAAATTTGAGAGTTCAGAGCACAGCTCTCCAATAGTCTGGTGTCTCTTGTTTTTATCCTTTTCCAGACATTTGAGTATGATGCGATTCAACGGCTCCGGGATCTGGCTGTTCAGCTTTTTTGGCTCCGGAGGAAGCTCTGATTTGTGTTTCATGGCTATGCTCAGCGGAGTGTCCCCCTCAAACGGTGTCGTTCCAGTGGCCATCTCAAAAAGAATGACGCCCAGCGAGTAAACATCCGATCTCTGGTCCACTTCTTTGGCTTCGGCCTGCTCCGGGGACATGTATTCCGGGGTTCCGATGATGATCCCTTCTCCTGTGACACCTCTGGCTTTCATGGAATGGGCGATGCCAAAGTCCATGATCTTCGCGTTCCCCTCTCTGTCGATCATGATGTTTTGAGGCTTGAGATCACGGTGAATGATTTCCATCCGGTGAGCCTCGGCCAGTCCTTCGCAGATTTGAACGGCCGTGTGAATGGCTTTATTAACAGTGAGATGTCCGCTCCTTTTTAAGAAGTTCTTCAGGTCTTCCCCTGGAACGTACTCCATGGTGATATAATAGGTATCCCCTTCTTTTCCTAAATGATACATGCGGCAGACATTCTTGTGAGTGATTTTCCGGGCCAGCTTCAGTTCATTGTTGAAGCGTTGGATGGTGGTCTCGTCTGCTGACACTTCCGGCTGCAAGAGCTTCAACGCGACTTTCTCATTGATCTGTGTATCGAGAACTTTATAGACCTGACCCATCCCTCCTGTGCCCAGTTGTTCGATGATCTGGTAGCGGCCGGCAAAGGTCGAGCCTGTAGGCAATTCTTTCTTCGGCAATTCAAGAGTCTTGGTGAACGAAGGCGGGATATCCTCTTTTAAGGGTGCGGCACAGTTTCCGCAAAAACGAGTATCGCCGGGATTTTCAAACTGGCACGCGGGGCATTTTATGCTCATTTTTTTCCCTGCCTATAATCAAAAACATTACCAACTCATCCTGCATTAGTCAATAAATTCTTCCCAGAACATCCCTGGATTACTGAATACTGAGCTTCTGGTTTATCTGGTGCGGAGGATGGAGTGCTATCATTTCATTCGTGGATATGAGCGAGTGGAAATTCGATAAAACTCTATGGAATTTGCGGCGCCAAAAAAAAGAAAATTCCTGCGTTGACAGATTTATTCCTGGACGATGGGGGAAGCTTTGGGATTGAGGGGATTGATACGGGCCGACAAAGAAAAGAGGAAGGGATGCCTATCCTTCAGGTGCTCGGTGTAAGCGATCCACTGCGACAAAATCGCAGAATAGGCTCTTCGGAGATCTATTTTCAGGTGAGCGATGTCTCCTTTGGGGAGGTCTCGCAATGATTCCCGAAAATTCAATTCCTCCGAGAGATGAAAAACGGCCCAGAGCAGGTCGGTAAAGCGTTCATTTTCGAGAAGAATGGGATTCTCAAGAAGACGCAGGAGAAAGGAGTGTTTCTCCTTGAGGAAATCACGCAGTTCCTCCAGTCCATCCACATCGAAGACAATGCTGTATTTGAACGAAGCGGCCTTGGATTGGGCATCCCGGAACTTTTTCTTATCCCAATGCGGATTTATCAGAATCTCACTCTCGAGTTGTTCAGCATTTTCCACAAAATCACTAAAGCGGTGCAAGAGTCCCATTCCCACTTCGCTGAAGAAGGTGCCGATAACCATGTTCAGCTTCTGGAGGATGGATCTTTTTTCTCTGCTGGCTAGGAGGCGTTCGATAATCAGGAGGACCAAAAGAACATCGATGAACAAGAATCCAAAATCCCCGATCATGTAGAGAAAGATATGATGGACATCGTGGAAAATAAAATAATGGACGGTATACGACAGTGCCGAAGCCAGGACAAGAAGCAGAGCGATGCGAAACGTCCAGCTTGTTAGTATTTTTTTCATGTGTTTAACCTCATTCTGAAATATTCTTAATTTATTCCAAAACTCATGATGAAGCAAGCCAAACCTGCGTTTTTGAATAATGAAGAGTAATAGAGAAGGACTCTCGAATGAAGAGCTCACCGAAGCTTTTATCGATGATTATTCTCCTTTTTTTTTAGATCGAAGGATCTTTATTTTTCTTCGACAAAACCAAACAAGAAAGACCGGAATCACTCCAAACATGCATCCCATAACCGCACTTATTTTCGGAGACCAAACCTGTAGCCGACTCCTACGGAAAAAAAGCTTGGTCCTGCCTGTCCTCCATGCGTACCAATCTGGTATGTTGCAATAAATACAGATCTAGGACCATTCTCGGCTTCAATCCCAAAGTTGCCCCTTATAATCAGTCCAAACCATTCACCACACGTCCCTATACCTACTCCTCCTGCAAAGAAGGGCGAAAATTTTCCGTTTGAACTAACTCCCAATCTCAATCCGGCATCTAAGGAAAGAAAGCTGGTACAAGCCAGGATACTAGCTTCGAAACCGACGCCAGAATTCTTTATCATGTGGCGAACTCGGAATGCAAGCCCAGGACTACTGAAACCATTGCTGTGGACTTTACATAATGTGGCTGCGCCCTCAAACATCCCCGAATAGCCTTTTCTTTCTTGGGAAAATAAATGACTTGACTGTGTCAGCACAGGAAAAATAAAAAAGAAGACGATGAGCTTTATCATTCTATTTCTTATCATGATGACCTCCTAATAATTTTTCTTAAAAAATAATCTATGTGCTTTGGATTAAAAACCGCAAAAAATTATTAGAAATTCGTAATAGGTTTGTTAAAAAGGATAAGAATTTCCTTTTGATGGTCCCCACAAACTTCCCCTTAAAGTGTTGAATTTCCACCTTTTTAAGCTCCCGAACAAAAATATCACTTCTCAAAAGACAAAGTCAATTGCCAGAAAATAGAATCAAATTATGAACAAGTTAAATCTTTTCAATATTCCATTTTATTGTTAAGAATCTTTGGAAAGAGCCATATATGAAAAAAACGCCGGGTTATGTTATAAAACAAAGCCAAGGAGGACGAAATGAAGAAAACTCAGAAGAATCAATTGTTTTATTTTATAGCCGTCGTTCTGATACTTCTCCCGACGCTGGTTAACGCTCAAGTAACGCTGGATGATTACGAGCGGGCAGACAGCTACCGCGCTAAGCTGAGGAACCTGGTCTATAATTCAGTCGACCGGCCGAACTGGATCGATGAATCCAACCGTTTTTGGTACCAGGTTCACACCCGTGAGGGGGACATGTTCTTTCTTGTGGATGCAGAGAAAAAGACGAAAAAACCGGTCTTTGACCACAAAAAGCTGGTCCAGGACTTAGCCAAAGCCAGCGGGAAAGAAGTCAAAGCTGATTCACTCCCCTTCCGGAGCATTGAGTTTTCCAAGGACATGCGGTCTGTGTCCTTTAAGGCCCACGGATTCAACTGGACCTATATTCTTAAAACACGACGCCTCGAGAAGGGAGAGGAGGCTGAAGAGTCTGACCGGCCCCGCCGCAGCGAAGAGGTGAAATCTCCGGACAAAAAGTGGCTGGCATTCATCCGTGACCACAATCTTTTTATTCGCTCCACTGAGACAGCGGAAGAATTTCAGTTGTCCAATGACGGCACTGAAGACAACTATTATGATCGGATTTCCTGGTCTCCGGACTCGAAGAAATTAGCGATCTTCCAGTTCAAACGCGGACTGGAATCCACCGTCCATCTTATCGAATCTTCACCCAAAGACCAGTTTCTTGCCAAGATGCGATCCCGTACATACCAGCTCCCCGGCGATGTCATCGATATCCCCCGGCCATGCGTGTTCTTCGTAGAAAACAAATCTCCTGTTAAAGTCGACCTTTTTTTGAATCCTGCGCCTTGGGGAATGCTGCGTTATATCTGGAACAAAAACTCCAAAGATTATATCCTCCGTTACCAGGAACGCGGGGAGAAACTCGCCCGGGCTTACAAGATCAATGCCAGCACCAGTGCCGTCCGAATGATCCTGGAGGAGAAGGCGGATACGTTCATCGACCGCTACAACGCTTATCTCGAGTATGCCAGTCTCTCGGATGAACTTATCTGGAGCTCAGAATCAAATGGCTGGCGGCATCTTTACCTCTACGACGCAAAGGACGGCCAGCTTAAAAACCAGATCACAGGAGGAGAATGGGTGGTCCGCGGCATCATTCATGTCGATGAGAAGGCACGCCAGATTTATTTTCGGGCCAGCGGAAAGGAGCCAGGCGAAGATCCCTACTTCATCCATTATTACCGGATTAATTTCGACGGAACTCATCTCACCAACCTGACTCCGGAGCCAGGCAATCATTCTCTCGTCTTTTCCCACGATAAAAAGTTCTGTGTGGATACCTACTCGATGATCGATGAGCCTCCGGTCACGGTTCTCCGCCGTTCTCAGGATGGAAGTGTAGTGATGGATTTGGAGAAAGCCGACATCCAGGATCTCCTGGCTGCCGGTTGGAAGATGCCGGAGCCTTTTGTGGCCAAGGGAAGGGATGGGGCAACCGATATCTGGGGTGTGATCTACCGCCCGATCAATTTCGACTCTGCGAAAAGCTATCCCGTGATCGAGTACATCTATGCCGGACCCCATGGTTCCCACGTCCCCAAGTCTTTCAGTGCCGACAGAGGCCAGCAAGCCCTGACAGAACTGGGTTTTATCGTGGTCCAGATGGACGGCATGGGCACGGCCAACCGTTCCAAGGCCTTCCACGATGTGGCCTGGCAGAACATCGCCGATGCGGGATTTCCGGACCGCATCCTCTGGATCAAGGCCGCGGCCGAGAAATATCCTTATATGGATATCTCTCGTGTAGGGATCTACGGGACATCGGCAGGAGGACAGAATTCAACCGCAGCGGTCCTTTTCCACCCCGAATTTTACAAGGTAGCTGTCTCCTCCTGCGGCTGCCATGACAACCGGATGGATAAAGCAGTCTGGAATGAGCAGTGGATGGGTTACCCTGTCGGTCCCCATTATGCGGAGCAATCCAATGTCACCAACGCCTCCAAGCTCGTGGGCAAGCTACTGCTGATCGTCGGTGAAGTGGATACCAACGTGCCTCCCGAGTCAACACTCAAGGTCGTCGACGCACTTATCAAGGCAAAGAAAGACTTCGACCTCCTTGTGCTTCCCGGAGTGGGGCACTCATCGGGCGGGGAATACGGGGAAAGACGCCGGCGCGACTTTTTCGTCGAACATCTTTTGAGTGTCAGCCCCCCTGACTGGAACGGAATAGAGAAGAAAGAAGAAAAATAGGCGTCCGTTCAGCCGCCGGCAGGTGTTTTCCTTTGTGATTTCCGGACTAACTTTTTTTAATTTATTTTCGACGCAGTGATTTTCCGAACCGCTTTTCACGCAGAATAAAAATAAGAGTAAGGCCAGAGTCGAAAGCCAGTTTTTCTTATTCTCAGATCTTATGCTTCTTTCAAATCTCAATAAAAATCACATGCTCTGCCCATTGATGTAAGACCAGTGCGTATGAACAATTTTCCATTTGCCCTCGACTTTGAAAAATACCTCTGTGCAGTTCCAGGGAGTTCTTGAGGAAATGGAACCGTCGGGATTGAGATGCGTGGAGAAAAAACGGTAGAACAGCACAGCCGCGTCTCCATGAACCTGCACTTTGGGATCGATGAATTCCATCACATCATAGTGAATTTTCCCCAGTCGCTTTGCGTATTCTGCTTTTAAAGCCTCTAATCCGTCCAGACGTTTGGGCGTGCCCGTATCGAAATAAGTGACATCCGGGGCACTGATATCCGTAAATCCCCAAGGATCGCCCTTGCGCCAGCGTTCCATTGCAGCGGATTCGAGGGCCATCAATTCGCCGAGCACGCCTTCATATCCCTTTTTCGACATTTCCACCAAAACCGGCACCTCCGTACTGTCGGGCAGTTTCTGGTTAATGTAGGACCAATGAGTGTGAATGATCTTCCATTCGCCTTCCAGCAAACAGTACACTTCTGTAGTGTTCCAGAGCGATTGTTCGATGACAGATCCATCTGCCTCGGTCTTTGCGTCTCTGTAGTTATAGGTCAATACAGCCAGATCGCCGCATCGTTTTATTTTGGGGTCGATAAACTCTGAAATCTGGAAATTGATTTGTCCCTCAAATTGTTTCAAGTATTCTTTGTAAGCTTCAAGCCCCTCAATAGGTTTAGTTAAACCGGGATCAATGTAGGTGATTTCCTCAGCACTGATTTCAGTCCATCCCCAGGGATCTCCTTGGCGCCATCTTTCCATGGCTCCATTCTCTAATGACAAGATGATTTCTTCCATTGATTGCTCTCCTTCTTTAATCGAATTTTGTGTGGAATAATGAATGGAAGTTAAAAAAAACAATCCTAAAAACAGCGAAAGAATGATTCTGTAAGTCATAATTTCCCCCCTTTCACCTGACTAAACAAATATTCCCTTGCCGAAGGTTTTCCTTCTCCTTTGAAATTCAATTCGGCAGCGTGCTGAGCATTCCGCCGAGCAGCAACGATATTATGGAATCGACCTAACTTTTTACTCCTTAATCGGCTGAGGATCTGATCGAGCATCGTTTTATATGTTTTCTGCAGGGCGGGATGTCTTTTCACCTGTATCTCGTACTCCCTTATATAGGCTTTTTTGGCCGATTGAAGATGGCCAGCCGCTTCATAGGCTGCTCCAAGGATATAATAGGAACCATCAAAAATCGAGTTATTCTTGATGAGGAACTCAAAGACAGCAATCGCCTCATCGTAATTCTCCTTCCGCATCTGATAAGTCCCAAACTCATGCAAGGGGAGATGGGGGAATCCGATGTTTTTACCATATTTAGCTGATAGGATCTTCTAGTAATCAAAAAATCCTTGAAAACCTTTTTCCAGGTAGACCTCTGGAATGCTATTCCATTCCAAATCCGAAAACAGAGTTCTGGGATGAACAGTCCTATGTTCTTCCTCCAGCCATAAATGCTCCTCCCATTTCAAGCCTTCAGGACTCACTCGTTTGAGAATGTCAGTCAAAGCCTTGTGGGAAACAACACCTTCAGGATCGTTGCTGCTGGTCAGAAAAAGAAAATTATTGTTGTAAGTCCCGTTATTCAGCCAGGACTCGATGTTTTTCTGGATAAAATGTCCGCTCTGGTGATCCGCTTCATTGACGATACAGGCATTAATCAGGTCCGGTCGCTTCATAAAGGCATAGACAAAAGGCGCAGAGCAGGGGATTTCGCCCGCCCAAGCCACGCGATACGGCAGCGTCCGGTAATGGGAATCGACATAGGGAATAAGCTCCTCCAAAAAAAACCGGAGGAATTCTTGGGCATTGTCGGCTGAGAAGGCTCCTTCCTGATACAAAAGCATGTGAAAACGTCCGGCTTCATCGTCTTCGATATTAATGATTATCATCTTCGGCAGCGTCCAATACGTGGCAAGGCCGCAGACTCCCAGAAATCCGGACCCGAGACTGTAAAGGACAGGATAATATTCCATCGATTCGGCATATCCCTCCGGCACACGGACATTGATCTTGAAATTTACATTGGTTGCCTTCGAAGGGATCACCATCGATTGGCCGATAACGATGTCCTTGATCTTTTCCGCCTTGATTACATCATCTTGAGTTAGGGCGGTTCCGGCTAACACTCCAAGCAAAACAAAGACGTGCAATGATTTTTTCAGAATGAGGATCATGATCTTCCCCCTTTGCTTCAATTCTTTTAGTCTCAGTCTTAATTCATTGTGAGTAAAAGAAAAAATACAAATGACAAATAAGACTATATTTCTCAGGAATTTTTAATTAACACAAGAAGTATTTCATTTGACGGTTACGGTTTTCTTTCCACCTAATCCGCAAAATATCTGAATCCGTAATTTATTTAGTTCATCGCTCAGAAGTCCCGACTTCCCATTCACCGCCATTCTTCAATACGGGTGTTCTTCGGATAGATGACCCTATAGCGCACCTCGACCGTTTTTTTCTCTCCTGGCGCCAGCTCCAATTTCCATCTCATTATCCCTTTTTCCGCAGATGCTTTATCAGGGATAGGTTGCGGAGTGATCTGGTCCACTTCCACCTCGATCTCTTCGCTCTTGGAGACCGGGATCTGGTCGATAATCGTCAATTCCACTCTGTCCCTTTTAAAATTCTCCGCAGAAATCGCGTATCCCAGCATAACCTGCAGCTTGTTTTTGAATATTCCTCTGGACTTTGAAACCTGGCTCAATGACTTCCTGATAACCTTGACCGAATCGTCAATGCCCACCGGAAGCTCGTAACTTTCACCGGGATTAACCATGGGAAGGTGTGAGCTGTTGACAAAAGTCCCTTCTAAAAACACACTGATTTTTCCCGGTATATAAGGAATGTTGGACAGATTTTTAATCCGTGCGCGGAGAAACGTATTCTCACTGACCTTAGGCACAACCAGATGGTCGAGTGTCACTTCTACTGGCTGCTGGGCGATAAAAACCTTCTGCGGCTCTTTTCCACTCAATACAGACTCTTTATGCTTGAGATCGAACGATGTGGAAATGTCATGCTCCGTGATGATGGCTTCCTCCGGTTCGGCTTCCCGGACCATGTCGTCCTGAAAGAGCATACGTTCCAGCTCATCAGGATCCAAATCCTTCATATCCAGTAGGGACGCCTGGGCTGTGACTGTGATCTCTTCCTCGATGGTCGCTAGGGGCAAAGTGATATTGAGCACGGAAATCTTCCCTCCATACACACGGACTCCTTTGTGGACTGTCCTGTTGAATCCCTCAAGTTCGGCCGTAACGTCATATGACCCAGGCGGAAGATCAGCGAACTCGAAGTATCCCTCATCAGTGCTTATGAACTGCCTTTTCTGGACAGATTCTCCGGAGAGGGTGACCGTCACCCCTGGCAGGGGCGCGCCCTCTTCAAACAGCACCTGTCCCCTGATCACTCCTTTCTCTGACATTGAGACGATTAAATAAGCAGGCTCAATCTTGGGAAACTCCTTTATGAAAACAGGTTTGGCTGTGGACAGAGTTAAACTGACGTCGGGCCAGTCTTCTCCGGTGTCCTGGCTGATAAGGGCCCCATAGCCCAGACTGCTGTCTTTTTCTTCAGAAGATATCCTCAGATCATAAACTGGCACCCAGCTTGCGTGGGGGATGATGTATGAGGCCGAAATCCTTAAATCCCCGCGGCGGAGCACTTCCAGGTCGATGAGGATGGTCTTTTCCATTTTTACCAGGCCCTTCTGGTCAGATACCATCTCTTGCCGGAGGCGGTTTTCCTGATTTCTGAGGGTGTCGATTTTAACCTGGGATTCCCTTTTGCGCGCATTGAGTGCATTGAGCTGTTTTTCGAGGAAATCCAGCATACTCTCCCATTCAGCCAATGAAGGCGGCTTGACTTCTTTGGCCTGGGTAATGGCTTCCGCTGTTTTTTCCGAAAGGCTTATGAGAAACCTTTCTCTATTTTGCAGAGTCTTTAGCCCATCCTCCCATTTGCCGATCTCCTGCCGGAGTTCATCAAACTCTTCCGCACTCTTCCGGGCTTCTTTCCGGAAAGCCTCAGCCAGAAACTCTTCCTGGGTTCTGACATTGAGAATCTTGACCTCTGCCGTTCCCTTTCCCGATACGCGGATGGAATCATCTTCCAGTGAAAAAGGCAGTTGAGAGAATCTGACCGTGTATAAACCAGGCTCAAAGGATTTACTAAACTCCCGGGCCACAAGGGCCTTGTTCAAAAATACCGTTACAGAGCTGACTGCAGATGGAGTGTCGACTTTCTGGAACTCCTCGCAGCCCCCGGCTGACACAAAAAAAATCAGGATAAAAAGTGTAGCATAATAAGCATATCTCATGGTTATTCCTCCCCCTAAAAAATGTTTTATTTATACAGATGGCGAAGCCATTCTTCCAAAGTGTCGAGGTAGAGCGGGGAATAATTGCGCCATCCGCTCCGGGATCTCCGGTTCCGTTCCTCTATACAGCCTGTTTCGGAGATGAGGAGATTGTGGTCTACCCCAGGGATAAGCTGAACATGGGATTTCGGATTACCCGCTCGCTTTAATGCTGCCTGATAGGCATGCATTCCCTGATTAGGATCAACCTGTGTGTCTTTTTCGCCGAAGAAAGCAAGTACTGGAATCTTGGTCTGTTCGATAATCTTTACGGGATCGAAAGCGTAGTACTCACGGTCGAGACTGGGGGGATGCCACTCCTTCTCAGGAGTGATCTCAATCCGTTGACCATACTTCGCTAGAGCTCTGAAAGCCGGTGTGGCAGCCAGCGGTTTTTTATATCTGACATACTCTTCGTAGGTTCGCGCCATGGTGAATTTGCGGATTTGCTGCTGGAGTTCCTTCACATCTTCTGTGGGGTAACCCGCGCAGACCATCTGGGAGGCCAGCAAGTAAATCCCCTGCTCAACTCCAGGTCCACCGGGACAGGAGATCGCAATCATAAAGGAAACATCTTTGCTCTTTTCCAGGACCAAGGGCATCACATAACCGGCCTGGCTTATTCCCCATAATCCGATCTTTTTCGAATCGATTGAAGTATTTTTCTTGATGACCTCGATAGCATCCAGGACGATCTGCGATCTCTGTTGCGTCAGATTCCTGCGGTCGATCTGCCCGGTGGACTCGCCCGTACCCGGCTTATCCCACGCGAATGTCGCGTATCCGGCACGAAGCATGCGGTCCATGATCGGAGGATAGGTCACGCCCGATGTGCGGTTGTTCGGTCCATCTCCATGAACAAAAAGGATCACAGAGTGCGGTCCCTCCCCCTTCGGCAGCTTCAAATCTCCGACCACTTTGAAGGAGCCGGACTGGAATGTGATCTCCTCGACGGCTTGATATTCAGATGCCGCTTGATTTGTCTTGCAAAAAATACAAAATGCCAAAACAACAGAGATAAGCGCTAAACAAAATTCTTTCTTTCTCATGGATCTCCTCCTATTGTTTCTTTTGCATTTCGAAGATGGAATCATCTAAATCACTGACGTTAATCTCATAACTATCCATGGTATAAACCAGGCTGGATGTAGTCGTTCTAAATTCGAAAGGAAATCTGATGCCATCCACATCGCGATAATCACCAAGCATGAAGATTTGCTCTCTTTCTTGTCCCTCATCAGTACGATGGATTTGCCGTCTTTTTGATATTAAAAATGATTCTGTATCAATAAAATAGTCCGCAGAAAAACCGTCTTTGTATTCAACTTTCAGGACAAAATACACCTTTTTCTCCTCCTCATGGCTTCCCTTGTATTCCACGACTCGGATATTATCTTTCTCGATGAAAGGAATAAGGGAATCTAGCTCGTGTTTTTTTTCGAGTGCCTCAAAAGAACTTAATTCTGCCGGTTCTTCTATTCCAAACATGGGATTGACATTCCAGTGAGTCATTCCATTCGAGGCAAACACTGCGTGAGTGCTTTGATTGTCATTCATTTGAATTTTGAAACTTTGGTGGTATTTTTCGGGATATTTGATCACAAACTGGAGTGTCACCTTTGGTCCGGTATTATCAGGTCTATGAGCTTTTCCCTTGATCACGAGATTCCCGACTGAACGGAGTTTTTTCTCGCCTCCATGGGCCTGAATGACTTTGGAGATAATTTCCTCTGCCGTTTGAGCTGAAATTATCTCCGGTGCAAATGAGATGAGCATGATTGAGATGATTGTAATCAGTTTTTTCACGGTTATATCCTCCTTTTATTGGTGTCTCTAATACAGTTTCGATTATCTTCTGTTTTACCGGGAAGCGGTCTGTGGGCGTTGAACGATTCCGTTTCTGAAAGAGAACCGGTCTCCCCTCTTTTCCGGACAGATGACAGGGATAGTCACACCAAGGTTCTTGAGCTCTGCGGCGAACCGTTTATAGTTTTCTTCCTTTTTGCGTTCATGCATCGGAAATATAACTTTGGGCTGGAGGCTTTTAATCGCCTGCAAATAGGGAGGGCCGGTCCATGCGCCTATAAAGAACAAATCCACGGCATCCGCCTTAGTCTCTAAATACCGCATATCTTCTTTCGTATTAGAGGGGGCGTTTCTTCCCATCTTTCCCTGGTAATCTCCGCCGTGGTAGATGACGAGACCGTCGACTTTCACCAGGTAGGCCACTTCCGGCACAAAGGAATGAAAGGAATTAACAGTGTAGATCTCCATGTCATCCAGCTTGAGTTCTTCACGGGGCCCCTCCAAATAATGATGAGGAATTTTCTGTTCTTCGTTGACCTTCCAGCCGAAAATATACCTGATTTTCTTTATATTATTCTGCCAGCTGTGGATGATTTCATCGTAGTGGTCCACATGGCTGTGTGTGACAAAGACGCTGACGTTCAAATCTCTGATCTCCACAGGGTCAACAAATCCTTTGTCCAGTCCACGTTCCGATGGATTCTCTTCCAGTTCGATGTAGTCAAAAATCAAAAGATGATTTTGTGTTTTAACCGCATAGCCGCAGTGTCCGAGATACCAGACCTCAGCATCTCCTGGCTTGAGTTCCTGGATTTCCAGAGCCGATGGGGATGCGTATAGAATAACAAAAAAAGCGAAAAGAATAGTCAAGAGGAAAAAGTTTTTGTTCGATTTATTTCGCATTTTTGACTCCTTTTGCTTTTATATCCCAGGCTTCTCGAGCTTCTTTTTGCTGCTTTGGCTATCAGGATTGAGCCCAAAAAACTGAAGATTTTTTGAGCAAAAGACCATTTTTGGCTAATCTTCATGAATGTCTTACAAGAGCGTGCGAAGACTTCCGCCGACTATCATTTCCAATCCAATATATCGCATTTCAAAGGGGAGGAAAGAGAGAATTGACTAACTACTCGGAATAATTAGGGAATTACTGATGATATTCAAGTATTATTGTTCAATTAAGTCTCAGATGATCGACAATTCTTGCATCCACCCAGTAGATATCCGCTTCTCCATTTCCTGGGCTGTCAAGCATCTTAATAATTTCATTATAAGTGAGCGGAGATTCCTCATATGATTTATGGGTTCTCCTATTACTACGGAAAAAAATATATTTACCATCCGGCGAGATGACAGGGTCCACCTCTCGATAAAAGGTATTTATTTGACTTCCCATATTTTTTGATTTGGTCCAGGTACCGTCTTCTTTTCTGAAGCTGATGTATAAGTCACTCTCACCAAATCCATCGGAACGTCCATTCGAACCAAATAGAATATAGTTTTCATCCGGAGCCAGAAACGCATCCCAGTCACCAAATTCTGAATTGATCGCATCGCTTAGTTTTTCCGGTTTGGCATATCGTCCGTTGACATATTTTGAGACATATATATCCCATCCACCATCACGGTTAGAAGCAAAGTACAAATCACCGGATTTGGAAATCGTTGGGTACAAATCGTCTTTTTCTGAATTGATTATAGGACCGGGATTTCTAGGTTCACCCCAGCCATTTTCATCCCTCTCTACAATCCAAATATCCGTAGACGCCATCGGTTTACCTTTTCCTCCTAATGGCCTGGTTGAACGAAAGAGAAGTTTGTTTCCATCGTACGAGAAATGCGGCTCTCCATCTCTGTATTTTCCCGAAAAAGAAGCGACTTGTGGAGCTGTCCACCGGCTGTTCACTTGTTTCATGTGTAGAATGACCATTCGGCCAAGGCCTCCAAAATGATAAAATAGCTCCCTCCCGTCGGGAGAGAAAGTGATACAGCCATCGTGAAATCCAGTGGATATGATCCCCGGCGCAAAAATCTCCGGAGTCATACCCGGCGGTTTCTGGCCGAGATAGGGACCTTTTAAAATGGAGAAATCATCTTGTTTCGAGCAGGCAATGAGAATAACTAATATAAATGATATTGTTAGAAATGCTATCCATTTACACCTCATTATCCGATTCTCCTTATTTCAATACATCCAGTCTTAATCTTTCTTAGAAGACGTGCTTTGATTAAAAATCTAAATCCAATCCGTAAATATTATTGCTCTCTTCTTATCATCTTGATCTTTTTCAACTTCTCTTTTGCATTATTATTATTCGGATTCAACTCCAAAGACTTTTCATAATTCTCAACAGCAAGGTCGACTTGGCCGTTTTTCATGTAGGCTTCGGCCAGGCTGTCATATGCGTTCCAGGAATTGGAATACACGGAAACCGCATATTCAAAAAAGGCAAGTGCTTCCGTTAAGTTGTTATTTTCTAAAAATCGGTAGCCAAACATGAGCAAATCCCTCTCCACCAACAAATCGGCAACCTCGATCGGATAACCGAACCGCTCCATTAGCCTCTTTACATGATTCTCGATCCCATTAAATCCATTGGCATAAAGCGAATCTGCCGGATAATACCAATCATTAAAAATTGAAAGTAATCCATCCTTAAGACTCTCTGCCGAACGATAGCCACTCTCGCTAATTTCGCGAATCTCCCAACGAAAGTCCTGTGGAATTCCACTCTGAAAAATTGCTGATAGCCTATAAATCGGCGCAGGATCATGCAAAGCGTCCTCCTGTCCTCCATAATCGATGTAGACGATTTTCTTCAAGGATGACTTGCCTGCAAACAGGTATCTTACCTTCCGAAAAATCACTTCTGAATCCCATGTATAATCAACGGTACTGTTTAACGCTGGTCGACTGGCGATATATGCGTGGAACGACTCCGGTTTGTTAAAAAGAGTGTATAACGTAAACATACCGGCAGATGAACCACCGAAAAGAATCCGGTACTGCGCAGACCTGTATTTACTGTCAATATATGGGATGAGCTCGGTAACAATGAATTTCAGAAAAGCATCACCACCGCCTGAATTCTCATACTGCACAATCTTTCGGGGTGTAATATCGTGAGTACGATCGGTATTCAATATCCCAACCACAATCATCTTAGGTAACCGTCGGGCCCCGCTGTAAAATGTGAGAGCCGTAATGCCCTGTATATACCGCTGTGTACCTTCAGCATCCAAAACGAAAAGAACAGGATATTTTTTGCCTGATGTTTCATAGTCAACAGGCAAGTGTACGAGAATTGTTCGTTCCTCGTTCAATACTTTCGAATAAAAGGATTCATAATGCCCGATACGATATTTGATTACTCTGGGTACTTCTTTCTGTCCACGAATTGGCATGAACAGTCCAACCGCAAACAAGAAAAATAGACAA
>Ga0180438_10005550_pt1 | contig 17459 bp, 8 predicted proteins | sample SS_ome_12_FD_132455 | JGI IMG/M metagenome (GOLD analysis project Ga0180438, IMG submission 132455) | Hypersaline lake sediment archaeal communities from the Salton Sea, California, USA - SS_3_D_2 metaG | ecosystem: Environmental > Aquatic > Non-marine Saline and Alkaline > Hypersaline >...
GTGGACTGATTAAACGGATTCGGATGATTTTGATGTAACAAATTATGATTAATAAATTCGAGTACCCGTGTTTCTACGTAGTTCTCAGCTTGCAGTTGAATTTGATACAAACCCGAAGGCACCAGCTTTTCCTGTTGATCACGACCATACCAGCGCGTATAATAATGCCCCGGGGTCTTCACTTCATTTACTAGTTCACGAACCCGTTGATCACGATCATTCAGAATCTGAATTTTAATCTGACTTTCCTGGGGAACGCTGTACTGAATCGTGGTTGAGCGATGAAATGGATTGGGAAAATTCTGGTATAATTTAAAAGCTCCGGGTAAAGTTGGATTAAACCGCAGCTCCCCGTCGGTGGTAAACAACACATTCGGTGCGTTAAACGGATGCTGTCGATAATTATCAGCCGAATCTTCCGCCGAAAAATAGAATTTCACCTGTTCACCGTATTGATTGATTTCAAAGCGGACGGCATATTCATGCTTTTGCCCGGTTGGTAACATTTGCACCGAATCAAAGGCATCATCCCACAAACGAAAATGGACGTAAACACTGGCCGGTGGAGTGCCATATTTTGAGCGCACCTTAATTTTGATAAGCTTAAAATCAGGTTTTGGATGCTCAATCGTCGGGACATTGCTAAAAACCATGCCGTGGTACAGAACTGCGTCCAGGGCGTTGACCAGCCCCCAGCCGTATTCATTGTCCGGATTGGAAGCCCGATCAGCCGTGAGGCGCAGCGCGTCACGCACCTGCATTGGTGTTAATTCCGGATGCGCCGACAGAAGCAATGCCGCCACGCCAGCGACCAGCGGACAGGAAAAAGAGGTGCCACTGGCCTCCGTAAAGGACCCACTCGAGTTCGGGGAGACGGTGTGAACAAAAGACCCCGGTGCCATCACATCCGGTTTGATTCGCTGATCCCAGGTTGGGCCAATCGAACTGAAACTGGCGCGGTCACCAGCCGGAGTTACGGCGCCCACGGCAATCACGCTATCACCGTCGGCCGGGGCTACAATCGAACCGGGGTAGTTACCATTATTTCCCATTGAATTAATAACCACCATTCCCTTACTGACTGCAATATCCGCCGCCCGGGTCGTAATCGCCGTGTTGCCGTCAAAGCTCTGATAGGTGTACCAATCCGAATAACCTAATGAGCTGGACGCAATATCGGCACCGTTTCTTTCCCCCCACTCCAGACCGGCGACCCAGCAATCTTCTTCAATAACCGTTTCCTGACCCACACTTTCCGTTTTGGCCAACAAATAATTCGCCTGAAAAGCCGGGCCAATCAATTGACCCTGTTGAAAACCGCCAATCGTCCCTAAAGTCTGTGTACCGTGATTGTGTTGTGCCTGGGGGTCCTCGGCTTCATTGTGGGTAATCGAATCGCTGTGAACAAAATCAAATTCAGCCAAGACCTGTAAGTGGGAAAACGCATTATGAATCTGATAATTAAATCCCGTATCCAACATCAGAATGTTAACATTGTACCCGTTAATGCCTAACTCGTGCACTTCCGGGACGGCGATTAAATAGTTTTGCGTAAATGATTGACCATAATCCAGTGAATACACCGGGCGTTTCAGGAACGGAAAAACCGGCGGGGCTTTTATTTCCGGGGCTTTCCGCACAAAACGATTTGTCGGTATCATTTTCCTGACAAACGGTAACTTGGCCACCAATTCTGTCTGCTGAAAATTCAAACAGGCACTCACCGCATTTAACCAGCGTGAGTGTAGGAGTGGCTGAATTCCCAATTGTTTTAATTCAACTAAATAATGCGGATCTAATGGTAAATCGTACCAGTCAATTAATGAGTATTTGTTTAATTTAGCCCTTCTTACCAGAGCCTGTGGCTTGATCCCAAAGGCGTCGCCGTTAACAAGATTTTTCTGAAGAGCAGCATCATCTTTATCGTCGAAAAAAATCCAAATCTTTTGCGGAGTAGATATTTGAGAATCAGGCTGACCAAAAGCAGGGTAAAAGGCCAGGCCCAAACCAAAAAGAAGCAGCCAAACAAGAATACTGCGCATGTTTTGCTCCTTTTTAAAAATCATTTTTTTTATTAATGACATAAACACGCTTCATCACCACTCGTTGAAGAGGGTTATCGGTATTCGGGTCCCGGTCAACGGTCACAATTTTATTGACAACCTCCATTCCGGCAGAGACTTTACCGAAAACCGTATATTTACGATCTAAATGGGGTGCACGCGCCACACAGATGAAGAACTGGCTGCCCGCGCCATTAATATCCTGGGGCCGGGCCATTGATAAGATACCAGGTTCATGAGGAATTGAATTAAACTCGGCGTTGATCGTGTAGCCAGGGCCTCCCAGACCGTCGTTACTCCGGTCGTTATCCCGTGTTAAAATATCGCCGCCCTGAATCATAAAACCGGGAATCACCCGGTGAAAAGTCGTTCCGTTATAATAGCCACTATTGGCCAGCCTTTTAAAATTACTGCAATGATTCGGGGCAACCTCCGGAAAAAACTCAAACTTAATCGTTCCTAAATTGGTCTCAATAATTCCGATTTCTTCTTTGGTAACCGGCGTCACTTCGAATTGTATTGTTTTTTCGATTATTTCATTCAGCGTCTCGGGTGGCAGCGGCTCATCAATTTGTCCGTGAATCGGTGAAATTTGTTTTAATAACTCGGCTTTTGAAGGGGGCTTAAAACAAGAAGAAAGGCCCATTGTCAGCAGCAATGTTAGAGCAAGCGCGATATTTCGATACATACTATTTTCCCTCTGGTGTGAGTTCAAGCGTTGAAATAGATTAAGGGGGGAGAAAAATAAGGAGCATGAATGATTGAGCATTACTGGATCATATTCAAAAATTTATTTCTAACCACTTATTTGTTCTCTCCCTCCCAAAATAAAAATAAAATGTAAAGTTCAGAAGAATTACTTGTTGTTTGAATGACTTCGATAATGTTGTGTTCATTCAGTTCAAGTTAATACAGAAATCAAATTTTTTTGATTCTCACCTTGAACAGTACTATTCTATTTACATGTTTATAATAGCAACTAAAACGGTAAAAGTCAAGGGAATTAAATTCATTTTTTGTAAATGTTCACTCAACAAAAATAGTAAGTCAAGAAATCCGAAACGAAAAGAGGAATGATAAAATCGTTGAAATCAATTTCAAAAACTTACTTGATTTTTATGGACAAATACCCTATATTTAACGTTAAATTTTTTAACCTGAATAATTCATAAGCCACTAAGACTCTAAAGCCCGAAGAGAAGAAAAAACCATTGTTCTGGAATTGACCCAATTATTTTTATAGAGTTAAGCAGCCATTTTAAAAATACCAATGTCAAATCCGATGAATTCCAAAGGCTCATTCCAAAAAATAAAGTTTGAATTTACCGGTATTTATTATTAAAGGTTTTCTTTGTGGCTTGGTGGCGAAAATTTATGAATAATCCTGGCTAAGTAAAACTTATTAAAGTCAAAATCATTAAAATCAAAATAATTTCCAGTCTGGCAGAATGATGATTGACAGAATAATTAAAAAAATACCAACTCCGCGAACCTCAGTTCTCTCCGCGTCTCTTTGTGGAAAAAAAGCGACAGTCAAAAAAATTATTCTGCCACAAGAAAGAATTTACACATTTATATTTGATGCGAATTTTTAAGGAAATTATTGGTCTGCCCCCTTTGAAATTAATGTTTATTATCAATGATAACTTATGAAGGGAAATAACCCAAACCCAACAGGAATCAATATGGCAATTACACTCACTGAAGAACAATGGCGAATATTTCAATTACTGGTCCCGGCGAAGCAGTTCAAAGCCGTGCACGACCTCGTCAATGAAACCGGCCTGGACAATCCGATGGTAATGGGCTCCCTGACCTACGGGGAAAGCGAAGGCTGGCTCACCATTCAGGAGCAGCAGCGGGAAGAACTGGTGCCAGCCGAAGGTGCCAATGAAATCCTCCAGCAGGGCCTTCCGGAGCGGCAAATCCTGCCCCTGCTGGCCGAAAAAAACAGTATTTCAATGCAGGAGTTGGCCCAAATCACCAAAGAAAAAAATATTCCAATGAATGAAATCATAAAATGGGGGGGGCAGCGTGGCTGGTTCATGAAAAACAAAGGCGAATTAGCCATCACCGAAGCCGGGCGGCGCGCCTTGCAGGGGGCAGACGCTGACGAACAGGCGCTGGAACTGGCCCTTCACAGCGAAAAATTTTACCTGGATACACTGATTGAAAAAAATATTGATGAGCAGCGGGTCAAGGAATTGTTGGCGAAACGACCGGCACTGGCTAAGATTAAGTCCCGGACCATTCGCCTGATTGAACTGACGCCCACCGGACGCGAGTTGCTGAGCGGAGACATCCGGGTCGTCCGGGAACAAAACCAGCTCACTTCTGACGACATTGCCAGCGGTGAATGGAAAAATATCCGTTTACGACATTATGATGTCACCCTGCCGGCTGAACGAATCTATCCGGTAAAAATTCATTTAATGCAAAAGATCATTCAGGAAACCCGCACCGCATTTTTAGAAATGGGTTTTACCGAAATTATTTCGCCGCAGGTTGAATCGGCCTTCTGGGACTTTGACGCCCTGTTTCAACCCCAAGATCACCCGGCCCGCGATATGCAGGACACCTTTTATCTCGAACGTCCCAAGATTGCCCAGTTGCCGCCGGAGGCCGTGGTCAAGCGCGTTCAGTTAACGCACGAAAATGGCTGGGAAACCGGCTCCACCGGTTGGGGCTATCAGTGGGACCGACGACGGGCTCAGCAGGTCGTACTTCGCACCCACACCACGGCCACGACGATTCGGGCGCTGGCTGCCAATCCTAATCCGCCGCGCAGGGTCTTTTGTGTGGGAAAAGTTTATCGGAACGAAGCGATTAGCTACAAACATCTACCCGAATTCTTCCAGGTTGATGGCATTGTCATTGATGAGCAGGCGAATCTGGCGACTTTGCTCGGGACGCTCAAGGAGTTTTATCGGAAAATGGGTTTTTCCCGGGTCAAATTTAAACCGGCTTTCTTTCCCTACACTGAACCCAGTGCCGAGGCTTTTTTTTATATGGAATCAAAAAAAACGTGGATTGAATTAGGTGGTTCCGGCGTTTTTCGACCGGAAGTGACACGACCCTTTGGGTGCCAGGTACCGGTACTGGCGTGGGGTTTGGGCCTGGATCGACTGGCCATGTTGCGTTACGGATTTAATGATATTCGTGAATTGTACTGGAGTGATTTAGATAAACTCAAGGAGGTGTCGCTGTGCCAATAGTCGCCATTAGTGTGAAGGAATTGAATCGTTTATTGGGTAAAGAATTTTCCCGCGATGAATTAGTGGACGCGCTGGAGCAACTGGGGTGCGATGTCGAAGATACGGCCGAACTGGGACTCTTCTTGTGCCCGACCTGTAAAACGCCAAATGACAAGCTTCTCACCGAAGACCCGCCCAGGCGCTGTGACTTCTGTGGTTTTGAACAGGACGTCCCTTTTGAAAAAGTCGCGACGGACCGGGTGATTCGTCTGGATTTGCTGGCGGCACGACCGGACTTATTTGATGTGGGGGGGCTGTCACGGGCGCTGAAAGGCTACTTAGGCCGTGAGCAGGGGCTCTCCCGCTTTGAAGTCGGTGAGAGTGACATTGTGGTCAATGTCGATCCGAAGCTTTCGGAAAAAGGCACCTACCGGCCGTTCATTGTGTGTGCGGTGGTAGAAATGCCTCCGATTGATCACGGGCGCCTGCGGGATATTATGAAATTGCAGGAAAATTTGCACTGGGGTATTGGCCGCGACCGCAAGCTGGCGTCGATTGGGGTGTATCATTTGGATGTGATTCAGTCGCCGATTACTTATACCACCGTTGATCCGCTAACTTTTAAATTTTGTCCGCTGGGAATGCCGGGTGTGCAAATAACTCCCAAACAGATTCTGGAAGAGCATCCCAAAGGAATGGCTTACGCCCACTTAATGGAAAATTACCGGCGCTACCCACTTCTACAGGATGCCCAGGGGCTGGTGCTGTCGATGCCACCGATTATCAATAGTGAAGAAACAAAGCTCGAAATTGGTTCCTCTCGTTTCTTTATTGACATCACCGGTATTACCCGCGATGCGGTGGTTAAGTCCCTAGACACGCTGGTCAGCTCACTAGCGGAACTGGGGGGACAGGTGAAAAACGTGCAGATGAATTACCCTGACCGCACGGCCCGGACGCCAGATTTAAAACCGGGGACAATTGAAATTAAATACGAAGCGGCCCGCCGCTGGTTAGGGATTAATTTTTCCCGGGAAGAATTTATCCGCAATCTCCGAAAAATGCGTCTGGACGTGGAGCCCAAAGGGGACGTTTACCTGGTTAGTTACCCGGCTTTCCGTACCGATATTAAACACGAAGTGGATGTTTTCGAAGACCTGGCCATTGGTTACGGCTACAAAAATATCGAAACCACCTTGGTGCCCACCATGACCATTGGCGAATCCCGACTGGAAGAATTGCTCAGCCAGCAGGTTCGCCAGGCGCTGCTGGGACTGGATTTCATGGAGATTATGAGTCTCCATTTGCAATCGGTTGAGCGGCACTTTGACAAACATTTGCAGGAATCCGCCGACCAGCACGTGATTGTGGAAAATCCCAAGACCATTGAGCAAAAGGTGGTACGAACGCATCTGAGAACCGGTATTATGGAGACGTTCCAGAAAAATCGCCGTAAAGCCGTTCCCCAGAAAATTTTTGAAATCGGCAATGTGATTCACCTGCAACCGGCGAAAGAGACCGGCACGGCTGAATATCGCCACGTGGCCTTTGCGATTATTGGACCCGAAGCGGGTTATGCCGAGGGACGCGCGGTCATGGATGCGCTGCTGCACGAAATTCAGCGCACCGTGGAATACATCCCGGAGAGCCACCCCAGTTTCAGTGAAGGCCGCTGTGCCCGCCTGAGAGGGACCAACGGTACCTGGGGTCTCCTCGGCGAGCTGCATCCGCAAGTGCTGAATAATTTTGGTCTGTCGTTTCCGGTGGTTTTGGGGGAGCTGCGGTTAATGCAGGTGATTTGAGGGGTGGATTTTGGGTATTAATCAAAGTGGGAATCAGGAATAAAAAAGTCACGAAATGCTCTGTCAGCTTATGCCCGGCCTGGTTTCTCCTTCTTGATTTGCGCTAACCACGCTTCAACTTTCCTAATGATGTCATCGACTTCCTCCCGCTGCAATGCCGCCCGTTCGCCTGCCAACAGAAAATGATACTCCCGATCGGAAAAATCATCATTTAAAAAGTACATTCGCTGAATCAGGTTTTTGTAAGCCTGACCATTGGTGTGGGTTTCTTTTACCTGGTTAAAATTTTCCAGGGCTTGCTGTAATTGGTAGGTGGCATCAATATATTTCATGTTTTTAGAACCAAGATATTTTTCGATTTCATTTCTCTTCTGTAGAATTTCTGTTTCAGAAATAATATTCATTTTACGAACATAATTAAAAACAATTTTATACCGCCAGGCCCACCTGGCCAGATACAGATGCATAAATCCCCGTCCTAAATGCAGCCACCAGTAAGTATTGCGATGTAATTCCCTTAAAACAATTGAATGATAGCAGCAGAATAAGCCATCTTTAATATGATTTAGCAATTCATCAAATGTTTTAGTTTTAGAACTTAGATATTGTTCAATCCATTCTTTTTCGTCCCCAAAATCCTCTAAATAATTTGTATTTTGAGAATTCATAATTAGATCTAAAAAAAATTCATTATGTTTACTTTGTTTAAAATTAAGTCGGTCGATTCGTTCTCTAATACTGTTGAAATAATCCTCTTGAGAAATTGTCTTAACAAATTCATTGATTTGCCTATATAATGGAGAGTTCTGGCGTGATTCCTTATCAATGCTTTTAATAAGTTTATTTTGTAACCGGTACCAATAAATCGTCAGGCAGGACACTTCAGATGGTTCTTGCAAATAATCTTTGTTAGTCCGCGTTTCTAATTGCATTATTCGATGGATATTCCGATAGGCTAAATGATAGTGCTTTTTACTCCTTTCGAAAACCACTTCTTCTAAGATATTTAATAACGAATTTATTTCATTCAATTTATAGGCAGGTAATTTATTCGCTAATTCAATCGGAATGTGATTCAGCAGCCGTAAGACTTTTTCATATTCAAACGCACACTCTTTGTGCATCGACGCTCGTAAAAAGAGTCGTGCGGCCAGAACATAGCAGGAAGTGATTTTTATTATATGATTTGTCTCGACTAAATCTAATAATTTTTTAATTTCTTGTTCAGTTAAAGCTTCCTTTTCCTCCTTGAGAAGTAATCTTTTTAAAAATTTAAAATATATAATTAACTCACTAGCACTAACACTAGCCACACTTTTTTTAACATCCCTTTGTGAGAGATAGACATTCCCCAAATCACTCAAATTATTCCCCAATAATGAGTAGATTTCGGCCGTTGGCGTAGGAATTAAATAATCGCGTGGGTCGTTAAGAATATCACCTGTTATCATGAAAATTTCAAGTAAAACCTTAACATCATAATTACAGCTTTCACTAAACTTTTTCTTAATGACCTGCTTATAATTTGAAAAATAAGCTTTCAGTAAGCAAGTGATTGACTGAGAATAATACTGCTCCGCTCGATTTAAAAATTGCAGGTTGCTTTTTACTGGTTCATTTTTCTTGAGATTAAAAGGAGTATGTCCTTTAAAGAAATATAAATCCCCAATTTTGTTTAAACAATCGGCATAATAAAGTTGGAGATTGGCTGTTGAAAAAGAATTATCGACTGATTTATGTTCGATTATATTCTTTAATACATCGAAAAACTCATCCACCATTTGAAAATCCGCGTGCGCATTGGCGTTCGATTTCTCCTGGAGATAAATCCGGCATAAAAGGGGTTGATAAAATAGCTTTAAATCGTTCACACGCTCAAATTTAAATCCACTATCATCTGAATATATCCTGGTTGCTAAATTGTTTTTTAAAAAATTAAAATATGAATTTGAAATTTGAACCGCCTTCTCATACGCCACTGCCGCCTGGTCGTAACTCCCTTTTTTCTCCTGCGCCAGACCGATTTTTAGCCACAGACGCAATTTTAAATAATCCTTATATTCAAAAACAGAATTATTCATTGACAAACCTCGTTCTTATTTTTTGTCTCATTTTCCAGATATTCCAGGGCATTGAAATATTCGGTAATGGCTTGATCATATTCTTCATCAAAGGCATGTAAATCCCCCACCATTTCGTACAGGCGACCAATGTTGTATTTCGGTTGGGATTGTTTCTTCTCACCCTCTTTCTGATAAGTTTCAAGCTGCTGTTGTAATTGACGTCGCAGATATTGTTCAGACTCGCGGGTTTCATCCAGTGAAAAGTTGAAGGCCGCCGATTCCAAATCGGAGATTCGCGCCGCAAAATCAATTTCACCCTTGATCCGATTGGTGAAGCGATAATCAAAAAGCCCGTTGTGCACCTTCTCCAGATAAGTGGTTTCGAACTGCCTTAAAATTTCACTAATGACATTCCGTAAATCCGGATCACGATGAATATAGAGCATTTCCGGCATCCGCTCCAGACAATCCACCCGAAAGGCCGCCCGATGAAATTTAAAGAGATAATCCAGGACCATTAAAAGCGAGGTCGCCAGTTTATCATTGAGCAAACCCGTGGCGCGTTGCAAGGTCTGGAAAACCGGGTTTAACAACCGAGCCGTACAGCCAATCTCAAATTGTTGGGGAAAATTAAATACCAGATAATGACTGCGTTGACGTTCACTAAAGATAATCCACTCGTTGTTGATAGTATTTGGAGGCAGAGGCTTGATAAATCGCTCCATAAGTTCGGTTATCTTTTTCGGTGATCCGTTACCACGGTAGGTTAAGTAGTAAATAAAATCTTGAAGTAAGGAACGAATTTTTTCTTTGACTTCTTCGTTTTTAATCTCAAAACGTTTTTCGACGTAATCCATAAAATCATTTACCTTGGGCCACGCTTTTTCATTAGTGGGTAAGAGAAAGCGACACACAAAGGCTTCGGTTAAAATATTCTCGTCGGGATCGGAGTGGTCCGTTAAAAAACTGTTGACATAAAAAGTCTGATTAAAAATACTACTGTGAAGCGAGGTTCGGCCGGTAAAATCAGCCAGACTGGCATCGTACATATCGCTACCGGCAATAAAAATAAATTTTGCATAAGCCGTGGTCAGTAACTGTTTTAAATTGGAGAGAATTTTTTCCACCTGCTGTAGCCGGCGGCGCATATTTTCATACGAACTCATATTAAGCTTCTGACCAGTCTCTTTTTCAATTGTTTCTTCCGGTAATGCAATTTTATCAAGTTCATCAAATACAAATATAACGTTAGGATGTCCAAATAATGTAAACATCCGAGAGATTTCTTCGAGTGCCAATAAAATACCCTGCTCAATCGTGCGTTCATCAGCCAGTGGGTAAACGGTTTGTTTACGTCGCAGCCAATTCAATAGACCAGACGCGGTTTTTAGCTCCATTCCTGACTGAAGTGTAATTGCCGCAGTAGTCCGTTCATCCAGTTCCTTTAACAACCGTAACACTCGCACTTGTCCGGGTAGATTTAGAAAGTTGCTATGACGCAGGCAATAAAGCAAGATAAAGATAAAAATGAAACAGCATAATAACAATGGCTTTAAGGTGGGTGGATAAAGATACTTAAAAAAAGCACTTCCAAAAAAGAAGTCAATAATGTAATATGGAATACTATTTTTGTAAATTTCATGGACCTTCCCGCGAAATTTGGTGTAAAGCCGATTCAAATCATTGTAGATTGATATGAAAAATATTGAATGCTGATTATTTGAATCCTTTATAACCAGTGAATGAGAATATTCAGTTTCAATCACGCTATTATTTGGCCCATATTTCTTGGTGAATTTATTCTGGGTCTCGATTGGAAATCCGTCAAACAGCCGAATGATTTTATTTTTTAAATGACTTTTTAAATCGCGAAAGGGGGGATAATTTTGTTCCAGGGACTGATAAAGCCAACTTACCAGACACCATAAAAGGAGCATCAGAAAAATACGCAAACTTAACTGAAAATAGGTATATCGCCAGCGTTTAAATCCTTTATACAGTGAATGAGAAATTAATCCGAGAAGATTGCGTTCGGTTAAATTTTCATAATTTAAATTTAATCGGATTACCAACCGTGGTTTCAATCTTTTTTTAAATTCAATAGATATTTTTTCAAAAAAATCTTTTCCAAAACTCCAAAACCATCTCCATCTGGAATCTTCACCTTTCTTGCAACTGATAATTAAATCCACATACCTGAGGAGCAACCAATAGAAAAATAAAATTATAATGAAAAAGAATTGACAAGAAATAATATCCTCAAACCAATTAGACATGCAACGAATGAACTGAATAAGAATAGTTCCTAAAGAAACAATTATAATTGATCTGGCTAAATTGTTTAATGTATCACCAGGGCTGCCGTTACGAGGTATAAAAAGTCCAATTCGTATAATGTAACGAATTTGTTTTTCCATTTTTTGGGAAGGATTTGTTTTAATTTCTATAAATCCATTTCTCAAGGGGGAATTAAAAACCGGTCGTTCAGAATTAAAATGAAATAGATACCACCAACTAAAAAATATCAAAAGAATCATAACCGAAAGAAAATTCATAAAACTCAAATTCAAATAAAAAAGAAAAAATAAAAGGGAAATTGACAAACCTACCCAGATCCGACAAATTTGTTTTATGCGTCCGCTTAAACTATAAGGTAGCTCAATTTCCGTTAACACCATATTCACAAAACTTGTTTTACCAGCACCTCGATAACCAGTAATCAGATAATTTCCAGAGTTACTGACTGTATTATTCAATATATTTTTCAGTTGGTCTATTTTCCTCTGGCGACCGATGAAGCGCTTATCACCCTGGCCGGTCTGGTACGGACTATGAAAAAAATAATAATCCTTCAATTCAATCGCAATACGCCTGATTTTAGAAAGCGGAAATTCAGTTTGATCGGTATTTGACAATGGAGCCCCCCTGTTGCTGTATCATTGATGAAACATGCCTGTTCACAATTTGAACAGGTGAATATAGGTGTGGTGGTTTTGGTGCAGAACAGCCGGATTAACAGCCGAATGAAATAAATTATTTTTTGATCGATTCAATTACTAATCTTTTAATTTATTTCAAGCGAATGAATCGGCAAGAAATATTCCTTCGGCGTATTTCTTTAAACAAAGTAATTTTAATAATAAAAAGATAAAAAAGGAATTACTCTAAAAGTGAGAACCGGGAGTAGAATTTAGGTGGGTTGTTCAAGCGTCAACTCGCGAACGCATTTCCCAGGTGCCACTTTGAACATCGAACACAGTCTTTTGGCAGCGTAAATTTCACACCAAATCCCGCAGCGCCGTTTCCAGGTCGGTAAATTGAAACCGGTAGCCCAACTCCAGCAGGCCTTTCGGAAGGGCGCGCTGACTGGCCAGCAGCAGTTCATCGGCCATCTCGCCGAAGACCAGGCGCAGCGGCCACGTCGGAATTGAGAGCCAGGCCGGCCGCCCCATTGCCTTGCCCAGCGTGCGAAAAAAGGTTTTGGCCGTCACCGGTTCGGGAGCGGTTAAATTAAAGGTGCCGCTGGCCGCGTCGTGCTCAATCAGAAAGAGAATGGCGGCTGCGACATCCGCCTGGTGAATCCAGGAGAGCCATTGTTGCCCCGAACCAAAGTGTCCCCCCAGCATGAAATAATAGGGTAATTTAACTCGCGACAGAAAGCCACCGCCGCGTCCCAGCACAATCCCCAGGCGAACTACCACGTGCCGAAGATTAACAGTCGTAACCGGGCGGGTACTGGCCTCCCAGCGAGGGGCCAGCGTGGTCAGGAAGCCGGTGCCCACCGCGGTGGATTCATCTAATAGCTCGTCCCCACGTGAGCCATAATAACCAATCCCGCCGGCTTGAATTACCACTTCGGGCGGCTTCTTCGCTCGCGTGACGGCTTCCACGACAGCCGCTCCCGCCTGGAGTCGGCTTTCCAACAAGCGCTGTTTGGTTTTCTCGGTCCAGCGCCCGGCGGCAATATTCGAACCAGCCAGATTAATAATCGCTTTGGCATTTTCAACATAATCCAGCCAGCCCTTACTGGTTTGGGCGTCCCACGGCACCACGCTGGCATTGGCGGCCGTTTTAACGCTGGCGGGATGGCGCGAGAGAACAACGACTTCATAGCCACTGGCTAATAAGTGCGGCGTTAAGGCTTGACCGATGAAACCGGTGCCGCCGGTAATAATAATTTTCTTTTTGGCCATTTAAAAACCTCACTTTTTAAACTTGACGCGATATTTCTTAAGCATGGCGTCGGGAACATAAGATGATTTGGCAATCCTGAGCGCCAGTTTTCCCAGATCCTGTTCAAAGTTAAGCTGATCATAATGATGCGGCAGCTCTTTCGCAAACGTGTTGTACATATATTGATAAAGCCCTTTGAAGCGTTTTTCGCCCTTGGCAAAATGCAGTACCAGCATCTCGTCGGTTAATTCCTCGGCCAGAATAAAGCCGGCGGGTTCCCGATTCACATAATAAATCACACCACAAATCGGGAGCTGATCATACATTTTCAGTGCTTCCAGACAGGCCTCGTAATCGGTTTCCGCCGGTGGGAGGTCAACGTCACGCTGCCAATGTTCCAAAATCTCAATCGCATCAGCAATTCGTTTAAACGACAAACGTGTGGGTTGGGGTGAATATTGGGCCAGAAATTGTTTTAATAAATTCCGTTTTTTGCTCAGCCGCCGCCCTTTAAAAGTCGCCATTTTTTCCACCGTATAAACGTAATCCGTGTCCGCCTCGTCGTAGTGGAATTCAAACCTGTCCGTCGGAAAATGAACGAGCCACGTTTCAGGGATTGGAAATAAAAAATCAACCGTCGCGAGGAGTTGCTTTAACAAATCAAAATGAGTCGATTGAGGCGGTTGGGTGGGCATCAGGAAGGTGGCATTATTGTATGTTTTTCCTTTGACAAAAACATGTTCATCATCGAAAAGCAGTTCATAATCGTGCGCTTTGCGGAACAGATAAAGATTGGCAAAACTGTATTCAGAAAGCGGAACGTTCGCCTTTTTAAGTCGGTCCGCCAGTAAAGCTTTATGTTCAAAGCTGAGTTTTTCGTTACGCATTTTCCAACCACCTCCGTTTAAAATACCATACCGTAATTAAAATGGCCTGAATCACAATCGAAGCATTCATGGCCCACCACACCCCCGGCGCCCCCAACTGGAGCACAACCCCCAATAAATAACTAAAGGGGATCCGCACAAACCAGATACTCAGCGCCACCACCACCATGACGCTCCGGGTGTCACCCGCCCCATTTAAACCGCCGCCAAGGATAACGCCCCACGCCATGAAAGGCTCAAACGGCAAACAGATCAAAAGATATTTAATGCTGTAATGAATGACAATTTGATTCGTCGAAAGAAAAGCCACCAAATAAGCGGCATTGACTAAAATGATTAACGTCGTCACGCCTACCAACAACACACCCAGCACCGCCGTGAAAATGCCATTCCGAAAGGCGTCCTCCTTATTGTCTTCGCCTAAGAGGTTGCCCACCACGACGGCGTTGGCCATATTAAAGGCAAATGCCGGTAGAAAGATCACGGATTCAAGGCGGTAACCATTGGTGAAGGCGGCAATAATCTCAACATTATTCGCGGGCAGGGCGCTTAGAATTAAAAATATAATCGTCGACCCCAATTGCCAGATCACCTGAAGCAAGCCTGAGGGCCAGCCAATTTGAAAAACTTTGCGGACAATGCGCCAGTAAAAGCACCGGTTGTGCCAGAAAATAGCTTTCAAATGAACTAAATTAATAATCGCACCCAACAACACACTGACAGCGGTGGAAAGGGCAATTCCGCGAAAACCAAGGGGCGTGTAGAAAACAAACAAAAAGTTTAACCCAATATTCACCAGACAGACAAAGGCCATTGTTTTCAGAGAACTCATTACGCCTTTACAGGCTCGTAAGAGGCCGTTGGTGTTAATGAGCAGGTAATGAAAAATAATGCCGCCGGCATAAATGGTAATCAAAGGAATGCCAAACTGCTTTAACTCAGGTGGAATGTTGAGGAAGCGTAAAATCACCGGTGAAAGAATAATGCCAGCCACGCCCAGAACGACGCCGGTTCCGACTGTTGTCATAATTGATGAAAAAACCGCACCGGCGTATTCTTTTGAGCCAATCGAGGGGCATAATCGCGAAATGACGGAAACGGTCCCCACCGTAAACGCATTTCCAATCACCGTAAAGACAAAATAAAGCTGCGTGACGAATCCGTAGCTGGCCTGAATTTCTTTGCCCACTTTACCGGCAATGTAAACATCGGCCAGACTGATTAAAAACTCAAACAGCATAATCATCGTCATGGGCCAACTGATGGACCAAACCCGTGAAAATGCTTTTCTCTGGTTGTCGTCTTGCAACCAGTGAATAATTTGGGTACATTTTTCTGGCATTGACGCAGAAGTCTTCGGTTAATAACGAGTGACTGGATGAAAAAGTCTTGCTTTAAAGGGGTTATTGTCAACCATTGATTGACGATTGGTGTCAACCCTTGTATTTTTTATCTACAAGGAGAAGTTGAGAACACTGAGGTTCACGGAGCAGATTTTAATAAGTGAGTTACCAGAATATTTTATACTCATTAAAGGTTAAAATGTAACACTCAATTAATCTTGATAAAAAGGACGTCGTATGTGGATTCGAATTACTTTTACCCTCACCCCAACCCTCTCCCTTTGGGAGAGGGTTGGGGTGAGGGTAAAAATCTTTCGAGGTACCCGCGGTCTTAATGTTACAAAATAAAACTTAACGAGTATATTTACTTTCTCCGTGAAATTCCGCTTGCTCCGAGCTTCATTGTAAAAAAAGCTTAAATTGGCGCACGAAGTCGGCAATCGAAAAGCATACCTCATTTTAAAAACAAACTCTTCAGTAAATTGGGTTATAAAAAAATGATTCCCCCTGACAGCGTTTCTTTGGGCTAAATGGTGATGAATTTGTATTCCTAACTCAAATCGATTTTAATTGTTCCACAATATTCAGGAAGGGCGTTCGCTGTACCGAGTAACGGGTACAAATTTATAATTAAGGAGATTCCGGCATTCCGCTGCGCTCCAGCCGGAATGACAGGCATTTTCGGTCGTCCACTATTGACTGATTCATCAATTCCGTGCTTGCCCTGATTTCAGCTAGGTTAAGCCATTTAAAGCGGTTACAGTCAGTCCAAACAGGCGTTATATTTCAAAAAATCATTGACATTCAAGAAAAAAATTTATATATTTGGTGGTTTAAAATGCGAGAGTGGCGAAATTGGCAGACGCGCTAGACTTAGGATCTAGTGCCGCAAAGGCATAGGGGTTCAAATCCCCTCTCTCGCACGAAACCGGACGGAATTTATGACGACAAATGAATCAAATCGTCGTCTTTAAAATATCAGCGATTGAATTTACATGATTTAAATAATTGTCGTAACACCAGTTGTTTTATTCACCTCCCTTAGCAAATGCAATGGAAAAGCGAGTCACGCAAAAAGGCTTGCTTATTTTTTTATTTAGCAGCAACATTTATATTTTAACAGAGGAGTGACTTTTGGAAGTACAAATTGAAAGTCCGGAAAAAGGAAAGAAAGAACTGACGATTCAGATTCCCCAGGAAAAGCTGAATCCCAAATTTGAAGAAGCTTATCAAGAATACCGTAAAAAAATTGTACTGGGTGGATTTCGTAAGGGAAAAGTTCCGGTATCATTAGTCAAACAAATGTTTGGTAAGTCGATTCGTCAGGAAGTGCTAAAAGAGGTAATACCGGAATATGCCGAAGAAATTTTAGAAAAGCATAACATCAAAATTATTTCACAACCAGCCGTTGATAATGTTTTATTTGATGAGGTAACCGGCCTGAGTTTTAGGATCCTGGCCGAGGTTGAGCCGGAAATCGAATTGACCAAAATTACTGATTTTGAACTGGAAAAAATCAAGTATGAAATCGATGAAAAAGCACTCGATGATAATATTGAAGCCCTCCGGGAAGAACATGCCACAATGAATCCGGTGGATGGCCCGGTGAAGGAGAATGATTATGTTTTGGCCGATTTCCAACAGATCGATGAATCCGGATTGCCACTCGTTGGGAAAAAGCGCGTCGATCAATTAATTCAAATTAACATGAATGATCCAAGCAATGCTGAAATAAATCGACAATTTATTGGTAAACAAGCTGGCGATAAATTTCGTGTGGTTTATCAACCGCAGGATTCAGGTACCTCTAGTCTGCATTATGAAGTCACGTTAAAAGAGGTAAAATCCAAAGAGCTACCCGAATTGGACAATGAATTTGCTAAAGATATAGGTAATTTTGAAACGTTAGAAGCGTTGTACACCGCCATTCGCGA
>Ga0180438_10005551_pt1 | contig 17457 bp, 13 predicted proteins | sample SS_ome_12_FD_132455 | JGI IMG/M metagenome (GOLD analysis project Ga0180438, IMG submission 132455) | Hypersaline lake sediment archaeal communities from the Salton Sea, California, USA - SS_3_D_2 metaG | ecosystem: Environmental > Aquatic > Non-marine Saline and Alkaline > Hypersaline >...
AGAATTCCGAGGATCGCGATCACGACGAGGAGTTCGATGAGAGTAAAGGCTCTCCAGGTCATCGCTCTTCGCTCCCTTCGACGTCGGCAAAAAACGTCCGCCACCGGCTGGCCGGATACCAGTGGGCGGAGGCATCGGCGGTGACCACGTTGGCACCCCCCTGGTGGCGAGCCCGGCTATCCGCCGCGACTGGTTCGCCGGCCAGGCTCTCGTTCGAGAAGCCGGGACGGTAGACGTAGTCAATGATGAACCCCTCGTCTACCGACACATGGTAGGAGGCGGCGGGACACCTGTACGTGTCTCTGTTCCTCACATATTCATCGATGCCTCGCAGGCCCGTCGATGCGGGCGGGAAGAAGCCGTCGTGGTCATAGCTGTACATCTGGATGGCCAGACCGAGGTTGCGGAGATTGGACATGCAGGTGCTCCTGCGCGCCGATCCCGTGCCTCGGACCAGCAGCGGTGATAGCACCGCCAATGCGAGTGCGATGAGAGCGAGAGCGACGCTGAGCTCGGTCAGTGTGAAGCCGCCACGCCTCATCATCTCTCCCTCCTGAGGGCGCTGCCGACTCGGCAGCGCGTGTAGATCGGTGTCGCGCCATCGAACCGCCCGGTGAATCGGAGCGACCACTGCACGGCGGGGCTGTCTTTCTTCTCTGCGATGCCGGTGCTCTCCACAGTGAACTCGGCCGGCGAGCCCGACCACCGGGCCTCATAGCGAGCGCCCACAGCTTCGCCGGAGATTGCTCCGTCGGCCCCGCCGGACCGGAGCGCGGCGATGCAGGCGGCAGCGCCCGACTCGGCAGCAGCTCGCGCCGCGGCCTGCTCCTTCGCGCGGACGGCCGCTCGCATATGGGCGGCGGCCAGGGAAGCCGTCGCGGACACGGCGAGCACCATCACCAGCCCGAACAAGAGCGCCAGGAGGACGGCTGCACCACGCTGTCTCCGCGTCGACATCGGCGTCATCCCCCTCCGCCTGCCCGCGCCCAGACGGCCGTCTCGCAGACCAGCGGCGGCGTCTCATCTTGGCCGCCGCCCTCCAGCCGGACCTCGACGAGGCCCGACTTGCCGCACGCGAACGCCGCGTGTACGAGCGGCCATCTGTCGATCTCTTGCCCCGCGACACTCCTCACGAGACCCGAGGCATCATCCCGATAGGTCACCTTGCCTCCGTCCGGGAGCACGAGTGCGAGCCTCCCGGAGGAGCACATCACAGTCTGCGCCGCAGATATGTCGCGCGAGAGGAGTGCGAGAACCTCTCGCTCCTGCGACACAACATCGGCGGAGCGTGCTTGGACACGGACTACGTGGAAGGAACGCCAGACCACCTGGCCGGCCGCGAGCGCGAGCAAAGAGAGCAGCCCCAGTCCGACGAGCAGGTCGAGGATCATCGTGCCTCGCGAGCCTCTCATCGACTTCGCCCCTCCTGCGGCAGGTACACGAGTCCGGACAGAGCAGCGCGGTGCGTGTTCCTTCCCCGGCCGCGCCAGCTCACCTCGAGATCGATGCGCTGCACCCCCCGCGCCGGACCGGGGCCGACGCGGGCATCCGCGCGGCCCTGCGGAAGGAGGCGCTGGGCGCGCTCCGAGAGGTCTATGTTCAGCCTGTCGGGCGGAACCGCGCCCGCGCGCGCCCTGGCAAGCGCGCCTTCCAGCAGCGCAGTGGCAACGAGCGACCTCCTAGCGTAGGAGTCAACTTGCATTCCGCGGACGAGACAGGAGACCGCGCCGCCTGCGACGACGAGGACCATAGCGAACGAGACGAGAACGGCGATAGTGGTGAGGCCTCGATCCGTCCGGAGGGGCCACTCACGGCCCGACAGGGTGCCCCGCGGCGCGGGAATCCGAGAGGGAAGACGCGCCGTCGTGGGCCGCCGAAGGAGCCGCCAACACGGCCACAGTCGGGTCAACAGGAGCACGAGGCCGAGAGTGACCACAACGCCGGGGTATGGCCACGAGACACTATCGGACCATCCTCTGCCGACGGCGTAGAGAAGCAGCGACACACCCGAGTAGCAAAGCAGGTACACTGCCAGACGTCGGGTGCGGACCCAGTTGAGCAGTGCCAGCACGATCGATGTCCAGACGGCGAGAAACAGGATCCATCCAAGCACTGCGAAGAAGACGTCTTCCGCGCCCGACTCGCCTTCCACATACACACAGGTGGGGCAGGCCGTCTGCGGGGGGGCCGGGGACGGAGGCCTGCGGCCGCTGACCGGCCGGCGCGGGCCTCGGCGGCCGGGGGATCCACGGGGGCCGCGGCGCGCACGTCCCGTTCGGGAGCGCTCGGCGGTGCCCCTCTCGCCCGCAAGATCGCCTCGCGCGGCGCTCTCCGTTCTCCTCTGGCCCACGCGCTCCGGCCCACGCGCCTGTCTACGCGCCTCGCGACCCGGAGCGCGTGGGCCCGCGGCTCGCCGCCGTTCGCCAGGGGCACCAGACGGCAACCGAGCGTTGGCGGGCGCACTCGAGAGCAGCGCTGCGAGCGCGGCTATTGTCAAGAGAGCGCGCACGACTAGTCCTCTAGGCCTATCACGCGCGCGATCTCTTCCAGACTCGTCACTCCCTGGGCGGCTTTCCCGATGCCCGCCTGGAGCAGCGAGCCGGGCGTGATCTCCGCGGCCCTTCGCTCCAACTCTTGGGCCGAGAGGCGGCTCATGACCAGGTCGCGCAGAGCACTGCTCATCGGCAACAAGTGAAAGACTCCAGTCCTGCCTCGATAGCCGCTGCCCCGGCAGGCCTGACAACCCCTCGCGACCCGGAACCGTCCACCCGCGGGCGGCTCGCTCAAGCCGACTTGGGCGAGCAGCTCGTGCGACGGACGCTCGGGATGTGAGCACTCGGGGCAGAGCATACGCACGAGTCGCTGGCCGACCACCGCGGTGACGGCGGAGGCCACGAGAAAAGGCTCCAGTCCGATATCGATCAACCGGGCGAAGACACCGGCGGCCGATCGCGCGTGGGCTGTACTCAGTATCAGGTGCCCGGTCAGTCCGGCGCGAATCGCGATCTCGGCCGTCTCTGCGTCGCGGATCTCGCCGAGCATGATCACCTCGGGGTCCTGCCTCAGTACGGTCCGGAGCCCGGAGGCGAAGGTGAGCCCGGCGGTCGGGTTCACCTGGGTCTGGCTAACCAGACCCAGGTCGTACTCGACCGGGTCCTCGACGGTGACGATCGAGGTAAGACCGCGGCGGCGCTCGTGGATATGATCGATGGCCGCGTACAACGTCGTTGTCTTGCCAGAGTTCGCCGGCCCGGTGAGGAGGAGCACGCCCTGTGGCCGTGCGAGAAGAGAGGCGAACTGGTTCTCGACCTCCGGGCTCATGCCCAGTTGATCGAGGGGACGAAGGGCCCTTGCCGAGTCGAAGATTCGGACAACGGCCTTCTCGCCGTGCAGCGTGGGAAGCACGGAGACGCGAAGGTCCACGGACCTGCCCTGGACGTCAATGACGACCCGCCCCTCCTGCGGGACGTCCTTCCGGAAGACGGCCAAGTTGGCCAGCAGCTTGAGACGCGCGAGGAGCTGGTCGGTCACGTCGGCCTCGAGCGTCACAATATCGTCGAGGATGCCGTCGATGCGGTACCGCATGCGGAGCGCGCGGTAGGAAGGCTCGAAGTGGACGTCGCTGGCCTCGTGGAAGACACCCTGGACGAGCAGGAAGTCCACGACTGCAGGTATCGCGCCGTCCCCCTCGGCCACCAATCGCTTTGCGACCTCTGGAATCTCGGCAATGGGAACCGAGTTGCTCATGACGGGGTCAGCGCGACGAGCGCGGTTCTCGACCTCATCGGTGATGAGAGAGGCCGCCCATGCGGCTTGCTCGGCAATGAGGCCGCCGACGACAAGGTCGGGGGCGCCGTCGCGCCTGGCGATGTGCAGGCGACGACCGCGGCCGGCCGGTTCGGCCGATGCACCCGTGATCTCGTCCCACCGGATGAGCTCGGTCTGCTGGCCGAGCCTCGGGAACAAGTTGCGCTGCAGCACGCCGACGCCGTCGGATGCGATGTGGACCTCCACGTGACGTCGGCGCAGCCATCGCGTACGAGAGATGATCTCTTCCATAGATCTCCTCCGGCCCGCTGGCAGGGATCAGTAGCCCATCGGGTTCATGAGCTCGCTCACAGCTCGCAGGAGCGGCGTAAAGACACCGCCCATGATGAGTCCGACTCCCAAGCCCAGGATGATGATGAAGAAGGGCTCGATCACCGCGCCGAACAGCGCGGCCAGATGCTCTGCGTAGCCTGAGTAGAATCGCCCGGTGGAGCGAAGCGCGGCGGGCACTGTTCCGCCCGCCTGGGCGGCCGATACCCTGGCGGTCAGCGACTTGGGAAACGCTCCGGACTGGTCGAAAGAGGCCGCCAAGCTGTGGCCGCGAGAGAGCACGGCCGCGGTGTGGCGCGCGCCGCGCGCAAGGGTAGGGCTTCCGGAGGCTTCCCCCGCCAGGTAAAGGGCATCCAGCGCCGGCACTCGGTACTTCAGCAGCAGCCCCAGAGTGGTGGCGAAGCGGGCGATCCCCATGTGGTGGAAGACTTGGCCCAGGAAAGGCAGGCGCAGCCTGAGAGCATCCAGAACGGCGGCGCCAGTGCGGCTGCGGGACATGACAGCCCACATGATGGCGACAATGCCGGCGATTACACCCAACACCAGCAGCACGGGCAGGACAAGCCCCGACAGTCGGAGCACAGCGCGAGTGATCCAGGGCAACATTCTATCGATCCCGAGATCGGCGTAGACGCCGATGAACTGGGGCAGCACGAACGTCACAAAGACCACTGCGATCACGGTGAGGAGGCTGCCGACGACGGCCGGGTAAATCAGCGCCGTCGTGAGGCGACGGGTTATCTTGCCCGTCTGCTCGAGGTGATCGGCGATATCGGAGAGCAGGGCCGGGAGCTGGCCGCTTCGCTCGCCGGCGCGCACGAGGGCCAGGTGGGCGGAGGAGAACGTGAGAGGAAACCGCTCCAGAGCCTCGGAGAGGGGCCTGCCCTTGGCCAGTGCCCGAGCCACCTCGTCCAGCACGTGGTGGAGGTGCTGGTTGGGGCTGTCGCGACGCAGGACGTCTATGCCTTCGCCGAGCGAGACGCCGCTCTCGACCATAGACCCCAGGTGACGAAAGAGGAGAGCAAGCTCGTGCTCGGTGATGCGCGGCTTGGGGGCGAGGAGGGCCGCCCGTCGTTCCTCGATTCGCAGCACACGGCCGCCGTCGGCCGTGAGTTGCATGAGGGCGGCCGGGAGGCCGGCCGCCTCAAGCTCACCTCGGCGGAACTCCGCGGATGGGCTGCGCACAGCGTACGCGTAGGTCGGCATTGTCCCCTCCCGCACTGCGCTAGCAGCTATTAGACGCGGCGAGCATGGTAATGGTTCTCGCCCGGCGGCGGATAACATCCCCTTCCTGTGCAGCTCGACCGGGTGGGAGCAGAGGTGTAACTCGGGGGCGGCGTCGAAATGCATCAGATAGGCCCTCTCCCCCAGGGAGACGCTCAGAGCCAGAAAGGCGAGGAGCACAGAGATGAACGAGAAGCTGGTCCTGATCGGCGCGGGCAGCGCCATGTTCACGCGAGGCCTGGTGGCGGATGTCCTTCGGCGCGGGTGGGAGTGCGAGCTGGCACTGGTGGACACCGACAGCGACGCGCTCGCCGCGGCCGAGGGGATCTGCAAGAAGATGATTGCGGCGAGGCGAGCGCCGGTCAAGCTGCGGGCGACACAGGAGCGCCGAGAAGTGCTGCCGGGCGCGACCGTCGTGATCACCACGATCGGTGTGGGCGGCCGTCGGGCGTGGGAGCAGGATGTCTTCATCCCGCGCAGATTCGGGATCTACCAGCCGGTCGGGGACAGCGTCATGCCGGGGGGCACATCGCGAGCGCTGCGGATGATCTCTCCAATGGTGGAGATCGCCAAGGACGTCATGGAACTCGCTCCGAACGCCTTGTTCTTCAACTATGCGAACCCGATGGCCGTCGTCTGCCGGGCCGTGCGAAAGGCCACAGGTGCAGACATGGTCGGGCTCTGCATCGGTGTATTCGAGGTGGGCAACCACCTCGCCCGGCGTCTGGAGGCGGACAGCTCAGAGTTCCAGTACACGGCCCTCGGCATAAACCATTTGACGTGGTTTGTGGAGGCTCGCGTGAATGGCCGGGATGCCATGCCGGCGCTCCGCGAGATCGCCGCAAAGCACATGGCGGAGGGCTTCGGGCCGGAGCACCTCAACACTGGCTCCGAGGAGGCCGGTACGGCGGGGATTGACGACGCGGTGGCCGATAGAGTCCATCCCTTCTGCTGCCAACTCCTCCGGGCCTTCGGGGCCTACCCGGCCGTGGGCGACCGACACGTCACAGAGTTCTTTCCCGCCTTCTTCCCCGAGGGCAAGCACTTCGGGAAGACGCTCGGGGTGGACCGGTTCAGCTTCGAGAAGACCATTGCCCGGGGCGACAGCATCTATGAGGAGATGAGGGAGCAGGCGCTCTCACCCGACGCGCTGAGCGACGAGTTCTTCGAGCACGCCGGAGGCGAGCACGAGCAGGCGGCCGACATCGTGGAGAGCATCCGGCGAGACCTGGGGCGGGTCTACTCGGCGAACCTCCCGAACCAGGGGCAGGTGCCGAATCTGCCGCCGGATGTAATTGTGGAGGCCCCTGCCGTCGCGACGGCAAGCGGGGTCAAGGCGATCGCCCAGCGGCCGCTTCCGTCGGGGATAGCGGGGATACTTGCGAGCCGTTTCGGCTGGGTGGAGACGGTGGTGGAGGCGGCGCTCGAAGCGAGCCGGGATAAGTTCATTCAGGGGCTTGTGATGGACGGATCGGTGACGAATCTCGCGACCGCGGGCAGGCTGGCCGATGAACTGCTCGCAGCGCAGGCCGAGTATCTCCCGCAGTTCTCGGGCGCCACGCAGCGCCGCGCGGGGCGCATCGACTGAAGGCTGAAACCAACGGAGGGTGCTGTGGAACGGATCGGATTCGGGCTGTCCGGAGGGCTTTCCAAGAAGCAGATCGAGACCGTCCACCAGGCAGTGCTGCAAATACTGCAGGAAACCGGTATCGGCTGCGAGCACGCGCCAACCGCCGAGGCGGCGACGGCCGCTGAAGGCATCACACTCGAAGACGGCAGGCTGAAGTTCTCGCCGGAGGTTGTGGAGGCCGCCATCGAGCGCGCCTGCGCCGCGGGGAGGAGGCGAAAGCCGGAGACACGCGTGCGGGTCACCGCGCCGTGGACGTGCTTCAACATCATCGACATGGACACCGACGCAGTGCGGGCATCGACGGCGGAGGACGCGGTGGCCACGCTGAAGCTGGCAGCAACGTTCAACGAAGACGGGCCCCCGCCCGTATATCCCTGCGACCTGGACGAGCGCATCCAGGTCCTCTGGCTCGAGAAAGCCTGCCTGGAGCACACGCCGGGGTTCGGCGGGGCGATGGTGACTCACGACCGCGAGGCCATCCGATGGCTGGGCCAGCTCCACTCGGCGGCCGGACGTCGCTACCCGCTGGCGCTTCAGTTCGTTATTAGCCCGCTCCGGCTCGACCACCTCGCGCTCGAGCTGTTCTGGCGATTCAAGGACGACCCGCTCATTGACGTAGTGCCGAGCATCTGCCCAATCCCCATCGGAGGGATGACTGCTCCCCTCTTCGCTCCCGGGCTTCTGGCCCAGAGCATCGCAGAGAGCCTGGGCGGCATGATCGTCGCCGATCTCCTGAGGCTGATCGGCCCCGATGTCCTGCTCCCGGTCCGCGTCGACCACGGCGACATGCGCGACCTCACCGTTGGATACAGCCTGCCGGAGAATGTGATGATCCAGGTCTTGCTTCGCGATCTGGCCGAGCACTTCGGAGGCTACCGGCTGGACTTCATCTACCTCAACACCAATGCGAAGCGCCCCGATGCCTTTGCCGCAGCCGACCGGATGGCCTACATGCTCATGCTGGGGCTTGCGGGCTTCCGACACTTCTTCATGGGTGCCGGCCAGATGTCGATGGACGAGATCTTCAGCCCCGCGCAGTTCATCATCGACATGGAGATGGCGCGGTACGTGCAGCACACGCTGGACGGCATGCCTTGGCGCGGGGACATCGAGACCATAGCCGAGACGGTGGCCGAGGGTGTACGAGAGGGGAACTTCCTCCCCCACCCCACCACCGTGGAGGCGCTGCGCGACTTCTTCGACTCCCAGCTCTTCCGGCGCAGCAATGTGGATCAGTGGCGGGCGGCGGGGGAGCCCAGCATAGAGCAGCTTGCGTTGGAGCAGGCGAGAGAGTCGATTGCCTCGTTCCGGTTCGAGCTCGAACCGGAGAGACAGTCCGACCTCGACCGGGTTTTCGGAGAGGCCTGCCAGGCGCTCGGCGTAGACGTGAGCACGCAACCGCTGCCGCGCCGATAGGCGGAGCGGCGCGGCACCGGACCGAGGCTTGAGTGCGGCGCGGCGGAGGCGAACCTCGGGAGCCTTCTCGTCTTGTAGCTGAGGGCGCGACACGATGACTCCTGGAGGAGGAACGGCAGACCGAGCGGGAGGAGTGACTTGGCGCGCCCTTCTGGTGGCCTACGTCGCGCTCCTCGTACTTGCGCCGCTGGCCTTCTATGTGGAGATCGTCTGGTACCGGGTGCCAGACGTCACATCGGGCGTGCCAGCAATGGCACCTATCGTGGTCCTGCTGGTCCTCACCGCGCTCATGGCTCTGCCGCCACTGCGACGGACTGGCCTCACGCGCCGAGAGCTGCTGACGGTCTATTCGCTCCTGCTGATCGGCGGCACCATGATCAGCCACGGGCTCTTCCCACTCGCGCTCTCGAGGAACATCGCGTTCCACTACATGGCGCGCACTCATCCCCACTGGGAACCACTGTTCCTCCAATACGTGCCGACCTGGTTTGCTCCGTCCGACTTCGACATCGTCGACGGGTACTTCCAGGGGGCGCCAGCCGTCCCGTGGTCGGCTTGGTGGATACCAATGGGCGCGCTCTGGGCTCTGATCCTCCTCCTCTCCACCGCGACCCTCTCTCTCATCGTGATCCTTCGACGACAGTGGATCAGCTATGAGAGGCTCAGCTTTCCGCTCGCCCAGATCCCCCTGCAGATGGTGGGGCAGCCCCCCGGACACGGGAATGCCGGTGCAGGCCGGCTGCCGAAAAGCTGGGTGTTCTGGGTCGGGATCATGCTGGCTCTCTTCATCAACTTCACGAACAGTCTATCCGAGAGGGTGCCTTCCGTCCCCGCAATACCACTGGGTCCAGTGCCGATCATGCGGTGGCAGCGGGTTGGGCCGTGGGCCGGCCTTGGCCACATCGAACTGGTGCTCTGGCCGTGGATGATCGCAATCGCCTATCTTGTCCCGAGAGAACTGGCTTTCTCGGTCTGGTTCTTCTGGCTGGTTCGCCTCGCGCTCCATGTCACCGCCGTCATGCGCGGGGCGACGCCCCAGCTACCGTCCGAGTGGTATGGCCCTGAGTTCCCGGCCCCTTACTTCCAAGGCGCCGGCGCCGCCTTCATGCTCCTCGGGTTGGTGCTCTGGGGGGCGCGTCGACATCTATGGCACGTCGTGCGCATCGCCCTCACCCGCGCGTACGGCAAGAACGACGCCGAGGAGCCGGTTGCCTACCGATGGGCGGTGCTGGCTTTCTTCGGTTCGCTGGCAGGACTCGTCTACTTCTCCTGGCTTGCCGGCTGCCGATTGGCTTTCGGCCTCCTGCTGATGGGCATGATGATTGCTTACTTCGTGCTCATGGTCCGGCTGCGAGCCGAGGCCGGCCTGGGCTTCTTGTGCTACCCCTGCGAGCTTCAGGAGATTCTGTCGGGCACAGTCGGTATGGGCATGTTTCGCAGGGCAGAACTCGTGATGCTGATATCGAATCAATGGTCGTTCCAGTCCGGCACCGGTCTGTCCTTCGAGGCGGTGCCGGGCACTGTGATGGATTCGTTCAAAGTGGCCGACTCTGGTAGGCTCAACTCTCGCCGTCTATTGGCGGCGATCGTCGGTGCTCTGATGCTCTCGCTCGTAGCATCCAGCTATCTCTCGCTCACGATGATGTACGAGCTGGGCTTCATGGGAACATCCAGAGCCATGCATTACACGAACTTCTCGTGGCAGACTCTGAATGCGGGCGGCCGCATAGCGCATTACCTATCCGACCCGGCCGCCAGCGTCATGAACAGCGGCGGCATCATCGCCTTCTTCTCCGGAGCAGCAGCCGTTCTACTCCTCGGGATGATGCGGCTCAGATTCTGGTGGTGGCCGTTCCACCCGTTGGGCTACATTGCGGCCAACACGTGGGGCGCGCACTGGAACTACATGCCCTTCTTCGTCGGCTGGGCGCTGAAGTCGCTCGTGATCCGCTATGGAGGTCTCCGGCTGTACCGAGCCACCGTGCCGCTCGCCGTCGGCCTGATAGTCGGCGACGTGGTGAACACTGGCATCTGGACGGTGGTGTCGCTGGCTACGGGAGGGCGTTTCTGAGCCCGGCGCAGGAGTGCGGCCGCGCGCAGTCCGAGGGCCCGACAGACGCCGTGGTGCCGGCCGCCGACGGCGATATGTACCGTGGCGATCTAGGGAGGATGCAGAATGGGGAATAGGAGCTTGCCGCTGCCTCGGCCGCGATTCCTCACGCCCGACGAACTCGAGCGCATCTACGAGACGGGAGTCGCAATCCTGTCCGAGCATGGGCTGCGTGTCCGCCACGCAGAGGCCCTCGCGGCAGCAGAGCGAGCGAGACTGCGCGTGTTGGGGGATCGGGTGTTCCCAAGCCGTGGTTTGATCTCGGAGTGCGCAGCGGAGGCGAGGTCCGAAGCGAGTCCGCCGGTATCGGTCGAGAGGGAGCGAAGGGGACGGTTCATACTCCATACCTGTCAGTATCCAACGCACGTTCATGATGTCGAGACGAACGCTATCGTGCCGTTCACCCGGGAGCCACTCACGGAGGCGGCCAAGCTCGTGGACAGCCTGTCGCCTCAGAGCGTGGTGGGCGGCGCGCCCGGCTGTCCGGGAGATGCACCGACGCGTCTGCAGCCGATTCTGCAGTACAGGATCCAAGCACAGCACTGCCGACACGGGCGCGCGCCGATCGACGCCCGATGGGCGGAGACGATGCCGTACGTAATGGAGATGGCCGAGGTACTTCAGCACCCGTTGCGCTCGCTGCCCGTCTACGTGGTCAGCCCCCTGACCATCGGCGGAGAGTCGCTCGAGTGCGCGATCAGGTTCCAGGATCGCCTGGACCGCGTGTGGACGAGCAACATGTCATCGGTTGGGGCGACGGCGCCGGTCCACATTGCCAGCGCACTCGCGCTCGGGGTGGCGGAAGTCATGGGATCGGCGATCGTGCTCCATGCGATCACGGGGCTGCCGGTGGACTGGGCCGTTCACACGGTGGCCTTCGATCTGCGAGGCATGGCGATGAGCTTCGGAGGCCCAGAATACCTGCTCTTTCGCTGGGCCTGTGAGGAGGTCAACGCGTTTCTGCACGGTCGAGAGCTGGGGCCGCCGGTCGGCGTCATGCGCACGCAGGCGAAGCTGCCCGGTCCCCAAGCGGCGGGGGACAAGATGGCAGGAGTCATCGCCGGTGCACTTCTGGGCAGCCGTCACTTCGACGGCGCGGGAACGCTCTCGCTGGACGAGGTATTCAGCCCGGAACAGTTAATCATAGACTGCGAGCTGCGCGACTACGGAGAGCGACTGGTGGCGGGCGTCGAGGCAGAGTGCGATCCCGTTGCGTGTGCGGCCGAAGTGGCGGCCGGCCTCAATGCTGGTTTCCTCGGCACCGATGCCACCCTTGATTCCTACCACCACATCTACTGGCTCCCGAAGCTGTTCGAACGCCGGTCACTCGCAGGATGGCAGGCAGCGGGATCGCCGGAATTGCGCGCCCACGCGCGAGAGACAGCGCGCGAGCTCATCAGAACGCACGAATACGAACTGCCGGAGGACCTCGCGCGCGAGCTGGACCGCATCTACGTCCGAGCGGAAAGCGAGCTTGCCGGATGAAAAGGACCTCATGGCAGCCAAGCGGAGGATGACATGCACCTTGCTGTTTTGACAGAGCAACAGGTTGAACGCTTGCACGAGGCCTCCTTGCATATGTTGAACACGGTCGGCGTCCACGTGCCGCACCCGGATGTGCGGGAGCGCCTTCGGGACGCGGGCGCGTCCCTGCACGAAGAGCAAGCGCGCGTTACGATCCCACAGGAGGTCGTCGAGCAGGGCCTCGAACGTGCCGGCAAATCGTTCACCATCTACGGCCGAGACCGCAGCAAGCCGGCCGTGTTCGGCGAAGGGCAACGCAACTACAACTCGGTCGCCGGTGAGGCGCTTTGGATCGACGACGATACAGGGAAGCGGCGCTATGCCTCACTGGCCGATGTGGCCGCAGCCGCGCGGCTTGGAGACGCGCTGCCGGATCTCACCATCGTCGGAGCCATGTCGGACCCGCACGAGCTGTCACCCGAGTACGGTGGAGTAGCCGTCGCGGCGGAGCTGGTTCGCAATACGACGAAGCCGGTCGGGCTCTGGTTTCACAACCGCCAAGCGGCGCGCTTCATCGTGGAACTCCTGGTTGCAGTCGCTGGCAGCGAAGAGGAGGCGGCGCAGTACCCGCTCACGTATCCGTTCCTGGAGCCGATCAGCCCGCTGCGATTCCCATATCACGGCCTCGACGTTCTCTACGAGACGGCCCGGCTGAACCTCCCGGTGCCCATCGGCCCCATGGCGCAGACCGGCATATCGGCCCCTGGGACGTTGGCGGGGACCCTCGCCCAGGAGAACGCGGAGATCCTGGCCGGCATCTGCATGGTGCAGTTGATTGGGCCGGGGACGCCGGTCTGCTATGGCGGCATCCCGCATGCGTTCGACATGCGGACGACGCAGATGATCTTTGCAGGCCCCGAGCAGGCGTTGATGGCGATCGCGATGACCCAGATGGGCAAGCACTACGGGCTTCCCGTCTATATCAATGTCGGGCTCACCGATAGCAAGACCGTCGACGCGCAGGCCGGCCTGGAGGCGGGTATCACGCTGACGTGTGGCGCGCTTGCAGGGGCCGACATCTTCGGCCACCTCGGAATCTGCGGTGTAGATCAGGCGTCATCGCTCGACATGCTGGTTATGCAGCACGAGATCATCGGCTACGTCGAGCGATTCATCCGCGGAATCCGCTTCCAGGAGGACTGCCTCGGGCTCGAGGTGATCGAATCAGTCGGCCCGGGAGGCACGTTTATCGACCAGGAACACACGGCGCTCAATTTCCGAAAGGAGCTGTGGTTCCCGCGACTGCTGGACCGCCAGTTCTACGACGCCTGGCTCAAGGACGGGTCACGGCCGATGGCGGACCGATGCCGAGAGGAGAAGAAGAGACTGCTGGCAGAGCACGAACGCGAGCCGCTGCCAGATGACGTGGACAGGGAGATCGAACGCGTCCTCGAAGCGGCCCGACGGCACTTGCCCGAAGACGATTGACGCGTCACCCTCTGTCAGACAGCCGCAGGTACTTAGGCGTTCTCTGCCCGCCACCGGCGGACGAAGTCGGCGACGCCCGCCCTCCAGTGGGGCAAGGAACAGCCGTAGCGCCTCGATAGCTTCCCGGCGCTCAAAGCGCTGTTTCGCGGACGGCGGGCCTTCGTTGGGTAGTCCGCGGCGGAGATTGGGGTAACGTCCACGGTGAGGTCGGCCGAGCGGAAGACCTCCAACGCCAACTCGTACCAGGTCGCGCTGCCGGCGTTCACCACGTGATAGGTGCCGTAGAGGGGCCGCTCGATTATGGTGGCGAGCGCCCGAGCGAGGTGACGAGTGTAGGTCGGATTGCCGGTCTGGTCGGCCACGACGCGCAGCGGCCTGCCCTCTTGGGCCAGCCGCAGCATTGTCGCGGGGAAGCTCTTTCCGTGAACGCCGTGGAGCCAGGCCGGGCGGCAGATGTAGTGCGCCGACAGGGCTTCACGCACTGCGATCTCACCGGCAAGCTTCGAAGCTCCGTAGACGTTGATCGGATTCGGCGCGTCCTCTTCTGAGTACGGTGTGCCCTTCGAGCCGTCGAACACATAGTCAGTGCTGACATGGAGCAGGGCTGCTCCCACGGCGGCGGCGGCCTCCGCGATGTTGCGGGCGCCCTGTTCGTTCACACGGAAGGCGAGCGCCTCCTCATCCTCCGCTCCGTCGACGTCGGTGTAGGCGGCGCAGTTGACGATCGCAGCGGGCGAGGCGTCCTCGACGAAGCGGCGTGCTGCGGCGGCCTCGCTTATGTCAAACTCGGCGAGGTCAACAGCGATCACGCTCCATCCCGCCTCCGCCAGCACCGGGCAGACATCGGAGCCCAGCATTCCCCTGGCTCCGGTCACCAAGACGCGACCTCTGTCGCCCTCGACCTGCACCGTTCTGCCTCTCCGTTCGCGGGCGTTCGCTGTGGCCCTTCCGTATGTCGATCGGCTCACCGACGCCCCGCGCGGTCATCCTGCGCTGATCACGAAGAAGTCGCCCCTTGCCTTCGCTCCTTGTCTGACACGATATCGCACTCCGTGGCGCCCAATACGCGAAGAAGATCCCGAGCTCTCAGTTCGACGCCCGCGTCGGGCTCTCCAGAGCTGATGTCGACGAATTCCTCCCGAAGGACCGTCGCGTCCATGTAGATCGCTGCGCGGCCCACGAACTGAACTGGGGAGATGGCGCCCACCGTGGCCCCAAACTGTACCTCAAGCTCTTCGCGCGGCACCAGCTCGATGCGACGTCCTCCTGCCGCCCGACGCGCTTTCCTCAGCTTCAGCGTCTTGTCGCCCGGCAGCAACATCACGTGAAGACCGCCGGTGGGGTCTCGCCCCACCATGCACTTTACGATCTGGGAAAGCCGCACACCTCGCTCGCGCGCAGCGTCCTCGCACGTGTAGACATCCCTGTTGTGAGGCTTGACCGTGTACTCGATGCCTGCTGCATCGAGGAACTCGATGGCCGAGGTCCGCATTCGTCGCGTTCCCTTTCTCAGCACCGCCGCCCTGCTCTGGTCTATCACGGCCCGGCTGACTCAACCTGACTGTAGCCAGGCTAGACGTCGACAAGTGCATGCGGTCCAGCGCACTCGCGGCAATTACTTCCTCGGGGCGGCGGGTGGATTCCTGCCTCTCGCGCGGCAGCCCCGCCTGTCGAGCCAGGTACGGCGCTACGGGATCGACGACCACTGGGGCATCGGCCGCGAGAGACCGAGAGCGCGAGCGTCGGACCCGGAGCCACCGCGTATGCAGCGCGCACGCGCCGTCGAGGCGCGCGCGCTGCATACCATGATCGCCGTCAGCGCCGGCGCGGACCGGCCGGTCTACGGACCCAGGAAGGCTCGCGCCAGGAACGCCGCCATCTGGCCGCGCAGCACGGAGTCAGCCGGGCAGTAGTTGGACTCGTCGCAGCCCAGGGTGACGCCGGTGTCGTAGAGTGCCTGAATGTGGAACCAGGCCCAGAAGGCGCCGTTGCAGGTGTCCTCGCCTGTGGCGGGGACGTCGTCGAACGCGTGGGCCCACGTGCTGGGCTCGACCGGGTCATAGCCCCAACAGGTTATGTCGTCGCACGGCTCCGAGCATTCCAGCCCAAGTGCCCGGATCAGGAAGGCTGCCATCTGGTCGCGGCGCACGTCGTAATCGGGGCCGTATTCCGTTGCCGAGATGCCCTCGGTCACGCCGACCTCATACAGCCGCTGGATGTGATACCAGGCCCAGTGGGGGCCTTCCCCGCCCAGCCAGCCGCTGGCCGGCACATCCACGAAGTCGACGACCCACGTCTCGGGATCGTCAGGATCGTAGCCATAGGCGTCGAACCACGTCTGTGGCTCAGCGGGGCTCGTGGGCTCATCGCCCAGAGCGCGAACGAGGAAGACCGCCATCTGGTCGCGGGTGACCGTGTACTCTGGGTGGTACTTCTGCTCCTCGTAGCCTGCAGCGATGCCGGCCCTGTAGCAGTCCCCGATCTCTTCGTAGAACTGATGGTCGCAGCCGATATCGTCGAAGATAATCCCGGATACGAAAGTGACGCCAACATCCATGCCGGCATCCACGACGATAGTGACCGGGTTCTCCGTGCCGGCCAGGTCACCCGTCCACTCCTCGAACTCCCAGCAGTCATCCGGGACGGCCTCCAATGTCACGCTCTCTCCGACCGAGAACTCGCCCGACCACGGCAGAGCATGACTTACGCCGTCTACCTTCACCTGCCCGCCAGTGCCGCTGAGGCTTAGGGTAAGCGTCGATCTGTCCCGCAGGAAGATGTCCGAAAAATCGTTCGTGTCATCGGCAACCAGATTGGATGCCATGGAATCGAAGACGAGGTAGTTCCCGTCGCCGCTGATCGAAGGGCCGGAGCAGTCTGCACCGGCTTGGACACCATCTGTGCTGACATTCTCACGCTCGGTGACTGCAGCAACTCGGTCGCGGACAAAGACGTCCTGGAACTCGTTCGTATCACCAGGCACCAGGTTGGAGGCAGCGGACTCGAACGCAACATAACGCCCGTCTGCGCTGACGTACGGTTTGCTGCTGCCACCGTTCCCCGGCGTACCATCGGAAGCCACGCTGACGACCTCGGTCTCGTTCGCCTGGCGGTCGCGCACGTACGTCTGCTCCGCCATGCCAACATCGACGTCGACGAGATTCGTTGCGTAGGATGTGAAGGCAACGTATCGCCCGTCGGCGCTGACGGAGAACACGAGGCTCTCGTCGTTGCCCTGGGTGCCATCCGTATGCACGCTGACACGCGTCGTCTCTGCGCCGGCGACATCGCGCACAAAGACGTCGGCCCAGCCGTTTGTGTCGCCTGCAACGAGATTGCCGGCATCGGAGGTAAAGACCACGTACTGCCCATCACCGCTGATGAACCCAGGAAAGCTATTGTTGTCGCCTTGAGCGCCGACGGGACCGAGACTGACCCGTGTCGTCAGCGGTGTATCCAGATCTCGCAGGAAGATATCCTTGAAACCGTTCGTGTCACCGGCGACCAAGGTATCGGCCTCCGACTCGAAGGCTACGTATCTCCCGTCTGTACTCACCGTGGGGAACTGGCTGTCGCCGTTCCCTTGGGTGCCGTCCGTAGCCAGGCTCACGCGCGTTGTGGTCTCGGTCTCAAGGTCGCGCAGGAACACGTCGCACACGGCATTCGTGTCTCCGGCTGCCAAGTTGGTAGCCCATGAATGGAAGACGACATATCGTCCGTCTGCGCTGATCGACGCGCCGCCGCTCTCATCGTTGGCCTGCGACCCATCGCTGGCAACGCTCACGCGGATCGTCTGCTCCTCCGCCAAATCCCGCACGAAGACGTCCATACACTCGTTGGTATCGCCGGACACGAGATTGGTGGCATCTGACACAAACACGACGTAGCGCCCGTCGGTGCTGATGTACGACGGGTAGCTGTCTCCGTCGCCTTGTACGCCTCCGGGACCGAGACTGACCCGCTCTGTGATCCCTGCCCGGGCCGCCGTGCCCGAGAAGCAGATGAGGAACAGACAGGCGAGTGCGCA
>Ga0180438_10005552_pt1 | contig 17455 bp, 17 predicted proteins | sample SS_ome_12_FD_132455 | JGI IMG/M metagenome (GOLD analysis project Ga0180438, IMG submission 132455) | Hypersaline lake sediment archaeal communities from the Salton Sea, California, USA - SS_3_D_2 metaG | ecosystem: Environmental > Aquatic > Non-marine Saline and Alkaline > Hypersaline >...
GCCAGTCCGCGATTTCGCCATGGACGGCGCACACAAATATTCTCCGTATATCCGCGTTTGCGGTTATAGCTTTGATTTTCTTCGGAATTAATATAACTCAAAACCATCCCTGCAACCTGATCTGCGTCCCATGCGACGCGCCACAAGCTCGGATCGAAATTCGGATCATCGAGCCATTCAGCTACTGAGGGGTGCAATTCTTCGCTGTACCCCCAGTGGTCTCGAAATGCCTCCCTGCTCGCATCGTTTATGGTTTGGTAATGGACAGGTTCCACCGGCCGCACTTCTAATCCGGGTGGCAGCGGTAAAACTGGAATATCATCCAGGGTTGGTCTGACCATGATAAAGAAATGCCGCACAGTTTTGTATCCTTCACTTTCCAACAACCTGATGGTAGGAGTTTCAGTGTCGGTTGCGAAGGATTCAAACCAACGGTGTTTATCCTTTGGATGACCTGCTGCAATTCCTTTCAAGGATTTCTGGTTGTAATGGAACATGCAGCGGCCGATTCCTTTTCGCCTCCACGCAGGCATAACGAAACCAAAGTGTTCATAGATGCGATCCAGATCGCCTTCATCATGCCAGCCAGCCCGGCTGTATGCAACCGGTTTATCGAACATTTCGGCGATCAGCACATCTTTATAAGGGTCGCTGTTTACCAGGTGTTTGTAAGAACCAGCGATTTCATCGGCTGTCGCGTGGCGGTCTAATTGGTCGACGGCATTGCAGGCGTTTATTATGTCTGCCATGTATTGGTAATCAGCGCCTCCGGTGAAACGGCGGAATTTAAGACCACCGATTTTTGGTACTTCAGGAAATTCGATTGTGTGTTTGAGATTTGTTTTAATCATAAGATCTCCTACTGAAAATGCAGTAAGTTAGGGTGATTACGTATTCAGGGCTCCACTTACTTGTTTACTGTTTTCTGCTGGTGGAGATTTGAATTTCAACCATACAGGTATTACAGCCAAGAGCGAAAGCCATGCTGTGAGCCTGAATGGGAGCTGCGGGTTAAATCGTTCCCAAAGCTGGGCTCCGATTGCCGGGGCAGGTAGTGAGACAATACCCAGGCTGGTGCTCAACAACCCAAATGCTGTACCGCGTTGTTTTTCAGGAACGACTTTGCTGGTCAGCGAATCGAAGGCGGGGATCATTAAACCAAAACCGATCCCGAGCAGAGCAGCTGCCGCGTAAAACCCTGTGAGACTCGCCACTCGCACAAATACAAAAAAAGCCAGAGCCTGGAAAAGGAATCCTGAAACGATGCTGTAACGTTCACCTTTTTTATCCGATAACCAGCCTGAAGGGATGGTTAAAAGCATCATGAAGAGTCCGAAAAGACCTTGCAGCCATCCGATCTGCTGCAGCGAAAGACCGCCGATTTCTTCCAGGTAAAGCGGCATGAGGTTGAAAGACAGGGTCCAGGTGATGTCTCTGATCCCGTCAGAGATTAATATCCATGTGAAGATGCCTCCTGCCACCATCAAACCAAGCATAATGCCGAGATCTTTTCTCAGACCGGGAAGGGTAAGTTTACTGGGGTTTGATTCTACATCGCGGCCTGCAGTACGAGCCATCCATATCCTGGCTATTGTTGCAAGTGTGTACAACCCAAAAGATACAAACAGCATTGCCCTGAAGCCGTAATTATCAGCCAGAAAACCGCCCAGCGGGGGGCCGACTACTGCGACGATCATGAACAGCGTTTCGGTCAATCCGTATACCCGCGCCCGGTTGCTTTCCAAAGATGCCTCTGCGATAAACGCCAGGTAACTGGGCGCGATGAGTGAACGGGTTACCGCGCCCAGCCCTTCCCCGATCAGAGCCCACTGCCAAGTTGGAGCGAAGATCAGACCAATGTAGCCCAGCATTCCAAACAAACTTCCGATGGCCACGCTGCGCAATCTGCCCAGGTTATCTGACACCCATCCTCCCAGGATTTGCATCGTCAATGGGATGATTTGCGCGATCGTGAAGAACCACCCGATGTCTACCACGCTGGCGCCCAGCTCTTTTAAGTAGAGTGGAAGCAGCGGCTCGTACATATGCCCGCCGATATTTGCAAGGATCATAGCCGACATAAACAGCGTCAATCTCTTGTTTTTCAAAGTGAAGCGAAGCGTTTCCATTTTTATGTGTGGTCAATGATTAGTTGATGTGCATACCTAGCGCATCACATTCCTGGCATATATCTCGGGATTTCCAGCGGCAATTCTGCTGTGAATGTCATGTGATATTTTTTTCCCAGCGTAATATGCATCGCGGTCCTTCAGAGACCGGTTGTGTCTGGAGTGATAATCCTTATACCATAAGGATATCTGCTTCCAAACAGGTAATTTCTTTTTACGATTTTCTACTGCTACTGCCTCAAACATGATCTGCCTCCAAAAAAATCAGCCACAGGTATACCCGTGGCTGAATACTGATGTGATCTTAACTTAATTAAAAAACCACGGGGGTGGAGCGGACCCGTGGTTGGTAAACAAAAATTAATTTTATCTGCTATAGACCAACAGGCGCACTCCGCGAGTGTAGACCGGCAACGCCGCTGAAGCCAGCGGGTTGAATCCGGACTAAAATGTTTTTACAAGATACAATCATGAAGCGCGTCCTTCCTTAAGTTAAGATTTTGTTAAGCAGCGCTTAATATAACATAAAAGTGAAGAGATTGTCAAGGCTTTTTTTAAATTTACCTTTTTTCTAATAAAAGGATTGAACCGGTGTAATCAACCAGGTAAATCTCCCCGGATTTATCGGCACCGAAGGAAGAAATCCTGGTTACATTAGGAAACAGCAAACCATTTACCCATCTATCCACACCGTCCGGTAGGAGTCCCCATACATTGCCCGAGCAGAAATCGCCGTAAAAATAAACGCCATTGAATTCAGGCAGTCGTTTTCCCCGGTAGACCAGTCCGCCTGTGACGGAACAACCCATATCGTGACTATATTCAGCAGCCGGTGGTATTGCATCTATAGTATCCGGCGGCTGACTTGAAAAAACATGATTGCCCTCGAAGTAATTCCAACCATAGTTCCTTCCACTTTCCACGCCTGCCGGGGAAAAATTAACCTCTTCCCATTGGTTCTGGCCCACATCCGCGATATACAAATCTCCAGTCTGATCGTCGAAGCTAAATCGCCAGGGATTGCGCAGCCCGTAAGCCCAGATCTCTGGGAGACCGGAGCCGGAAATAAAAGGGTTACCTGCAGGGATCGCGTATGGATTGCCCTGGTCAACGTTAATGCGCAAAATTTTCCCAAGCAGCGTGTTCAACGATTGTCCGTTTCCCATCGGATCACCGCCTGAACCGCCATCTCCTGTTCCTATGTAAAGATAACCATCCGGTCCGAAAGCGACCTGCCCGCCATTGTGGTTGGCGAAAGGTTGGGATATCTGTAAAAGAATTTCTTCGCTGGATGGATCACTGGTGTTTTCGTCAGCGCTTGAACGTTGATAACGGGCGATGATAGTATCTCCTTCGAGATTTGTGTAGTTCACGAAGAAATAACCATTTTGAACGTAATCTGGGTGAAAAGCCAAGCCCAGCAACCCTTGTTCTGAACCACTGCTCCCAACGCGATCCTGAATATCCAGGAACGGAGCGGGTAAGAGTAACCCGCCGAGCAGTATTCGAATAACTCCAGGTTGTTCTACGATAAATATTCTGTTGCTGTTGTCATTGGCATGGGTAAGCGCCAATGGTTGATTCAGACCATCCACAATCTTCACCCAGTGGTAGTCACCTGGATCTGGCAGCTGAAGCACGCTGTCTGGCAGGGGATCAGATGCTGCTGGGGTGGTTGTGGTTGTTTCCTGATTCGGCTGCTTTTCAATTTGAGAATTGGATTTAACGGGTGGCGATGTTTCTGTTGAAAATACAGGATTACTTGCGATATCGATGGGTTTCTCTGGTATGAAAGGAGTATTGGCGGGGGCGTCAGGGAAGAAATTCGAGCAGGCAGAGATGAAGGTTATTATAAATACAAAAGAAAAAAATTTTACCAATCGATAAAATCTTCTTGTATTTAATTTCAGTTCTACTGAGAAAAACTTACTGATTTTTTTCCCAAAACTCAGCATCAATCACCTGATCCTCTGGTTCTTCAGCCGGGTCCTGCCATTCGCCTGGGATCACCTTGTCTAGTTCATCCCTGTGCTCCTGGACAACCTCTGGTGGGCAAAGTTCGACAAAAAGATAAGTGCCCAACCAGATAACCATTGCGTCATCAATTGGGCCTGGTGCCAGGTCCGGAATTACGAAATATGCTAAAGAACCGACTGGCAGTAATTTTACAAATGGATTTACCCGCTTATCCACCATCAAACGGGCAACCAGCTTTATATAATTTGAAAGGTCACCAAAGATCCCGCCGCCTGAAGGAACAACCTCTTTATCTTGTTTGTCAGCCATATGAACTCCAAAGATTTGAGGATTATACTATAGCGATATGAATATCGAATTAAGAGCAAAAAGGATGGCATAACACGGCCATCCTTTGAGCAGGTATTTTAAATTTCAGTTTCCAGATTGAGCCTGGGAAACAACCGCGGAGAACGCGTTTGGGTCTCGCACTGCCAAATCCGCTAACATCTTGCGATTGATCGTTATTTCGTTTTGCTTCATATTGTAAATTAATCGGCTATAGGTTGTGTCGTTCAGACGGGCGGCAGCATTAATGCGAGCAATCCATAAGCGGCGCAGCGTCCTTTTGCGTGTACGCCGGTCGCGATGGGCATACCACAGGCTTTTCAGCATTGCTTCATTGGCTCGTTTAAATAAACGGTGCCGGGTACCGTATTGACCTTTCATCATTTTCAGTACCTTTTTATGGTGTTTTCGGCGAATTTTACCTGTTTTTACTCTTGTCATTTTATCTCTCCTGCGGTCACCTGCGCGCCGGTATTCAATTAACACCAGTTAGAAGCGCACAAAGAACGCAATAATTACTTGTCCCGATATGGTTGATTTTTGTTAGGATACCCGATACAGCCTATCCTCCGGCTTTCATTGAAGGGGCTAAACGTTTGATCCGTTTTTTATATCCGCGTCCTTTTACGGGGATCATCTCACTGAACAGACGTTTTGTGCGCTTGGATGTCCTGCGGCGAAGGTGGCTTTTGCCGCCTTTCGTTCGCACAAGTTTCCCACTTCCCGTCAACCGGAATCGTTTGGAAGTTGCTTTATGGGTTTTAAGTTTGTATTTCTTTCCTGTTTTCTTGCGAGCCACAATCTTTCTCCTGTCACATAAAATACCGCGGATTTTTATTTCATCCGCGGAATGTACCTAAATTCTTTTTGACCAGCTTAGATATTCAGCGTATAACGATTATTTCTTCTTTCCTGTTTTTGAAGGACCTAATACCATGAGCATTGTCCTTCCTTCTAAAGAGGGTGCCTGTTCTACAACCGCAACATCAGACAAGTCTTCAGCTATTTGTTTTAGATCTTCCAGCGCTAATTCCGGATATGTGATTTCACGTCCTCGAAATCGAATGCGGACCTTGACTTTCATCCCGCTCTCTAACCAGCGCTTTGCGGACCGGACTTTTAGATTACGGTGGTGTTCGTTCGTTTTTGGCCGCAGGCGGATTTCCTTTACCTCGATTTTGGTTTGTGACCTTCGGGCTTCGCGTTCTTTCTTTGCACGCTCGTAGATAAATTTTCCGAAATCCATCACCCGGCAAACGGGCGGTTTAGCGTTAGGAGCAACTTCTACCAGATCTAGTTCTGCTTCTCGAGCCATTCGTTGGGCATCCTGGATGGAGACAACTCCAACATTCTGTCCATCGGCTCCGATCAATCTAACTTCTTTCGCTCTTATGGTTTCATTTACCCGATAGTCTGTCGCGCTGATATTACTCTCCTCTCGATCGAATTATTTCTGATCGATAATAAACAAGTGTTGCGCATCATACCAAAAAACAAATGAAACGTCAACTATTTGCGCTTTTCTATATCCTCCTGTACAAGTTCAATGAATTCGCTGACGGGTAGAGCGCCGAGATTTTCTTCGCTGCGTAAGCGCACCGCCACAGTTCCAGCCTCAACTTCACGATCGCCGACAACCAGCATGTAGGGCACTTTTTGCATTTGCGCATACCGGATTTTTGCGTTCATCCTTTCGCTCCGATCATCAACATCAACGCGTATGCCTTGCTCTTTCAATTTAGCTGCAACCGAGTTCGCGTACACCAAATGCCGGTCCGTAATCGGAATGATCGCAGCTTGTGTTGGTGATAACCAGACCGGAAATGCGCCGCTGAAATGTTCGATCAGTACGCCCATAAACCGTTCCATGGAACCCAGTAAGGCTCTGTGAATCATATACGGCCGGTGTTCTCCTCCATCTTCTCCAATATATTTTAGATCGAAGCGTTCCGGCAATATGAAATCAAATTGAATGGTGGTCAACTGCCATTCGCGGCCAAGCGCATCTTTAACTTTTAAGTCAATTTTTGGGCCGTAAAAAGTAGCCTCTCCCTCGTCAATTTGATACGGGATACCCGCATTTTCAATCGCTATCCGCAGCGCTTCCGTCGGCGATTCCCAGTCTTCGGGTTTCCCGGCAGACTTTTTGGGATTGCGTGTTGACAGGTAGGCTTGGAATTCTGAAAAACCAAAGTCTCTCAAAAGGTTTAGGCTGAAATCCAGCACTCTATCAATTTCATCCGGCATCTGGTCAGGTCGACAGAAGAGATGGGCATCATCCTGTGTGAAGCCGCGCACCCGTAGTAAGCCGTGCAGCACGCCGCTGCGCTCGTATCGGTACACTGTACCCCATTCTGCGTAGCGCAGCGGAAGGTCGCGGTAGGAACGCAATTGACTCTTGTAGATGTGAACATGGAAAGGACAATTCATCGGCTTGAGGTAGTATTGCTGTTCCTCAATATCTAAAGGGGAATACATGTTTTCCTTATACCAGTCCAGGTGTCCGCTGGTCTCCCACAAACTGGATTTGCCTATATGCGGGGAATATACAAAATCGTAACCGCCTTTTTCGTGTTCCGCCATGCAGTATTCTTCGGCAATTTTTCTAACCATGCCTCCTTTGGGATGCCAGAGTATCAAACCTGGGCCTACTTCTTCGCTTACACTGAATAGATCGAGTTCTTTTCCCAACCGGCGGTGGTCTCTTTTACGTGCTTCTTCAATTTTCCAAAGATATTCTTCCAGGTCTGCAGCGGTTTTCCAGGCAGTACCATACACTCGTTGGAGCATGGGTTTGTTTTCATCTCCGCGCCAATATGCCCCGGCTACGTTCAAGAGTTTTATTGCATCGGGATTGATCTGCGAAGTGTTCTCCACGTGCGGTCCCCGGCACAGGTCAACAAAGGCATCCTGTTTGTAGATCGAGATTTCCACATCTTCTTCAACCGGTTCCCCGTACTCATCAACGCCGCCAGTTTCAAGTCCGTCAATTAATTCCAATTTATATGGTTGGTCGGCGAATATCCGGCGTGCTTCCGCCGCGGAAACGACTTGTTTTGTGAATTTAAAGTCTCCGGCGATGATTTCTCGCATCCTTTTTTCGATTAACGCCAGGTCTTCGGGTGTGAGCGGGCGCGGTAGATCGAAGTCATAATAAAAACCTTCCGTAATGGGCGGTCCGATTGAATATTTTGCTTCAGGCATGATTTCCAGGACTGCTTGAGCCATCACATGCGAGCTTGAATGCCGGATGCGGTACAGGTCGCTGTCCTCGTAGCGTTCTTGTTTTTTTTCGTTCATTGGTATTCCTCCTGCTTGTCCTAAATATCTTATAGATAGTAAATCCTGCACGGCGGTAAAGTGTAGTGAAAATAAAAAACCCTCGCCCATTCTGGGGCGAGAGCTGAACTTAATCTCCCACGGTTCCACCCAGATTCGCTCATATTCAGAGCATCTCTGTTAGACGGATAACGGGGTCAACCGCTTCCCTTACTGAAGTTTGCAGCAGTTTTAATGCAGCGCAAACCATTTCGGGTGCATGCTCACAGGTGGTTTTCACCGCCAGGGCTGTCTTACATTCCGAAGGAGATTCTCAGTCTAAGATCCCCTCTCCCTGTCGGTCCCAAATTCGGTTACTCTTCCTGGTCAACGCGATTTCAGTGGGCGGAACAGGACTCGAACCTGCGACCTCTGCGATGTCAACGCAGCGCTCTTACCAGCTGAGCTATCCGCCCGCGTTGGTCGATTATACAACCTCACCAGAAATTTAGCAAGCTGCTGACAAATTACAAGTAGAATTTGTTCATGAACTTATTAATTGCGAACTCTACTGCTTGTGGCTGTTCCATCATTACCATGTGACCTGCATCCGAAATTATCTCGAGTTCAGATCCTTGAATTTTACTGGATAGAAAGTGTGAATAACGGATTGGGGTCATCTTATCATCGATTCCGCAGATAATAATTGTTGGTTGTTGAATATTTGATATATGCATGGTTTCATCGAATTCATCACACGCGCGCAAGTCCCCATATAAGACACTTTGCCTGGTTTCTAACATACGCTTTGTCGCCAATTCGACCAGTCTTTCGGAAGCGCTTGGACTGAAAGATAATCTGCTGATTTTAATGACTGCATTGTCGAATGTGGTTATACTCGATGTACTGTCCAACAAATCAGGATGCACATGCAGTGAAGCGCCGGACCCAATCAGGCCAAGACCGAGCACAATTTCTGGATGGTTCAGCGCCAGCCTGATCGCGATTGCGCTTCCCATTGAGTGACCTATGAAAACGGCGCGATTTAGTTTAATTTCTTCAATCCACTTGAGAATATCAGCTGTATATGCATCGATGGACTGGCGGCCGCGCCCCGGGGATTTTCCGTGTCCAGGCAAATCCAAGGAGATTGTGTTGTAACCTGGCAATCTGCGGATTCCTGGCGGCCAGAAAAGATGGTTGCCTCCCGCGCCGTGAATTAATACAATCGGCGGGTGAATCCTCGTGGAAGTGCTGGAGAATGAGTAATAATAGATGTCAGATTCCAACGGCATGAGTGTTACCAATCTTCAATAATAAATTTTCCTGAAATTAACGACAGTTCTTGAAAAATCAGAGTTTCATGGCTTTCCTATAATTGGGAAAAGTACTGCAAGGATTGGCAGGGCAGCATTGACAGCCTGCCCCCTGTGGCTGATCTTGTTCTTCTGTGTCATCGATAATTCCGCCATCGTTTTACCAATTTCTGGTATCAAGAAAATTGGATCGTAGCCAAAACCACTTGTGCCTCTTTCGTCTGAGATGATTTCACCCTGACAAATACCTTCTGAATAAAAAACTTCCCCGACCGGCGCGGCGATGGCGACAACGGATCTGAAACACGCCGTCCAAGGTTTCGGTTTGCCCTTCAAAATTGATAAGAGATGACAGCGGCGATCAAGATCGCTGGCATTGGGTATGCGTGATAAGCGCGCTGAGTGTAAACCTGGTAAACCATCCAGGACATCCACCTCCAACCCCGAGTCATCTGCCAATGAAATCAGTCCGCTGGCTGCTGCGAAAGCTGAGGCTTTTATATAGGCGTTTTCCTTGTAGGTAGTTCCTTCTTCTGCTACCTCCAGTTCTATGTTAAGTTGCCTGGGTGTGATGATGTCTATTGGAATTTCACTGAGTATGGCTTTGATTTCTTTAAGTTTTCCTGGATTATTACTGGCTAATAATAGATCTGGCATTTATCACCCCAAAATTTTAAACCCGCTGGTAAAAAACCACCAGGTTTTTATTTTTAATCCCCATTGGTTTGAAGCTTTGATTTCAATCCGGTATGTTATAATCGCGAACAATTATTAATCCATTGTAACAGAGATGCACCCATCCTCTCCAACGCAGAATTGAACCGGTCTGTTGGAATTTTTCTAGTAGGTACCTCAGTGAACGACTCAAGAAATTTACTCCGGCTGAATGTCGGTTTTATTATTCATGAAACCGTCGGTTTCAGCCGCGAGTTTGAAATAAACGCCGATCAAATCCATCTCAATCCGGATCTGGATTTGGAACATTTAGACGGCAGCGTAAAGATCACCCGGATGGCTCACGGATTGCTGCTGCAAGTTCAAATGGGCGCATTCACAATCATTGATTGTGTTCGCTGCCTGGACCCATTTTCCCGAAAACTGCAAATTGATTTTGCAGATCTGTATACCTTTGCTCAAAATATTGATGAGAATTCTGACCTGATCGTTCCTGAAGACGGGGTATTAGACTTAAGCCCATCCATAAGGGAGGAATTCATTTTAGCGATACCAATAAATCCGCTGTGCTCGATCGACTGCAAAGGATTGTGTCCAGTATGTGGCGAGAACCGGAATTTTATAGATTGCAAACATGAACCGGAGATTATTGACCCTCGCATGCAGTCGTTGAAATCCTTTCTCGATGAAGAGTGATCACACTTAGGCTGATATCTGAACTTTCTTTAACACCTGTTCATCTTAAAAAATGAGGTAAATAATGCCAAAGAATATTCTTGTTGCTGTGGCATGGCCATATGCCAACTCGTTGATTCATGTTGGAAATATTACCGGCGCGTATTTGCCCGCTGACATTTATGCGCGCTACAATCGCTTGATTGGCAATCATGTGATTATGGTATCTGGTTCGGATGCACACGGAACCCCTGTTGCAGTGCGAGCTGACGCATTGGAGCGGACACCGCTGGAAGTTTATGAAGAATATCACCTCGGTTTTATTGAATTATTTCAAAAATTGGGGTTGGCATACGACCTGTTCACGAGTACGCATACGGATAATCATTTCAAGGTTTCCCAGTCCATATTCCTGGCATTATTAGAGAATAAGTATTTGTATACGGATCGCCAGGAGCAGTGGTATATGCCCTCCCAAAAGCGATTCCTCCCGGATCGATTTATCGAAGGTACGTGCTATATATGCGGTTACCCAAACGCCAGGGGCGACCAATGTGACAACTGTGGTAATTTATTGGATGCCTCCCAGCTTGAAAATCCCAGATCAAAAATCGATGGTTCTACACCTGAACTCCGGGAGACCGAGCATTTCTATCTCGATTTGGGCGCGCTGCAGCCTGCTATTGTGGAATTCCTGAAAGAGAGGGAGGCATATTTGCGACCAAATGTACTGCGGCAATCCCTGGGTCAGATCCTGGCCAAAGGTCTGCACGGCCGCGCAATTACGCGAGATCTGGATTGGGGAATACCCGTTCCAGTCGAAGGCTGGGACGGTAAGTGCCTGTATGTCTGGTTTGAGGCGGTTATCGGTTATCTATCAGCAGCCATTGAGTGGGCGAAATTGGAAGGGCAGCCACACAAATGGGAAAATTGGTGGACAAATCCCGATTCGCGAGCCTACTATTTTATTGGTAAGGACAATATTCCCTTCCATGCTGTCATCTGGCCCGGCCAACTGTTTGGAGTTGGAGAATGGTTCGGGAAGATTTTCAATAATAAGGAAGGCATGAAATTGATGCTTCCATACGATGTCCCGGCAAATGAATACATGAATATGGAACGCCAGAAAATATCCGGCAGCCGGAACTGGGCAGTTTGGGGACTGGATTTCCTCTCCCGTTACGATCCGGATCCACTGCGGTATTACCTAACCGTCAATATGCCTGAGAGCAAGGACACCGATTGGGATTGGGATGATTTTGTTCGCCGGAACAACGATGAGCTGGTCGCCACCTGGGGCAATCTGGCTAACCGGGTATTATCCTTTGCTTATAAACACTGGGATGGGCACGTGCCTGATCCGGGAGAACTGCGTGCCGTTGATCTTGAGATGTTGGATAGGATAGAAAGTGGTTTCCAGACTGTGGGAGCGCAATTAGAGGCTGTTCATTTGCGGGCGGCTTTAGCGGATGTGATGCGCCTGGCATCCGAAGTCAATAAATATCTGGATGATAACGCTCCCTGGTTTGAAATCAAAAGTGATAAAGATCAAGCAGCAAAAACCATCTATACTGCTCTCCAAGCGATAGACTCCTTAAATGTTTTGTTTGCACCGTTCCTGCCATTCTCCAGTGAACGTTTGAATTTTTTCCTGGGTCACAAAAAACCCTTGTTTGGGGAGCAGTTTGTGGATTCGGTGACCGATTCGCTCGGAGAACACACTGTGCTGCGATACAAGAATAGTGATGCGAATGGAAGCTGGGAACCCGGCCAATTATCTGCTGGTCAGAAGCTTAATACGCCTTCACCTCTCTTCAAAAAGCTTGATCCTGACAAAGTTGAAGAAGAACGAGCGAGACTGGGATAAAGGCTTTTTTTATTAGACTTTATAATCAGGTTGGTTTGGGCTGCGCAAATACCAGCGCATTTCCCCCCGATTAAAAATCAATTCATATATTTTATCGATAGGTACCATGACTAAGAAATGTCTGCAGCCATCCTTTTCCCATTGGCGCCCAATGGAATCAATCCGGTGGTTTACACCTCTGGAGGAAAACCCTGTCGGCTGAATTTCCCCATTTTCTTCAAAACTTACCCATACTTTTACGGGATCTCCAGAGCAGATATTTTTATACCGTCGGTTTTGGTTCCTGTTTACGATCTCTTTCCCCTCCAGGTAATCAGATAAAAGATAAAGCGCCTGTTTTGCCGCTTGTTCTTTGATCTGTGTTCGATCTCCATCCCAGTTATTTTCCCATGCCCCTTCAAAACCGGAAGCCGCTATCCCGATCCAAACTAAACCAACTGGTTTTTCAATTGTCCCGCCGCCAGGTCCCGCGATTCCGCTAACGGATAATCCAATATCCGAATTGAGCGCATCACGTACACCGCAAGCCATCTCCAAAACTGTTTCCGCGCTGACTGCGCCATACGCTTCCAGCGTTTCCAGGCGCACCCCCAGCATTTTGTGTTTTATGTCATTTGAATAAACCTGCGTGCCCCCTAAATAATAATCTGAGGAACCAGGCACATTGGTAATCAGGTGTCCGATTAAACCTCCAGTGCAAGATTCGGCAGTAGCTAGGTTGAATTGATGTTTTCGAAGCAAATCACCCACAAGTTCTTCAATATTTTTTGGCATGTCGCTTTAATTATATCTTCAATTTATGCATTCATCCTGCTCATGTTAAAATATTATGGTGAATAATACCTCACCGGAAATTGAGAGAATTATCGACAACCTGCCGGCGAAACCGGGTTGTTATCTAATGAAAAATGCATCGGGGAAGGTTATTTATGTCGGCAAGGCAGTAAATCTGCGCTCCCGAGTGCGCTCGTATTTTCACCAAAGTGCTAAACACAGCCCAAAGGTTGAGGAACTGGTGCGGCGGATAGCCGACATTGAATGGATAATTGTCGACTCCGAGTTGGAGGCGTTGATCCTAGAGAATAACCTGATTAAGAAGCACCGCCCGCGTTTTAATGTCCGCTTGAAGGATGATAAAACATATCCGTATATACGCGTTCATTGGGGAGACCCATTCCCAAAAGTCACGATCACGCGTCGCATGGAGTTGGACGGCTCTCGGTACTTCGGGCCTTATACCAGCGTCTGGGCGGTACACCAGACTATGGATGTAATGCGCCGTATATTCCCATTTTTAACTTGTGACCGCGAAATAACCGGTCAGGATAAACGGGCGTGTTTGTATCTTGACATCAAGTTGTGCAGTGCTCCCTGCATTGGTGCGATAGATCAACAAAGCTATCGTCAGATGATCGATGATTTATGTAATTTTCTGGATGGAAGGACCGAAAAGATTGTGGAACGTTTACGATTCCAGATGGAGCGCGAGGCGGAAAAATTAAAGTTTGAGCGAGCAGCCGCATTGCGCGACCAGATTGATGCCATTGAAAGGGTAGTTGAGCGTCAGAAGGTGGTTTCGCGCGAGTATATCGATTCGGATGTCTTGGCATTAGCCAGATCAAATAGTGACGCTTGTGTGCAGGTGTTCTTTATTCGGGGAGGAAAATTGATCGGCCGGGACTATTTTATGTTAGAAGGAACTGAAGAAGCTGCGGATGCAGATGTTATGACCGAATTTCTTAAACGATTTTATGATCAGGCGCCTAAGGTTCCATCACAGGTATTGCTTCCACATGAAGTGGAGGAAGCTAAGATCATCAAGCAATGGTTGAAAAGTAAACGGTCAGACCAGAAAATTGAAATCCGGGTACCGAGGCGTGGAAAAGAACGTGAATTGATCGAGATGGCTGCAGCGAATGCCCTGGAAACATTAAATTCAGTAAAAGCGCAGTGGGAATCAGACCGCCACCGCCAGGAAATCGCCCTAACTGAACTGCAGGCTGCGCTCGATTTACCCAAGCCGCTCAACCGCATCGAATGCTATGACATTTCAAACACACAAGGGACGGCTGCTGTAGGCAGTATGGTCGTTTTTGAACGCGGAGTGCCAAATAAGAAGTTATACCGGCGTTTCAACATTCGCTCTGTCGAAGGACCTGATGATTTTGCTAGTATGGAAGAAGTGCTTTCGCGCAGGTTTAACCGCTGGCATGCGGCTCAGGAAAAAATGAAAGAACCCGGGGTGAAAGCAGACCGGGCGTTCTCGAGTTTGCCTGATCTGTTAATCGTTGATGGAGGCAAGGGACAGCTGGGACGTGCGGTTGAGGTGCTTCAGAAATCTGGTTTGTCAGATCAGGTCCCTGTGGCTGGGTTAGCTAAGCAAAGGGAGGAAATTTTCCTTTCGCAACGCTCGACCCCCGTATTATTACCGCGAAAATCCCAGGGATTGTATCTGGTTCAGCGTATAAGAGACGAGGCTCACCGCTTTGCAATCACCTCGCACAGGGTAAAACACACCAAAACGGGTCTTGCATCCCGCCTGGAAGAAGTCCCTGGTATCGGACCAGCAAAAAGAAAAGCGTTATTAAATAAATTTGGATCGATTAAAAAGGTAAAGGGTGCTACACTTGAGGAATTAACATCAGTCAACGGAATTAATCCCGATCTGGCAAACGCATTGAAAGATCATTTAGAATGATCAGGCTCCAGATTGATTTTGTCTTTAATAGACAGAAATTGATTAGCATCCGTTGATACTTGGAGAAATTTATGGCGAAGAACAAAAAACAAACCAGCAGCCAGCAGAGAAGTATCCGCATTCAACAAATAATCTTTATAATAATCGGCATAATGATTATTTTATCCATGATCCTGGCAATGATCGCCAATTAATGTTAGCGGGGATTATGCATATTCAGCCAATTGACTTAGCTTCATACTCACTTCTCTCCATTGAACTTTAGAAATACCAAGCTTCTGGCGGATTTTATCGTGCTCCATACCAGTGCGCCAATCGTTTAGAACACACGTCCAGCGGCACATGTCGAACGACAAGTGCTTATCCAAGCCTGCTTCTTCACCAATGTCTTCAAGCAAGTATTCAAGCCTTCTAGGAGACCAGGGGAACAAGCGGTCGTCCAGCTCATATTGAGATTTATATTCATAAAAAGCTTCAACCCAATCTTCTGGCAGGGGGATTTTGCGTTCTTTGTAGCGGTGCTGCGGATTGGAATAACGCACAAATAATAGTGGACCAGCCGGGGCATCCAGATCAACATGGTTGGGACTGAGAGCCAGACATTCGCCCTTTTTTATGCCAGTATAAAGAACCAGTGCGGTCAGAGCATAGTAGCGCGCATCTGGTTTTGATGCCTGCCGGTGGAAATTAGCCGCATCCAGAACCGCTTGAGTTTCTTCAATTGACAAAACGGTCGGCAAAGGGCTGATCACAGTTTTTTGCGGGATAGGTTCTGCGGGATCGGTCACCAAAACGCCATTTTTCACCAGCCAGCGGAAGAATGCTTTTATTGAGGTAATGCGGCGAGCTAACGTTTTTGGACTGCATGGGACGCCGCGCCCGGTCTGCATCCAACCCAGAAAATTATTTATATCCGTGGTAGAGATACTGCCGATCGTCCTGTCCGGAGAAAGATATGACACAAAAAGCCGTAAATCTGCCGTGAACGCTTTTTCGGTGTGGGGAGACAGTCCCTGGTCGTTTAAGTAAATCGACCAGGCATTGAGAGTCGGAGGAAAATAAGATGAAGCGGTAATATGGGCAGTCGATTCGTTATTTAGAGTGTTCTCAATTTCAAGAACCATAATGACCTCCAGGAAATTGCGGATAGTATATTCGTATAGTCGATTATCGCATAGTGTATTCTATAAATATCAATCTGTCAAATCATCGTGATCTGCTCGGCATAATCGGGGCAAAAAATACATACGGACCAATTCTTCAACCCGTTTCCCTTCCTTGCAATGGTCATGCCAGCTTTACGCTGGTGTATAATTAATCAGGAGGATAGAGATTTTTTGATCAGCATGCCAGGTTGATAATTTTGATTCCTATTGAATTTTTCGCTGGTTGAAAATAAACCTTATGGAGGCTACATGAAATCAGGAAGACTGTTCATAATACTCGTGATATTAATAATGTTCGCGGCTGCATGCCAATCCGAAACTGGTTCCCGGGATATGGCGGATAACCCGACTGCAGCAAGCGCAGATGAACCAGTGCAAGGATCAGAATCGCAGAATACTCAGGATGTTTATCCAGCTCCGCAGGTGGAGCCAACCGTGCCCTTACCCGCGGTTTTATATCCGATGCTGAGTGATGGTGATAAAATCGGCTGGATCCAAGCACAGGCTTTGATCAAGAATGACGAAGTCGAGCGAATTAGCCAGACGCATGATTTAGAGGTTACCTTATTTTTGAAAGACGGCCGCGCGCTGGTCACCATGGAGCCGGCTATCGACGAAGTGTTAAGAATTATTGAAATGTGCGGGCAGGCGTGTTCGGAAATCGTTGTTTCGACTGAATAAAAAAAACACGCATTCCGAGGGTAATTTCGGATGGAAAAGCATATATCCAATTGTTTGGATATATGCTTTTCCATTAATTTGGAGGTAATGATTAATCTTCTAGCGTCAGGTTTCCTTCCAGGTTTATTTGTGGCGCTATGCCCCGCATTGCCAGGATGACGTTGCTAGTGTGTTCCCATAGAGGAACGCCAAACTCTTCAACTGCTTGTTCTATTTCGTCTCTGTCGGCACCGGCAGCAAAGGCGCGGTCTTTCCATTTCTTCTTCACGGATTTTACTTTTAGATCGTACAGTGAACGGGACGGTCGCACTAAAGCCACCGCTACAATCAATCCTGTTATTTCGTCACAGGCGTACAATGCTTTCTCCATTAAAGATTGCCTGGGTACTCCAGTGTGGTCCGCATGGCTTTGAATGGCGGTAATCACCTGCTCGGGCACTCCACGCTCACGAAGGATGGGTGCGCCATCTTGCGGGTGCTGCGCTAAATCAGGGTGAATCTCCCAGTCGAAGTCGTGCAATAATCCTGTTAATCCCCAAAGATCAACAGCTTCATTATATTTCTCTGCATAAAAACGCATTACGGCTTCTACTGAAAGCATATGCCTGATCAAGTTTTCATTTTGGACATATTCTTTTACGATAGCGTATCCTTCTTCGCGGTTCATTGAACCTCCAGTGGAAAGA
>Ga0180438_10005553_pt1 | contig 17454 bp, 15 predicted proteins | sample SS_ome_12_FD_132455 | JGI IMG/M metagenome (GOLD analysis project Ga0180438, IMG submission 132455) | Hypersaline lake sediment archaeal communities from the Salton Sea, California, USA - SS_3_D_2 metaG | ecosystem: Environmental > Aquatic > Non-marine Saline and Alkaline > Hypersaline >...
CGACCCTACTAATATACTGGAAACAATAGGCGCCCAGTTTTTTAGCTTTGAATTTAACGCCGGTACCGTACAGCTAGTAGATAGCTCAAAGGCCCGCGAAGTATATACGATTAATTTAGCCGAGCTATACGACGACCAGGGCGACCCGGTTAATACCGAAGAGCTAGCACTAGTATATTTAAGTAGTTTTTTTAATTCGATAGGCGGGGTAAAAACCGTAACCGGTCCGGGCGTAGACAATACCGACCCGTTTAACCCAGTAGTAAACCCTTACCCGTTTCAAGAAGAGCAAACGCTTATAAGTGGTTCAGCCGACCCGGATAGCTGGGTAAGTAGGGACCTAGGGCCAGGCTACGCTAATAAAGAGCTACGTATAATTATAGCTACTAGCCGTAATAACTTATACCGCGGGGGCGTAAGGGCTAAGGGTAGTACCCTTAACCTAATTACCGATATAGGTAGAGGTAGCCACTATACAACCGTAGCGACTGACGGGGCCGGGGCTTTCCAGTTATTCGGAGATAGCGAGGACTTAACGTATACAATTACAGGCACGAGGCCACTAATATAAAATATAGATATGGGACTACTTAAAACTTACACAATAAGCGCCGACGTTACGGCGGGCGTAATAGACGCCAAAAAGCTAGACGGCGAAATAAAGGGCGCCGGGGTTATTACTAACTATACCGGTATGGTTTACCCGGCTGGTAGCGACCAGTTTAAAGTATACGGCGAAGCGCTGAGCAACGAGGCCGGACTAGATACGCTAGTACAGGTACACGAGGCCGTAACCTTAGCCGAGTATAAGACAATTAAAAACGACGCTATAGATACACGTACCGGCGAGCTTATAGCCCTGGGTTATAATTACGCCGGGCTACAGTTTAGCCTAAGCCAAAACGCCCAAATAAATATACTAGCTATTGACACTACACGCGACGAGCTTAGCTACCCTATCGACCATAACAATATAGACGACACGGCGGTACACCAGTTAGTAGACGCTACCGACGTACATAATATGTACCTAACAGCGTTAGCCACTAAAAAGGCCCACCTAGATAGCGGTACAGCTTTTAAGGACCAGGTAAGGCTAGCGGTAGATAAGGCCGGCGTAGACGCTGTAATAGATAACCGTTAGTACTAGGCCGTGGCTGAGGACCTTACTAGTATATTACAGAAGTGGGGCGACGACGTGGTAGTAGATATGGTAGCTTTTTTAGATACCGTAAATAAGACCAATACCGGAACGCTAGCGAATTCGTTACGCTTTGAAGTAAGGCGCGACGCTGAGGCGGTAGTAATGGAATTAAAGAGCGCCCCCTACAGCGAATACGTACGGCTGGGGGTACAGGGTGCCGGGCCAGGTACAAACCGCGCCCCAGGTAGTCCTTTTAAATTTGGTACGGGGTCCGGTAAAAAAGGCGGGCTAACTGCTAGTATAAATAAGTGGGCTATACAGAAAGGGCTAGAGGGTACCCGAGATAAAAAAGGGCGATTTATTAAGCGTAAAAGCTTAGTATTTTTAATTAGCCGAAGTATATACCGTTTTGGTATTACCCCTACAAATTTTATATTTCCATTCTTTAAACGACTGGACGAGCTTACCGCTTTAGTAGGTAAGGAGCTAAGCGACGAGATACGCGACCAATTAATAAAACAATTCAATGCAAGTAAATAACACTATACCCGAATTATACCCAGCGTTTAACCGTTCGTTAATTGAGCTAGAAAGCTTTAACTATTTAAAGGAAAAGCATAACTATATAATGGACGTACTTAGCGACGAAACCGTACACAGCTTAGCGCTAGATAGTTATTTTTGGGGGTACCCTGGCGCCTTAGCTTTAGGCGGGGGTATAGGTACTAGCAATTATACGCCAGGCGATTACGTCCACGTACGAAATATTACAGGACCTACAGACTATACGGGTATTTATAAAGTAATAGCTGTACCTAACGACCAGGTAGTAATATTAGATACCCCATTTATTAACCAGTTTACAGGGGCCCAGGTTAGAGTATACAGGATATACCGCCAAAAGCTACCGGCTAACCCACAAGGTAAAGCCGTATTTAATGTTAACGGGTACGCTACTGGAATAGTACGCCACGATTTCGGGCTAAATAACGTAGGGGCTTTTAACGTACCGAATAGTTACGACCGTCTACTAGTACTACCTAGCGAGGAATACTACCAAAATTTCACGTACCAAACGGTACAAAATAACGGGGGGCTGGCTGAGTTTACCGGACTTAGTGGCGACTTATTCGTAGGCCAAACTATAGAAATAATAGCCGATAACTACCTAATAACTTTATATAACGGACTGGCCCAGGTAGTAGCTATTAACGGTAACGACGTTACTATAAATAAAGCTTTCGCTGGCGCCGTAATTAGTACCGGCCAAATAATTACACTACCGAAAATACCGGTATGGTATAAAGATTATAACGACCTAAGTACCGAAAAAATAATATTTAACGGGGCCCTACCTTACCCCGAAATTTTAAGTTTCGACGCTGACGACTACGACGTAAGCCTAATAGGACAGCCGGCCGAATTCTTAACGACGCTACCAAACACTACCCAAAAGATTAAACTAGACCAGCGGGCGTATACTCAGTTTTACCAGTCTATTAATACGACGGCTACACAATTCGCCGTAGACGTAGTAGACGAGCTAGGGGTAACCCACCAGTATATAGTAGATTTTGCAAGCGCCCCCGATAACGTAATAGGCTTAGCTATAGGTCCGTACGACCTAGCCCAAATAGACCCGGCGCTAATAACCGTACCGCCTGGCCGTTCTTTGCCTATTGTCGACGAGTGCGACGCGTCCTACTGCGTTTATCTTTGGGGCGAAAATACCTGTAATATCCAGGGCGTACAAAACGTAAAATTCGTACACCCATATATAGCCGTTACGAACGGTATAACCTGGTCGCAACAGCAAGCGACGAGCTACGAGATAGAAGTAACTACCCTAGAAATAGGGGGCCTACCTCAGCCTATTACCCCTACAGGTAATACTTATAACCAGGGCGCCGTACTAGGACAAAGCGAAGAGGAAATATATAGCGACGAGATAGGACTACAAACGGCCCTAACTATACAAAGTACCCAGCAAGCCGGCGGGCTAGGTTTCTTAGACGGCCATAATATAGATATAGATTTCGCCCAGGACTTTCTACTAGAGGTAGACGTAAAGCTAAATAGTAATTTTTACGGCGGGGGGTCGATAGTTAAAGTATCGTATAAGTGGGACGTAGCAAGCTGTAGCGCTGAGTATAAAATACTTAACGGTAAGGTAAAGGTAGGTAAGGTAGGACCGACGACCGTATACTATACCCAGTACCTTAGCGGTTTCGTAGGCTTACAAAGTACACTAATAGCCCCGGATAGCTTAACAGAAAAAATATGTTTCGACTTAGACTATACGCCCTACGCTTATAGCGGGGCCCGGGTATTATTCCAGGATAGACTAGGTAGCTTTATAGGTTATAACTTTAACCTAAAACGAGCGCGACGAATTACCACGGCTAGCGACGGCTACGAAAAGGACGTAATAAGTATAGAGCCAGGCGATAGTATTACCCGAGGCTTTGAAACTATACAAAATTCCTATAGTGAAGAGTGGGACCTATTAACCGATTATATAAGCGAGCTAGACGCTAAGTACTTAGAAGAGTGTTATACTAGCGCTAATATATTCGTACAGTTTAAGGGCGAAGTATACCCGGCTATTATTAAACCTAAGACCCAGGTAGGACAAGAAAAGGAAAACACGGCGCTACGCCAGGTAGGTATAACGCTACGTATAAACCGTACACAATACAGCCAAAGAAACTAATATAAGTATGGAGCTAGTAACAGTAAGGGGCCGGGTAGATTTATACGAGAATTTTAACTACTCATTAAATTACACTACGGCCGACGTAACCAACTTAACGAAAAGGAAAACCAGCTATACGAAAACCGTAACGGTACCGTATACTAGCGAAAACGCTAGGATATTCGTAGGGCTGGACCAGGCTAATAGCGATAACGTGGGGTACGATACCCGCGAGGCCCTACCCTGTTTTCTACAGCATAACGGCCGGGTACTTATTGAGGGTATACTAATAGTACTAGACTGGTCCAAACTAAAAGAAAAGCAAGAAATACAGCTACAAATTATACAGCGTACTAAGGCTATAGTAAAAGACTTAAAGGGGGTTAACCTCAATACCTTAGACTTTTCTAAATTAAACCATACGTATAACCTAGATAACGTACTACAGTCTTACGACGGGTTTAACGTAGTTAACGGTACGCTACAGGCTTACCAGGGTTACGTATACCCGCTAATAGATTACGGTAAAGACGATACCGTACCTAACCGCTGGGACCTAATAAACCTACGGCCGTCCTTATTCTTACGCGAAATTATAGACGTACTTTTCTTAAACGCTGGCCGTACGTATACTAGCGATTTCTTTAATAGTGAATACTGGAATAACTTAATTTTAATTAACACCCTGGACCGTATACTATATACGGACGCCCAGCGGTTACCTTTTGAAACTAACCTAACATACCCTAACCAATGGTATACCAGGGGCGACGCTGATACGGTACCGCTAACGCCTACTAATTTACCCTGGTGGAATTCGGTACTAGGCTATAACCGTACTATACCGTTAGATACTGTTATAACAGACGTTAACGCTCAATGGGACCTAACTAACCCGCTGGCGCCTTTAATGACTATACAGCGTACGGGCCGTTACCGGTTTAATTTAAGTATGGAATTCTTTATGGAAACATACGTAAACGTACCCGAGTATAACTCTAATTTTTGGTACCTGTTTACCCTACCCCATACCGAAGTACAGGGCGAAGTAACTAACAGTATAGAGATAGTAAAGAACGGTATAGTATATACTTACGAGGACGTAAAATTTACCCCCGTAGCTAGTACGTTTTACGCCCACCAATTCGGCGAGCCGTGGGTAGCTTACCCTAACCCGCCCCAGTTTTTAACCTGGGAAATAGAGCTAGACTTAAACGCCGGCGATACTATAAACTTTCGCCAGCATATGCTACCATATAACGAGAGCGGGCTAGCCCGCTGGTTAAATTGTAGGTTTAATACTCAGTACGTCGAAGTTAAAAGCGAGCTAGTAGAGGCGATAATATTACCAGGCGACGAGCTTAATTTTAGTAACTATATACCGGAAATTAAAGCCGATAAATTCCTAAACACTATACTAAATACGTTTAACCTTTGGGCTATAGACGACCCGTATAACCCGGATAACTTAATAATAGAGCCCCGTACTAATTTTTTCGACCTAGGCGGGTACGTCGACTGGTCCGAAAAGTACGACGCTAGCCGACTTATAAAAAATAACTTTTTAGCTGATAAACTACCGGCGCGTTTTCGTTACGAATTCGCTAAGAGCGACGACGTAGCCGTAAAGAATTATTTTGAACTAAACCAAAAGGGCTACGCCGACTACGATAGCGAGGTAGAAACTAATATAAGTATAGACGAGCAAACTATAAAAACAGATTTAACGCCGTTAAAATGTACCGAACAAAACGAGCTTTTATACCCCTTACTATTTAAACAAGAAGATAACAGCACACAAAAGCGAGGGCTAGGTAAGACCCTTAAAATAGGTTTTGTAAGCGAGCAAATAGGCGTATATCAAATAGACGACGGTACAGTAAACACGTTAACCCGGTATATATGCGCTAGCGAATTCGACGACCCTAGAAAGCCGTTATATAGTTTAACTTTCGGCGAGCCCGATACGGACCTACTACAAAGCCAGGGGGCGTACTGGAATTTATACCGCCTATTTCATCAACTAACCGAAGAGGAAAAAACAAGAAAGGGCGCTAAGGTAGTTAGCTTATTCGTTTATTTAAACGAGAACGATATAGCCCTACTAGACTTACGCCGAGTAGTTTATATTAACGGGGTATACTACCGTATAGTACAAATAGAAAACTTTAACCCGCTTACAAACGCGCCCACTAGGGTAAAGCTTTTACAGATAGAGGCCGTTAAATACGACTTTACGAGTAACGAAATAATATATAAGAATTCTACCGACGGCGGTACTACTAAGGTACTAGCAACCAATACCGGCGACGGCGAGCTAATAACAACTAATAATAATAGGAATGTATCGACTAGTTAAAATACACGAGCTACCCGAAGAGCTAGCAACCGGCCCAGGCCATTATACCGCTATAGACGTACCGGACTTAGACAGCCCTACGGGTTATACTACTAAGCGTATACTAACTAGTTTACTGGTAGCGATAGGTAACCAGGACCTAGAAACGACACTAGGCTACGGTAGTACTACAGGGCTTAACCGTTTACTAATAAGCGACCGCGACGCCCCGCTAACCTTTGTAGATAAGGTAAACCTAACTAGGACCGAATTAGTACAGGCTGAAATACTCAGCGACATAGCGGTAAACCTACCGAGCGAAAACGGTACGCTACAGCTAGAATACGATAGCGGTACAAAACAAATACCAATATATAACGGGGCGTACGGGTTAGCTAATACCGGTAACCCATTATATAGGCCGACTATAAGGGTAATAGGTCGTACGGTCCACGTAGACGGGCTACTACTTTTACCTATGCCTACAGTAGCCGGCGGGGTTATACTAGATACTAACGGGCCAGGCTATGTACTACAGGCTAAAAACTACGGCGACCTATATACCGGGGCTGGCGACGGTTACGAAATTAACGCGAAAAATAACGCGCTAAGCTGGTCCCCTATTCTACCTACAGCTTTACGACCGTACAATACTGTACGCTTTTTGTCTGAGCAACCTATAACCCGTACGCTAAATATACCAGGGGGTCGTATTAGACTGGCACACTATTTACAGGCTGGGGCGTTATTAACCGACGGCCGTATACTATTTAACGGTATAGAAACTAGCGAGCGTAACGGCGACGTAGGGGTAGGCTGGAATAAAAACCTACACCAGCGTAAAATAGTCGACCGTTTCCAAACTAACGACAGCCTACTAATATACGATAACTACTATAATAGTTTCGATAACGCCGGGGTAGTCGATAAGCGGGTAATGACTTTAGAGGGTTATAAATATACTTTCGACTTTGACGGTACCCAGGTTAACGACCTGGGGGGTATGTTCGTAGCCCTTAATTTTACGTACGACTTAGACCCAGCGCTAACACTTAACCAAATAAAAACGGCTTTCGATAGCCTATAAAATTATTAACTTTTAAACCTAATAAAATGGTACAGACAATAACAGACGAAAACTATACGAAAGGGACCGAGCAAAAGACCGGCGTACTATTCGTAGACGTGGACCTAGTAAGCTTTCTAAACCGCGACGGTAATATAGTAGTATACCTAAAGATAGGCGAAGTAGTGGACGTATTCGACGAGGTGCTACAGGACACTATAACCACCTACCCACTACTAGACGCCCGTACTATTACGTACAGCCAGGACGAAATTAAGACGCTAATAGAGGCGACGGCTAGGGACTTTAACGACCCGGTAACTAATTTACTACTGGACGAAATTAATACTTTCGTAGAGGATATTATACTAAGCGATATAACAGCTAACGCCTCTAAGTATTTCGGGCTTACTGTAGATAAGTGGCAAAAAGTAGCATAAGAAAACGATAACAATACTAACACCCTAAACCGTATAAAGTGGCGACTAACGAAGAGGTAAATATAAAGGTACTTATAGAGGCGACGAAAAGCGCCAAAACTTTAGACCAACTAGAGAAAAGTATAGACGACGTTAACGACGCGCTGGCCGGTATAGAGGACCAGGGTAGCGAAAGCTTTAAGGCGCTGAGTAAAGCGGTAGATACCGCCGACGACAAAATGGTAGAGCTAGCGCTAAGTACCGACACGGCTAGCGCTACTATAGGCGACCTAGAAAAAAGCGTAGAGGTATTAAGCGAAAAGCTAAAAGGGGTAGACCGAGGTACCGAGGAATTCGATAGGCTTAGTAGTAAGCTAATAGAAACCAGTAGGGAGCTTAAAAACGTAGAGCTAAGCCTAGAGGCTTTAGATAGCGAACAGGTAGCCAGCGAGTTAGGGAGCGTAGCGGGTGCCGTGGGCGACGTTACTACCAGCTTTATACTACTTAGTGGCGAGGGTAACGAAACCCTAGAGGAAATAGCTAACCGAGTAGAAACCGCTATAGGCGTAGCCGTAGGGTTTAAGGGAGCTATAGAGGGTATACAGTCCGGGCTTAAACTGTACCGTAACTACGCTAAGCGAATTAAAGAAAGTACCGTATTTTTAAAGATACAAACGGTAGCCCAAAACCTACTAAATACTACTACGGCCTTATTTAGTAAAGCGGTAGGCGGGGGTACTAAAGCGGTTAAAGGTTTTAGGACGGCGTTAATATCTACAGGTATAGGCGCTATAGTGGTAGCCGTGGGGTTACTGGTGGCTAACTTCGAAAAGCTTAGTAATTTATTCGGCGGGGTAACAGCCGGCCAGCAAGCGCTAAACGACGTACAAAACAAAGCGGTAGAAATAGCGAGCGAAGAGCTAAGCGCTATAGATAAGCTACAGAAAACAATAGCCGACGAAACAATAAGCCGAGAAGATAAGAACGCGCAAATAAAAAAGCTACAGGAAACGTACCCGGACCTACTTAGTAATATCGACCTAGAAAAGACTAGTACGGCCGACCTTAATACCGAAATACAAAAGTATACGGCCCTAGTAAAGTTACGCGCCGAGGCTGAGGCGACCGCTGAGATACGCGCCGAAAAGTTTAAGGAAGTAATACAAAATAATACCGACGCCCAAACAGGACAAAATAAAGGGGTTGTAACCTGGGTAACTAGTTTAAGCTTAGGAATAGACCAGCAAACACTAGCGAACGCTGGGACCGTACAGGCGAATAAGGAAATACAAAACCAAATAGACGTACTAGACGACCTAGACAAAGCTAACCAAACTAAAATAAAAAACTTAGAGAAAGAGCTAGGGCTAGACCAGGCGAGTATAGACGCTAAAAAGAAAAAAGCCGACGCCGACAAAGAGGCCGAAAGACAGGCCGACGAAGAGGAAAAGAAAAGAAAGAAACGCGCCGAGGAAAGAAAGCGAGCCCAGGAGCAAGCCGTAAAAGACGAGGCTAAAAGGTTACAAGATTTAGCAATATTAGAAGAGGAATTTTTCCAAAAGTCCCTAACTAGCGCCGAGGACCTAGAGGCTAGAAAGCTTACGCTAGAATTCGAGGCCCAGCGCGAACGTATAGAGCGTTTAACTAAGGACGACGAAAAGCGTACGGCCTTATTACTGGCTAATAGTGAAAACTTTTTTAAACAGCTAGAGGCTATAGAAAAAAAGTACCAGGACCTAGACGACGCTAAAAAGCAAGAACTACAAAACAAGGCCGTACAAAACGGTACCGAGTTATTAATAATAGAGGAAAAGCTAGCCCTGGCCCGCCTGGATAACACCGAGGAAAACGCCGAGGAAATAGCCAAAATAGAAAGCAATCTATTAAACCTACGTATAAAACAAATACAGGAAAACGCTAATATAGAACTACAGGCCGAAAACTTAACGGCCGACGAGCGTATAAAAATAGAGCAACAGGCCCAGCTAGAAATAGCCGAGATAAAAAAGGGCGCTAGAGAAAAGGACCTACAGGCGACTAAGGAAAGCCTAGACGCCCAGGCCGACCTTATAGCTGACCAACAGGCCCAGCTAAAAGACGCGCTTACTAGCCTGGCTATAGATACCGCCCAGCAAATTAGCGACGCGTATTTCGAAATAGCCCAGGAACAAAACGAGCGCGAGCGCGATAATAAGCTAGAAAGCTTAGAAGAAACTTTCGAAGAGGAAAACGCGATACTAGACCAGCGAGTACAGGACGGTATTATAAGCCAAAAGCAAGCCGACCGCGAGGCGCTGAGGTTACAAAAGCAAAAAGAAAAGGAACAGCTAGCAATAGAAAAAGAGGCTTTCGAGGAAAACAAAAAGCTACAGGTAACCCAGGCAATAATTAACGGGGCCCTGGCTTTTACTAGCGCCTTAGCCACTACCCAGCCACTAGTACCCCTAGGGTTAATAGCTGGGGCCGGCGTACTTATTTCTACAGGTATACAGGTAGCTAAAATAAAAAGCCAAAAATTCGCCCAGGGGGGTATACTTAACGGACCTAGCCACGCTAACGGCGGTATAAAAACTAGCCACGGCGAGCTAGAGGGGGGCGAGGCTGTAATAAATAAGCGTAGTACCTCAATGTTTAAGACTGAGCTAAGCCGAATAAACCAGGCCGGCGGGGGTCGTAAATTTGCTACAGGCGGTATACTAGGCGAGCCTACTACGGCGAGTAGTGAAAGTACCGGCGCTGGTATAAGCGGGGTACTGGACCAGCTTAATACTACACTAAGTAAGCCGATAAGGTCCTACGTAGTAGAGCAAGAACTAACCGAAACCCAGGACCGCGTAGCCGGGCTAGAGGCTAACGCCGAATTATAGAATTTTATACGATAGTGTTACGATTAATATATTAACAGCTTTATAAGATATGGAACTACATAACGGGGCCCCAGTCCTAAATATTACAGTAGATAAATTACACCAGGGTACGAATAAGATTAGCCTAGTAGACTTACCGGCTATGGAATTCGACTGGTTAAAATTTGCTAAACAGGACGACGAGGGGCTAGACGTAGACGGTATAGACTTTAATTTCGAAGAGCTATCAAAAGAGCAAAAGCTAGCCGGCCCGTTTATTATACCGGGTAAACTTATACCACGTAGACACCCAAAAACAAACCAACTATTTTACGTAAGGTTTAGCGCTGAGGTAGTACGCGAAATAGCCGACAGGTTTAACGCTAACCTATACGGCGGTAACTTTAATACCGACCATAAGGACGACGTAGACGGCGTACACGTTAGCGAAAACTGGGTAATAGAAAACAGTAAGCTAGATAAGGCCCTTTATAAATTCGGCCACGAGCTACCGGTAGGTACCTGGTACGGCGTAGTTAAAGTAGATAACTCTAAACTATGGACCGAGGAAATAGCTAGCGGTAACCTTAGAGGGTTTAGCGTAGAAATGCTAGCCGGGTTAAAGCTTGCTATGGATAACGCTATAATAGAAGAGAACGCGCTAAGCAAAATAGAAGAGCTAGGCGAGGTACCGGGCGATAACTGGACCCTGGTAAGTACTGAGGATATAGCCGAAAACGAGGACCAGCTAACCGACGAGGAAATACTAAACGCCCAGGACTTTAGGATAGTAGCAAAGCCTAACGAGGAAAGCACACTAGACAAAGATAAGGCCGACGGTAGCGGTACCTGGAAAGTACGCTATAAATACGACGGGCCCCAGGATAAAAAGAACCGTAATTTTTGCGCTAAGGTATTAAGGTACCAGGGCCGTACGGGTAAGGTATTCAGAAAGGAAGATATTAACGCTATGAGCTTTAGGGGAGAAAATAGCGACTTTGGTACGTACTCTATATTTAAGTATAAAGGGTCGTACGGGTGCCGTCATAAGTGGAAAAGATTAATATTTTTTGTAGACGCTGAGGACGGCGAAACTAGAAAGGTAGGAAACGTACCGGCGGTTAAAAAGACAGCGACCGACGAAACGGCTACCAGTAAAAACCCTAAACCAACTAAAGAAAATTTTAATAAGTTAAATATGAACAAAGATGAAAACCAAAAATTCGCAAAAGTTGAAGAGCTAGACGCGGATAAGCGAGTAAAAGGCGCTAAGGTAGACGACGAAAACGGCGAGGTAGTCGTAGACGGTATTACCTACGTAGTTAACGACGGCGAAATTATGGAAGTCAAAGAGCCAGCGAGCGACGACGACGCCAAAAAAGACGACGACGCTAAGGACGACGACGCTAAAAAAGACGACGACGCTAAACAGGACGAGCCTAGCGACTTCGAAAAAATGGTAGTAGAGAAACTAGCCGAGCTAGAAAGCAAAGTAGAGGCGCTAACGTCTAAGGTAAACGAGGGCGACGCTGGTACTACTGAGGAATTTAGTAAGGTAGTAGAGGAATTACTAACAAAGTTTAAGGCTGAGCTAACGCCAGGAAAGGACGACGACAAAGACGACGCTAAAAAGGACGACGACGACGTAGTGGTAGAGCTTTCACAGGCTGAGCTAGTAGCTAACAAGCTGGCCGAAATGCGTAAGCGCGACTAAATACACCGCGCCGAATTAAAAACAAACTACGAAACGACAAAAAAGTAAATATTAACAGATAAAAATAACACCTAAAAAAATTAAATTATGGGCGTAACTATCACAAAACCGGAGTATAGAGGCGAAGAGCTAACAGGCTTTTATACTACAGCGTTTTACCGTAAGAACGCGGTAGACCGTTTTACACTATTACCAAACGTAAAAGATAAGTTTGGTATGAATTTCTTAAACTTCACGGGTACCGTATTAGGTCCGGCGGGGTGCGACTTTAACCCGAACGTAAACACGGCTTTAACTGAAAAGCTGGATAATATTAACGGGTACGATATTAATTTCGAGGAATGTATCGAAACATTTGAGCAAAGCTATTTAGCTGAGGAATTAAAAGCGGGGGCTAATAACGTAGAATTCCCGGCAAGTTTCGAGGAGTGGCTAATGAGTAAGCTACCCGAGGCTATAGGCGACGAATTAGAGCGTAAGGCTTTTACTGAGTTAGAAACTGAGCTACTAGCGGACCTTAATAACATCGACGTAACTATTAACGCTATCGACCAAAACAACGCGATAGACGAAATGGCTAAAGTATACAAAGCTATTCCTGGCGAGCTTATGGGTAACCCGGACCTAGTAATAATGGTAAACGCTAATATTTGGAAATGCTTTCAAATTAACGCGTTCGATACGGCGGTACCTCAGTTAATTACTGACGGTATTAAAATGTACTACTTAGGTATCGAGTTAGTTATGGCGCCAGTTTATAACCTTGCAAAAGGTGGCGGGCTTAACGATAATAATATTATAGCTGGTAAGCTTTCTAACTTCGTTAGAGCTTCGGACCTTTTAAGCGACGACACCGAGCTAAATATAATCGACCTACGACAAACTACAGGCGACAAAAAGCTAAGAGTAGTAGGGTCGTTAAAGTTTAAATGTACTTACGCGTTAAGCGAGGAAGTAGTACACGCTCACGTATAAGCGAATTATACAGGAAATTAACGGGGTACCCCTGGAATAACCCAGGGGCCCCTATTTTAAAAACCTAAAAAAAATAAATATTATGCCTTGTATTTGCGCTAATTTATTAACTGAGGGTATAGACGTACTTTGCGAGAATAACGCCGGGGGCGTATTACGTATTTTGGTAGCTGATAAGTGCCAAGTAGTAGACTATACCGAAACTGTACCGGGTATTATTGACGCGGTAACTATGGAAAGTGGGGCCCAATTTTTCGAAATAAATACCCAAAGATTAACAGCTAACTACGAAGAAAACGAAACTAATAATTTCGATAACGGTAGTAAGTTTTACGATTATATTATTAATCTAGTAGTAGCCCGTAGGGACGTAGCTAGACGTAATAGTATAGCTGGTTTAGGAGCCGGTCAAAAAGATTTAATTTTCATCGTACAGGACGCGAACGGTACCGAGTGGGGTATAGGTTTCGAAGAGGGTATGAAATTAGCGACGACTACCGGCGGTAGTGGTACTAAAAAAGAGGACCTTAACGGCTATACTATCCAGTTTAACGGACAAGCTAGCGACCTTATGCCGACAGTAGACCCGGCTATAATTGACGCGCTATTAATTCCAGCGCCTTAATAGGTTAAAATCAATTAATAAAGGGCCGTATATAGTACGGCCCTTTTTTATATATTTACAATATGTTACACCTAGATAACACTACGACGGCTATATATGTATATAGCGGTATACAGGACTTAACTAACTGGACCCTGGAAATAGAAAGGGTAAAAGGACGCGAAGAGGTTACCGAAGTGGTACCGCTTACCGTGGACTATTTCGGTAATAGCTTTTATAAGTTAACACTAGACACCCAGCCGACACTAGACCAGGCCGAATATAGCTATAAGGTTAAAGCTGGAAACGATACAATAGATAACGGTATTTTAAGATATGGGGCTATTTGATTTTTTAAAGACTAGTAAGGGACCCGTAGAGGACCCTAACGAACATACGGGTAACTATAGCGTAGCCGGTAAAAAGGGTAGTAACCCTAATAACGATATACGTATAGACAAAGATACCGGTAAGGGTATCTATAAATTCGGGGTACGAAACGACTACCCTAACGAGCTTATAAGCTTATACGACTGTAGCCCCACTAACCAGGCGGTAATTAATCGTACGGCGCTTATGATAGCCGGCGGTAATACTGAGCTAAAAGTAAACGATAATAAGCGTAACCTGTTTAATATGGTACACGCCGTAAGCTTACAGCGTTACCCTAATAACCGGCAAAACCTAGAGCAAGTACTAACCGCTTTAGGTTTCGACTTGAAACTACACGGCCGGTACGGTATCGTAACTACCTGGAATAACGACCACGATAAAGTAGTACAGTTACACGCGGTAGACGTACAAGGCGTAAGGGTAGGATATAGTAAGGACGGTAAACTAGAATATAAGTACTGTAGGGACTGGGCCGATACTAAGGCCGAGGTAATAACTTACGAGCCTTTCGATAGGTACGGTAAGAAAAACCGCCAGCTTTTATACGTTCAGCTTATGCGGTCCGGCCACGAGGTATACGGACTACCGGACTATTACGCTAGCCTTAACTGGATAGACTTAGAAAGCCAAATAGGTATACACTATAGTACTACAGCTAGCGAGGGCTTTAGCCCTAAGCTTTCGGTAGTGTTTCCAGGTAAGCCCGAAAGCGAGGCCCTAGAGGACGAAATAATGGATAACCTTAATAAGAAGTATACCGGTAGTAGAGGTAAGAAAATTATAGGAATATTCAGCCCGCGCCCCGAATTAAAGCCCGAATTTAAACCGATTACGGTAGAGAATATAGATAAGCAATACCAAGTAATAGACGACCAAACGCAAGCCAAAATATTAACAGGCCACGGCGTAGTTAGTCCTATGTTATTCGGTATTAAAACGGCGGGGCAGTTAGGCGGTACTCAGGAATTACAAACGGCTTTTAATATTTACCAGGCTACCGTAGTAGGTCCGTACCAAAATTTAATACAGCGGAGCCTAGACGAGATACTAGAGGCGAGCGGAAACCCTAACCGTATAGAGCTTACGCCGTTCGATATTATTAGCGAGCAAAACGTAGAGGGCGAAGAGGGTAACAAGGTTACCGACGCGCTTAACTCAATGAGCCCACTAGTAGCGAGTAAGGTACTGGATAACCTAACCGTAAACGAAATACGGGCGCTAGGTGGCCTAGATAAAATAGAGGGGGGCGACGTTCGAAATAACGCGCCGATACCTACAGAAACCCCCGAAACTTAAAGCTATGGAATTCTTAATAGACGTTACGTACTTCGAAAACTTTACGGTAATAGATACCGATTTCGACGCGAATAAAAAACTAAATACCCATATGGTCGACGCCCATAAGGTACAGGTATACGAGTTACTGGGTAAAGAATTATACGAGCGAATACAGACCGCGCTAGCTAACCCTGGGGCCGACGTAGACGCCGACGCGCTGGCTAACCTCAGCGACTTAAAAGACTTTACGCTAAAAGCTGTAGAGCTAAACCTTATACCGTTCTTAAATACACCTGTAACCGCAAAGGGTACCCAGGACCGTAGCGGTAACTTTACAGCGAGCGCCAGCGCTACGGATAAAGGGCTACGACTAGATAAGGTACGCGCCTTGCTAGAGGTTTACGCTATGCGAGTTAGGGACTACTTAACGGATAACGCCGATAAGTACCCCGAGTACCACCGCTGTAAACGAAAAGACCAAAATTTCTACACCGGTATACATGGGGTATAATTAATAACTAGAAACTAATTAAATACAATTATATGAGCGCTAAGAAAATAGTAGAAACGGCTAAGGGTTTTATAGGCCAGGCCGAGATTAAAGGAAATAAAGGCTTTGAAAGTAAAGAATTCGAGCGACTTATGGAGCGCGTAGGCTGGCGTACTGGCTGGGCCTGGTGCAGTTTATTTGCTGAGTTAGTACTAAAGCTAGCGTATAAAGGAAACGACGACGTAACTAAGGAACTGGATAAGCTTTGTAACGCCTCAGCGGTTAAGACCCTAAAGAACTTTAGAAACGCCGGGTATAAGGTAAGCGGTAAAGCTACGCCCGGGGCTGTAGCTATTTGGCAAAGTAAACGGCGCGGGGTTAAGTCCTGGACCGGCCACGTAGGTATAGTAACTAAAGTACATAAAGACTATTTCGAAACCGTAGAGGGTAATACTGGTAGCGGGGGCGTACGCGAGGGCGAAGTAGTAGCAACCCGTAAACGTCGTTATAACTTCGACGCCTATAACGGCCTGGAATTACAGGGCTTTATTTGGCCGATAGGGGACCAGGTGGCCGAGGCTGAGCCGTGGCCGTTTACCACTAAAGCAAAAGGTAACAAGTTTAGACAATGGGTAAACGATAAACACCCGGACGTAGCCAAAAAGATAGATTTAGACCCAAAGGGTAGCAACGATAACAACTATATACGCCGAGCATATGAAGAGCTTAAAGAACTTTATAACGTCTAACAGCGTTATATTTATTACGATATACGTAGTAGTTACCCTATTCGTAATAGGGCTACTATCGTATAAGTTAATAGCTCACAAATGCGAGCCAGTAAAAAGCGAAATACTAATACAAAATAAATACCGTGAAAAAATTAAAGAAATTGATAGCGCCGACGACCGCGCTACTATTGATAGCCTACTGTACGAGCTTTACGGCTTTAAGTCAAAGTAACCAGGATAGTACTATATGCTTTACCACTACCCAGGTAAAACACTTTTTAAGGACGGCGGTAGAATTAACTAACGCGCTAGAAACTAACGAGCTACTGGTAACCCAGTTAGGCGAATGTCAAAACCGCGAGGTAGAGCTACAGCTAGAAATAGATAAGAAACAAAAGAAACTAAAAAGGACCCGCTGGATAGCTGGCGGTACTGGTGGCCTAGCTGTAATACTGGGCGCTATTGTTATTATCAAATAAAAGACTATCTTAGCTACTTAGTTTTGTAGCGCGATTTTAAAGACGCGTTTTGTATTTGGGGGCCCCTGGTATTTTGTACTAGGGGCTTTTCTTATTTCGTTAATAATTATTTTTTTTTGTTGATAACTTGCATAGTATAGATTTTTATACTAGTATTGTAAAATACAAATACAAAATTTTACAAAATGAAAAAACAATTTTTAATAATTGGACTAAGCGAAACCACGGTAATAACTGGCGCCTGGTTAGGTAGTAACGGTATTAGTACCGAAGAGGAACACG
>Ga0180438_10005554_pt1 | contig 17451 bp, 11 predicted proteins | sample SS_ome_12_FD_132455 | JGI IMG/M metagenome (GOLD analysis project Ga0180438, IMG submission 132455) | Hypersaline lake sediment archaeal communities from the Salton Sea, California, USA - SS_3_D_2 metaG | ecosystem: Environmental > Aquatic > Non-marine Saline and Alkaline > Hypersaline >...
ACCATCATCATTCTTCAGCTTTATGAGCGTTTTCATTCACTGAATCCAAATCTATTAAACATCATCTAATAAATAAAATTTTTAAAAGCTCATATCGCTTATATGAACTCATAATTTTATGGGAATTTTGAATATGATGGAAAAGAAACCGAAAATCCTTCTAACCGGCGCAACCGGTTATATTGGCGGACGGCTGTTACGGGTGCTGCAGGAAAAGGATTACCCGGTACGCTGCCTGACACGCCGTCCGGAGGCCTTAAAGCATAAATTGAATTCGAACACTGAAGTCGTATTTGGCAATCCGCTGAAACGTGAGACGCTGGAAAATAATGAAGTATTTAAGAATATTGATCTGGCATTTTATTTCATTCATTCTTTGGGCTCCCACGAAGACTTTCTGGTACAAGATCGGCTAGCCGCCCAAAATTTCAGTGAAGTGGCTCGGGCCAATGGTGTGCAGCGCATCATCTATCTGGGCGGGCTGGCTAATCCAAATGAAGCCCTCTCCAATCATTTAAAAAGTCGCCTTGAAGTCGGGGACGCATTGCGCCAGGCCGGCGTTCAGGTGATTGAATTTCGGGCGTCCATTATTCTCGGCTCCGGTAGCCTCTCTTTTGAAATGATCCGCGCCCTGGTTGAACGATTGCCGATAATGATCATCCCCCAATGGGTCAGAATGAAAGCCCAACCGATTGCTATTACGGATGTTCTGGATTATCTCCTGGTGGCAATTGAAATGGATTCAAACGAGAATCAGATTTTTGAGATTGGTGGGGCCAATCAGATGTCTTATATGGGAATCATGCGTGAATATGCCCGTCAACGGGGACTAAAGCGCTTGATGATTCCGGTACCGGTTTTGTCACCCCGGCTCTCCAGTTTGTGGTTGGGATTGGTGACCCCTTTGTACGCCCGGGTGGGTAAGAAACTGGTGGACAGCATCAAGCACCCCACCGTTGTGAACAATAAATCGGCATTAGAAACGTTTGATATTAAACCCAAAAGTGTCAAAAACGCCATTACCGAAGCGCTGTGCAATGAAGAGCGCGAATTTTCCGAAACCCGCTGGTCCGACGCCCTTTCCGCCGCAGGAAATACACCCCGTGACTGGGGCGGCATTCGCTTTGGAAATCGAATTATTGATTCACGGGTAAAACACGTTAAAGTGGGCCCGGAACAGGCATTTGAGCCCATCCGAAAAATCGGTGGTAAGACTGGCTGGTATTTTGGTAACTGGCTCTGGCAATTACGCGGATTTCTGGACCTTTTACTCGGTGGCGTTGGAGTCCGGCGCGGACGGCGCGATCCGGAACACGCCTTTGTCGGCGACGCGATTGATTTCTGGCGGGTGCAGGCGTACGAACCCAATCGACGAGTGCGTTTGCTGGCCGAAATGAAATTACCCGCACGCGCCTGGCTCATGTTTGAAGTAGAGCCAAATGGTAAAGGCTCCATCATTCACCAGACCGTCGAATACGATCCGATTGGCCTGGGAGGCATTCTCTACTGGTATCTGGTCTATCCATTGCATTTAATGATTTTTTCAGGAATGATTCGAAATATTGCACGTGCGGCGGAGAGGAAGGCTGCTTAGGATTGTGATTTTTTCTGTCCCCAAATTCCTATATCGCAAATATTCAAATTTATAATCATATCGTTTTGCTAATTGAAAAACTAAAATTTCAGTAAAACTTTGCATCAAAAACAAATATATAAACTTCTATTTCTGGCATAATAATTAATGGCAGAATAATTTTTATTAAATTGTATCTTTTAATTATTCTGCCAATAATCATTCTGCCATTTTTAAAATTATTTGATAAATAGCATCTTTCGTGCGTGGGTAAAATTGTCAGCCTGGATTTTGAAAAGGTAAATGCCGGAGCTCACCGGCTGACCCAAATCATCGATCGCCTCCCAAACGATGTTGTGAGTGCCGGCTGGCTGGATGCCTTTGATCAGCGTTTTTACCTGACGCCCATTCATATCGTAGATTACAATACTTACCTGGGATTTCTTGGGTAAAACATATTTAATATTGGTCACCGGATTAAATGGATTGGGAAAATTTTGATACAAGTGAAAGGTTCTGTGCTGGCTATTTTCTTCGTTGACCATCTCTGTATAAAATTTATTCGGCTCCCCCTTGGTGGGTTTATCAAAAAATTTCCAGCTATTGGAACCATCCGGAAAACGTCCCTCACTCTTATCCGGTAACTGCCTTCCGAAATCATAAAAATCTAATCCGGTAGTGCTGTCAATGGCAGTTAACATCAGGACGTCCTTCCCATCCGAAGATAATCCAAAATCCAGCACATCTTCGTAGACGACCAGAAATTCACCGGGAGCAATGATAGTCCCTTGCGGAAAAGTCCATTTGGTATTCTGATTGCGCTCGTCGGATAAAAAGCAACCGGAGAGATCGAAGGATTCAGTCCCTCGATTATAAATTTCAATCCAATCATCCGGTCCGCCAAAATCACTGGTGCACTGAAATTCATTGATACAAACCGGTGAAAACAGCCGGCTGGATTCATTACTGGCACCAGGCGTAGGTGAAGTCAAGTATTCCGGAGCAGTTCCGCTTTCCGGTTTGAAGCCCATGGATACATCGGCGCTCATTAATCCGTATTTCCAGCCATGAATCAGGACATTGCCATGATCGACGGTTTCAAACAATCCCACCTCTTCCCCGGCGGATGAAAGTCGAAAATCCGCATGAAAATTTCCCTGGTCCGTATCATCATCAGCCCATATAACAAGATATTCCCCCGGGACGAGTGTTTTCGAAGGCAATTTAAATGATCGAGATGAACCCAAATTATTGCTAACGTACATTCCGGCCAGGTTGACACTTTTTGAATCCTCATTATGGATTTCAAACCAGTCATCATATTCACCAAATTCATCGTAATTGACGGCATCATTTACGGCCAGGATTTCAGTAATCCGCAGTTTCGGTGGGACATAGTCGACGGTGTAGGCATGATATTCTTCCGGGGCGTCATTGGGCCAGGTATCCTGTTGGCCCACATTGTCAGTGGCGACAACGTAATATTTTACTACGGTACCAGCGGCCTGTGCCGGGATAATGGCGCTGTAAACCGAATCGCCGGCGGCGGCATCCCCATTCACGCCATTATCATTCATAGAGACGGCCAAGTATCCCTGACCGGTATTAAGCATTAGTTGAACCCGGGCCAGACCCTCGTAATCGTAGGCAATGACTTCAACCGTAACCGCATCTGAATGAGTGGGCAAATCAATGAGACGCTCTCCATCTTTACACGTCGGAGGCACATTTTCCGTATAGACACTGTTTCTTTGCCCCGGTGTACCGTCATCCACCGAACTGGGGTCCCAACTGATGGGAAGTGCATTATCGAGGGCCGGATGTAGTAACTCTAATGAAGGCCCATTTCCATCGGGCAAACCCGGCCAGCCCCCCCCATCATTATAAGCAACGCTGTCATGCAATGTATTGGTATTATCAAAAAGATAAACGGCATCCCCGCCATTTCCCAGCGACCAACCGGTACCAGCCGGATCAAATCCGTTGGGATTGATATTGGCAACCCCCGGATATTTCTGCCTGAATTTGGTTACATCGCCGACCACCACCAGATAAGTACCCGGATCCAGGGTTCCGCTCAATTTACAGGGGGTGTGCGTTTGATTATCATCTAAAATGTACCAGTTTTGCAGATTAATGGCGGTAGTAGAATTATTATATAATTCAACAAATTCCACATCCTCACCGGGATTGTTGTACATGATTTCATTAATGACAATCTTACTGGTGGCCCATCCGGACCCCGCTGTAATAAAAAATACACTTGTAAAAAGTAACATTAATTTGTTCATAGAGTTGCTCTCCTTAAAGAAGCTTTGAAATTCTTCCATTATTTAAATAGCCAAGTACATAATCGATTCCATAACAATATTTAGAAAAAGCCCGTTGGACGAGATTAAACTTGCGTATAAGCTCGATAGTCCATTGCGGGATCAAGGTTTCAACTTTGATTTCAAGGATAACCAGTGAATCATAATTTGTCGAGGTAACCGGATCGTCGTAATAAAGTAGATCCTGTTCATTATAATCTAAGGAAAAGTCGCCCCGTGTCGGGCGGCAGCAAAGTTGGCGATCAAAAGTGACGCGACCATATTCCTCAAGTTCAGTTACATAAGGTTCCCGGAAATAACGTACATGCAATACAGGTTGGGCATGATACCAGTAAATCACCTCATCAAATGTATCTAGTTGGGTTTTGATGATCGGTTCTCTGCGGTCTATTTTCTGGGGATTGAACAAATCGGGCCACTCTTCAATCGGAAGACAGTAGCGTCTTTTCCAAATGATGCTGGCATTCCGATATTTGATTTCTGGAAATATAAAATCAAAGGCTTTGTTGCCGTAATAGCGTGCCCTGGGTTTATACCGAGTCAACTTTCGAAATTTGGTGTCATGATAAAATCTCAGATCCGGCGTATCAAAGTATAAATTATTAACGATATAACCGATTTCTCCGGGCGGAACATAGTTGTCCAGAGTGCAAATATTCTGAATATACTCCCTAATTTGATTGGCCTTTTCTTCGGTTATCGTGTATTTTAATTCATAACGTCTGATTTGACTCAACTCAGTCAACATTTCGGTTAGTTCCCTAATTGTTCGTGATTCTCAATTCCGATTGCAAAATACAACTCGATTAAGGCATGAGCCAGATCTCGCCTTTTTTCTACCAATAATTTTTGCGTATCCAGAATTGTCAATTCCATTTCAAAAACTTCGTCTGGCATCAGCGTTTCGTGCAGTTTGGCATTATTAATAATCTGCTCGGCATTGGAAATGAGTTCCCGGGCATTTACTTCAAAATTTTTCCAATCTAATAACAAATCTTTATAAATAATAAACGCCGAGCGCACTTCTTCTTCAATGGATTCGTAAATGGCATCCGATTCGTCTTCTTTCTTTTTTACGGCCAGGTTGGTCGCCTTGATATTTCCCAAATTCCAGTTAAAAATAGGAAGATTGATGCCCACTTTCAGTTCCGCCCAATCATTCGCCCGTTTTTTTTCTTTATGATAGGAAAGTTCAAAAAAAGTTGGCCAGGGGATTAGTTTAAACCGTTCCAGATTATTCTGTTTAACGGCTAATTCAATCCGTTGCTGGACCAACTCAATTTCAGGACGGTTTTGATTAGCCAATTCAATCAGATCATTCAATTCCTGGGTCACTTCCGGTAATTCATTTTTCAACAGTTTCGCGTTTTCCGAAATCCCGCTTCGTCTGGCGAGTTGACGTCGCGCCAGATCCTGTTGTTGTAGGGCTCTTGCCAGATCATTCTTTGAATCCGCATGCCACATTTTAGCCTTGGTAAAATAGACCACCGATCGAGATCCCAGATCAACCAGTTTTTCAATAATGCGAATCCGCTGATCTTCCTTCAATACTCTCTGTCGGGCGATTTCGGCCAGTTGGTCGTACATTAAAACCGTGGCGTAATTTTTACGAACCCGGGCAACCAGCCGTTGACCATATCGAATTTTATCAACCTTGCGTTCCCAAAACCGCACCCGGCCTTGCTGTTTCTCCTCACCCAATTCACCCAGTCGCGGCAAGCGCCAACGGAGGCCGGTCTCCAATTCATCAAACTCGTCGGTGAGGTAACGGTTGGAAATTTCGGTCAAACGTAGTTCCGGATTTCTAATCAAGCCACTGGCATGGTATCGATGTTCGGCGATTTCCTGACTGGTACTTAAGGATTCCAGTTTTCGACTATTGCTTAATGCGAATTCAATCACTTGCTTTTCGGTGAGTGCCGGTGAATCGCTTGTGTCCGGCTGCGCCTGATTTTCTTGCTCGGAGGCCACGGCTTCGGCCCCTTCGACCGGTGTCGATGATAAAAGGTGGAAGATCCCGATAAATCCTGATAAAAAAATGAATACGAACAATCGGTTACTTCGGCGTCGTAACAATTTATGAATTTGGATTCGTTTACGCTTCATAGTGCCTCCGCATCAATATAACAAAAAGCCGGATTTTCTTGATCTTTATCAAAAACAATAATAAAGCGTTCGGATCCCTGCCTACAAATACCTTCTGGTTTTAGGCCAGGAAAACTAAAAATTTGCGTGGCCTCCATCCGTCCGTCGGCGAAGCGCTTAATCCGGTGAAAACCGCCCAATTGATCTTCATCATCCACATCGGAAATCGTGGAGAGCGCCCACAGCATTCCTTTTTGATCAAACATTAGATCGGAAATTCCGGCAGATTGATTCTGATATTGATCGAATTGCACATGGCCGTAAACCGTCAACTGATCAGAAGCCAGTTTTTGTCCGTTAAAAATATGATCAATATTTTCCAGTTTCCAAATGATGGCTCCCTTCGTCGAAACCGGTTTTTTTAATCCGAGGTACAAGGCATTGTCATGAAAAGTGACCCCTTCAATATTCAAGACCGGACGGCCATCTTTTTCAAATTTTCCCAGTCCCAGTTCATATAACTGATTCATTGAATACGATTTAATTAACAAAGAGAGAAAATGAACCTGTTTTTGAACAATGAATTGATTTCCCTCCCGTTTCAGCTTTAAGATTAATTCCCGATTTTGGGGACGTTTCCCTTTTTTACTGATATTTTGTGAAGAAACCAGATAAAACGTGTTCTCGTCGACCGGAGTTATCGCTTCAAGATCGTTCACCGTCTTTATTCCCTGTAGTGCCACCGGATCGGATTCCACCTGGCCCGCCTCATCCATTAAAAACAATTGGGCGGCATGATCCGTGCGCGTATCTTTAATACCGGTATCATCACTTACAATTAAAAATTTACCGATGTCAGCCAACCAGGTAATCCCGGAAGGTTCAAAACGTGATTTTTTCAGAAGGTCCGGCTGCACCTGCATGGGTATTAATGGCGGATGCTTTTCATTTGGCTGATGCGTCGCAGCAATACTATTATCAGAAACGATTCCGGACAAAGAAAAGGAACTATCATGCTTGATGTCCGGATTTACCCGTACGTAAACTACTTCCCCAGGTATCAATTGATGATCTTTGGCTAATTCAACCCTCGCTTTCCGAGCCCAAAAAATTTGCCCGCGAAATGATAACCGATCCGCCGCCCGAGAAAATCCCGGATGGACAAATGTAATGACTCCGGTGGTGTTAAATTCATCCTGGCGGGTTGAATTTATTTCTACTGGCATACCCGTTTCCGGCAAAATTTTAGACTTTTCAGGAATATAAACATCGACATACATCGGTTTTAACTCTTCGACTGCCAGGATGGGAATAAAAGCATCGACGACATCACCGGAAGTGGCAAATATTTCGGTGACATACCCGTCACAGGGAGCCACTACCGTTCGCATATCGATCCGATTTTCATTCAGCACAATTGCACGCTGAAGTGATTCGGCGTATTCCATTTGCTCTAATAACAACGTCTTGGTAATGCTATCAATGTCAGCTTCTTCCAACAGTTGCCGGGATTCTCGGGTCTTATTCAGACTTTGGGTCTGGAATTCGAGATCTTTACGTTGTTCGCGGAGATAGCTGGACAGCGCATCCCGGCGCAGAATTAAATCGGCCAGATCACGGCTGTAACCCAGGCCGGCCTTTTCGGCATTTTTCAGACGTTCAATCTCCGCGTTAAGTCCGGCCAGTTCCGTGCTTTTTGATTCAATCAGGGACAACCGGTCAATTAAATCGGAGGCCTCATTTTCCAACTGTAACGCCATTCTTTGCACAATCAGTGAAGAGCGTTCCCGTTGCGCCCCTTTTAATGCCTGGATACTATTGAGCTCATTTTTTAACTGATTAAGATTTCTTTTTAAATCCGAGATGTCAAGTACGGCTAAGACTTGATCTTTTTTAACCTCCTCGCCAACACGGGTCAGCATTTTATGGATTTTCCCTGATTCCTGGGCGCCAATTAAATGCGATTTTTTTTCAACAATGCCGATATATTTTGGATCGAGATGCCAATATTTATATAAATAAAGAATGATAGCCAAGGCACAGATCCATAAGACAGTATACCAATTGAAATTATGGGATTGTTTGAATTTTTGTCGCTGTTTCATTTATCTTAAACCTCCACCGTCGCTTCTTGATTCGTATAGGTAATGCCTCGAATCCCATCAATTGAATCCAGTTGTTGGATTAGATTTTGATTATCCGCTGGTTCCGAAAATTTGACTTGATAGGCAAAATCAACAACCTGGCCCTGGGCAACATTGCGCATGGTGACCAGGACAAAATTTCTGGTATAATTCCGCAGGATATCGGTCACTTCACTTACTAGCTCCGGAGAAGCCGGGATTTGAAAACGGATTAGTCCATCGTGCTTTCGACGGGTGCCAAAAGGAGAAATATAAAGGACAAAAACGATCAGGCAAAAGACAATGGTACCGATAACGGCCGTGGCGTAGCTTTGAACCCCGGAGGCAACGCCAATCCCCAGGGAAGCGAATAAAAATACCAAATCCCGCGGATCGCGTAAATTCGTACGAAAACGAATGATCGCCAAAGAACCCACAATTCCAATCCCTCTGGCGATATTATCACCAATGGCAATCATTAATAAACAGGAGACGATACTTCCCAAAACCATACTCTGGACCAAACCTCTGGAATAGGAAAGGCCTTGAAAAGTACGTTCATAGACGACGGCAATAATGCTGGATAGGAAAAACGCGAGTAAGAATGATAATAAGGCGATCTGCCATTCAATTTGTTCGAAACCATAGCTTAACAGAGTTTGCATCTTTTAAAATCCCACCATTAGGTTATGTTATAAGTAGTACTTTAAAAAAAATTTCATTTCTTTGTAACATCAATGTAATATTAAATATATAAATTTTTATGAAATTTCAAATGATTAATTTAACGAAATGGTCATATTTCAGTTCAAAATACTTTTTTTAATAAAGTCCCTTCGTTGAACGTATTATAATTGCTCCAGAAGCATAAATTTTTATTTGAGTTACGCTTCATTACTTTCATAACTTTTTCACCATTCAAGCAGGCTTTGCAAAAAACAGGCCGCTCTGTATTTTTCTTTATACTTCATTTTAACGTAAGAGATTCTTTTTTGCTTCGGACGATTAAATGAAAAAATCCGGTCATGCTGATAATGTTCCAGAATTATCGTCTGCTGATTGCCACCTGCAATGCTGATTTCATACATCAATTTCGAAAAAAGTGATCCAATTACATTTTAATAGATCAATGTGCCCATTTAAGTCTAATGAAATTGCCAGAAATTTAACTGGTAGATTTAATTCCCAGTGTGTAGCAAAATGAGAACACATTCAAGTAATGGAGAAAGACCGGGGCGAGATTAAAAGATGTTATTAAAGGTGCTTATTTCATCAATATTATCTTTTTGGTAACCGTGTATGCGTCGATTCTGAATTGATAAAAATATAAGCCGCTGGGCATATTTTCCGCCAGCCATTGTACAGAATGATGCCCTGGGGGCAGGATATCATCAACGAGTTTGGTAATCTCTTGCCCAAGGGTGTTGAAGATGGTCAGCCTTACTTTTTGCCTGGTTGGAATTGAAAATGAAATCGTGGTTCCCGGATTAAACGGATTCGGATAAGCCGGCCATACCTGAAATGTTTTCGATATGCCAGTTTTGTCCATCACAGAAGAATCAATTTCGTTGGGCGCTCCGGGAGTTGGTCGAGAAAAAATCTGCCACTTTTTAGATGCATCGGGGTAGCGCCCAAAGGATTGCTCGGTACTTAGTGCCACAAATGAAATGGAGTCCAGCAGGGTATTGCCATTTTCTACCGAATTAAAAAGCAACACGGTCTCACCGTCGGCAGATAATTTAAAATTCGCATGTAAACCAGTATCTGCGCTACCATCCTCATCAGCCCAGATGATTAAATAGCTATTCGGTTCGATCTGTGTTTCATCCAGAATTTTCCATTTAAGTGGATTTTCCAGTTTATCACTCAAATACATACCTGAAAGATCTACCATTTCACTGGTGACATTTTTGAGTTCAATCCAATCGTCATACTCGCCCTGAGGATCCCTAATCGTGGAGCTGTTTTTGGCCATTATTTCGTTGATGACAATGGGTGTTTCACTGGCTTGCAGGAAGGTAACAACATATTTTTCAGCCAAATATTCGGCAAAGGGCTCAAATGTCATTGTGCCCACATCGTCATTAGCAATCGCCTGGATATAATATCGTAAAAACGTACCTCGAGCATAAACCGGTAATTCAATTCCATAGATCCCATCATTGGCATTCGCATCCTGGTGTAATCCATCATCAAACATTGGTAGCGATTTGAATGGTCCATAATTACTTTCGGCTAGAAAAAGATTCACCTGACTCACCGGAACCGTGCTGTTTATTTGGGCTGAAATCGATAATTGTTGTCCTGAACCAGTATCATTAATTATTTTGTTGACTGCCAATATTTCCGGGGCCGGACGTTTTACTTCCGAATTATTTAAAAGAAATGTCCTTCGAGTTTGTACAAAGCTTTTTAATTCATCGAGGCCACGGTCAAACTGTTGATTGCTGTATAATTTTTTGGTATCCTTTTTCACTTCTGACTCGATGACTTCACGATACGCCTCGATGCGCGGATTGATGTAATCTTCAGTCAGATAATGATCGATAATTGCCCGAATATGGGCCAGATAGCGCTGACGATATTCCGGGATGGGCATCAAGCGGGACATAAGCGGCACATTCGGATCATCTGCCCGAAAAAAGGGCGACCATTGCCCTTCGCGGGGAATCATCATACATGAATTGGCGTCATACTGGATTAGATGAATCCGACCAGATTCGGGTTCATAGTAAAGATAATAGTCATTTCCCCGTTTAAAAATGTAGCCGTCATCATCATGAAACACAATTTCAAAAGCACACAGCCACAGCGCCCGGTCAACATCCAGGACTTTGGGTAATTCGACCGCTAATTGTTCTACCGGGGTATTATTCAGAACATCACATGTATTGATTAAGGGTGCCCAGGGCTCTTCCTGGTTCGTATTTTTAAGATCATAAAAACTATCATAAGCAGTTATATCGGTACCCTTCCAGATTAACGCTGATCCCGGATCAAATCCACCGCCACCACCGGGTCTTCCCCCGCCTCCTCCACCCCCTTGAAATCCGTTACCCCCACGCCAACGTGTCCCATCATTACTTGGAAACCATTCTCGAATGAATGTTCCATCAAGTTGTTGGACATTGGCATAGACTCCCCAGTTTTCGCCATTGATTTCCAGTGTTATAAAATTCACTTTAGCACTGGGTAAGACTTCGCGGCAAATACTTGAAAATAATGGTTCGCGCATAAATGTTGGATCAGAAAGACAATTGATAAGATTAAGTTCTTCATATCCCATTAGTTTCTGATCCTTTTTCCAATCGAGTTCAATATTAAATGATTTCTTTTTAGAGTTACGGGTTTGCAAATAGGAGGTCATTCCGCGAAAGCGGATACCAACACTATCGTAGACTTCATCTTCAAAAATAAGTGTTCCCATGATGTTTTGCTTGGACTGAACATTTCGTTCCAATTGTTGCCACCAATCCGATTGGGTGAATACTAACTTCAGGGTGCGAAGCATTGAGGTGTCATAGAAGTCATCCGAAGCGGCATAAATGAGGTTACTTATCAGCAGTGGAATACAAATAAAGACCAAAAATCGAATTTTCATTTTAATGTTTCCTTATTATTTGAGTTCATTTCAGATCTAACTGAAATTAAGTCATTTGTATCCCCGCAATACGTTTCTGACTGATTAAAGAGCGGAAAATCCGATTCGGCCTGTTAATTTTTACTCATTCAATATTTTTAAAATTTTACTTACGATTAAAGACTTGTCTCCCAATAAACTTTAGCATTTAATGGAATCGGCGTCAGATTCGTAATCGAACCGGAAAAAATAATGTTATAGCTATTGCGGGAAAGCAGTGTAATCGGCTCAACTTTTAATAAAGTGTCGTTTGACGTACTTGTGACATTAAAATGGCAGGTGCGCGCCGGAAACTCGATATAATCGGAATTCTCCAACCAATTTAATTTGGCGATAATTTGATCATTATCATTTTCAGAAATTTGAATCTGCGGCACATCAGTTCCTGCATGAATAAATCGCACGAAGGATTTTGCCGAATCGGGGCTGGTGCTTGTATCAGCTAAAACCAGAATCTCCGGATGAATCGTTGCCTCCAGATCACACGCAATGAGCGTGTATTTTTTCTCCTTTTCAATGGTTATCTTTGCTTCGGCCACGGCAATATTACTTGATGAAATGTATAATTTAAATTCACGCTCACCCGTATAAAGGCTATAAAAACCGTATTGATGACCATAGGTGGTTTCTTTTTCAATGAGATAGATATTATTGTCACCCAAATCCCGCACTGCTAAATCTAGTTCTTCCGTACTGGATGCCGAATGTATGAATTGTACTTGAGTTGTTTCGTAGCTTGTCGACTCCTCTTCCGGTCCGTTGAGATTGGAATCCGAATCTTCACAGCCGATTATTAAGGCAATAACGACAAGCGTAAGTACAACTCGAAAGCGGTTTATCAGTGAATTCATGGATAGCTCCGAATAATAGTTAGTAAATTAATGATGATTAATCCAAACCATTGAGCACAAAAATGAGTTAGGTGTTCAACGTCTGGAATCTGAATTATGCGGTGATTGTACGCTTAAGTTGACAAAAATATCCAATTATCAAATTGTTTTTTGGTCTACATTTCAATATGAACACGAATTACATTCCAACCGAAAAACCCGTCAGGCCGATTGTATCGTCAAAATCATAATATGGGTCATTGGACGGATTATTCCGGTACATGAAGTTAAAAAAGAGTTGAACCGTTTCCGGAAAGCGCCAGCCAGTCTCGAATTTTTTTGAGATGAGCAAAAAATATTCGCTTCTTCTATCGTAACGCGTTTCCCCGGTTAAATTACTGAACGCATCCAGGGCCGGCGTACCGGCATAGTCTTTGGTCTGATATTTAAATCCGAGTTTGCCTTGAAAGTTGATGGCAAACTGCCGGGTTAGTTGAAGGATTACATATTGTCCTTGAGAGGAATAGGGATCATCAAAAAGATCGTTTTCAGTATAATAATAAATCCCGCCCGAATAGGCAGTGATCGGCTGGCCAATAAACCATTGACCGCCACATCCCAGGCTAACTCCCAAATGCGAGGTAATTGATTTCCCAATATTAGCCGATAACGAAAACAAAGCGGCTTTAACCGGTTCTTCACGATACCGTTCAAAGCCTCTCCAATCCCTCATTTCCGGATTAAATTTATCCCATTCCATCATTCCCGGACCAAAATAATTGACTATTGACTGATTGACATAGTTTTTCATTCCCAGACTCGATTCCAGCGTCAAGCTTAATCGACTCTGAAAAAAGTGTTGATATTTACCATGAATCAGATAAGCATAATTACTTAATTCTTCAAAATCTTTGTAATAATCCTTATTAATCGAGAGACCACAGGTATAGAATTTTGACAGGTTCGGGCTGAATTGGAAATGAATATTAACATTGTACCGATTTGCATTACAATAAAAATATTGCTGTTGAAAATGACTTAGTTTGGCAAAAGCATTGATATGAATAGTATAATTCCCATTATCCCGGCTTCCGGCGATACCTATCTGGTGTGCATAATTGCTCAAGTCTTCATTGTGAGAAAAAAATAAAAAATCGGCACCATAGAAACCGCGAATTTGATAAGCATTAATCTTCAGACGATGTTCAACTTGAAACGTTGAATTATTGATCCATTCTGCGTAACCAGCTTTATTATTAAACGAGTTGTCATCTTTGATTAAATAGGATGTAAATAAAAGATTGGTTTGAGCCATTAAATTGTTTAAGGTGAGCGTTAACGCCCATAAAGAAAGTAGTGTTATTTTCATTTTTGAAGACATAGTTACCCCGCACTCTGTGACTTTATTTTCTTTTTAATATAAGAATAAGAGGCTAACATCGGTCGTGTTCACAAGTTTTTTAGAAACAGTTAAATCATTTTAATTGTGAGTTTGTCGGGGAAAGTAGGTTTGGATGCATCATCCTGATAGATACGTCCGATCAATTCTGCTTGTAAACAGTTCCCAACATCGCCTCTTATTCATTCTATGGATGGGAAAAAATAAATTAAGGTCCCCCTTTTCTCGGATGGCCTCGCCAGAAAAATGCTTCCGGTAAATTATCGGGGACGCCGTCATTATTCTGGTCAATAAAAGGTGGTAATCCCTGGCGTATTCGATCATGAATACTCTGTCGCCATTCTCTCATCTGTTTCATAAAATTTTTCATCTCTTCCCGATTAAAATCATCGGGGAGTCCATCGCCATTTTTATCATAGGCTTTGAATCGGCGACCTAAATAATCCTTAAGCGGGGTATCGGGCTTACCATCACCATCTGTATCAATCAGCTCATCCATTTTCTGTTTCATAAAATCATGGAATGCAACATCGCCTTTTCCGTCACCATTTGTATCAACCATTAAACCGTCCTCACTCCGGATGATCTCAACGTTTAATTGCTCCCAGACCAGTTGCCGTTTCTGATAGCGTTTCAGGAATCGTAATCCCCAGCCATTCTGGAGCAGATCATTGATCCCATCCCCGTCCCGGTCAATAAACGGGATTTCAATATTCAAGTCCTTTATTTTATCGCTGACAGCGTCACCATTATTTGACTCCTGGGCAACGAGGCTACTAGCAAATGCCAAAATGGTCACTAACAAAATGGCAAGCTTACAGCTTAGGTGATAATTTTGTTTTATCATTTTTCGGTTCATTTATTCCAAAAATTGAAAATAAACACTTCGACTATTAAAGGCACTGAACACACCCAGTCCATTAACCACATTGGTTAAAGGTTCATTCAAATCACGCGAATCCTGATTCCGGGATTGATACAAATCAGCATATTCCTGATTAACATGATAAACCTTCACCTGATGTTTTCCCAAATGGGTCATCATCATTGCATTTACTATGTAATCACCCCGGGCCATGGGGGCTGAAATAAACAGGCGCGGGCCACCGCCGCGGCCAAATTGTTGTTGTTCTACTTCAACCGGATTGGCATCAATATTTTCAACCACCACGTAATACAGTGCCTCCGGATCATTGTCCCAACTTACTGTGAGTGTCATTGATTTTCGGATAGAGTCCATGCTAATGCCTTGTTGCCTCAGTTCCCACATCGTATCAAAATCCGGAAATTTCAACGTGGTACTGGAAATGGTGACATTCTCAGGGGCTTGTGGTACCACTGTTGTTGCAGTGACCTGTTGATCATTGTATACAACTTCAATTTTAAATTCATCATCGGCTTCAACTGTCAGGTCTGTTCCTTCGTAGTGGTAGTAGCCACTATCTCCGGCACTAGGAATTAATGCGTATCTGTTTTCGTTTTTTATCAAATAAACCTGAGCATCGTTAATCGGCGGGGCTGTGGTTGCTTCACTTCCGAGCGGAAGCGTGTGGGTGATTTGAATATCGTTAACCGGTTCATTTGCATAAAGGTAACCCCGAATAACGATGAGCTCGGTGTCTGGTGCCAACGGGGATTCAGTGGTGCAAGTGCTGATCATCAGCAGTGAAATGAATAATAAAGAGATAATCCATAATTTCATCGTTATTGACTCCTTATTTTAAGTTCATTTGAATGTACACGGTTGGGGTAAAGCCAAGTAGCAACACATCGGTGATCGCGATGGGTGACGTATCCAGATTATAATCACGATACCAGACATTTTTATGGTTATAAACATTAAAAATACTCAATCCGATTTCGGTCGCCCAATGATCCGATTCGAAGCGTCGGGAGGCACTGAGATCGAGTCGATGATAATCAGAGAATCGATTGGCATTTTTATCACTCACATGAATGTAGCTAAATATATCACCATTCAACAGGGGTACGAAGTATTGACTTTCCGGAGCGGTATAAGGACTGCCGGAGGCAAAAACCCAGGTTGCCGAAAAAGTATAGCCCCCCCACTCGTATTTGGTTACCACATTGATCTCATGCCGTCGATCATGATTCGCCGCGAAAATTTCACCGTTGTTGATCTCCGGAAATTGATAATCAACCTTTCCACAGGTATAGCCGAGCCATCCGGTTAAAGCCCCTCGTTTTTTCTGGGCTAAAAATTCAAAACCTTTCACCTTACCAGTACCAAAAAAGAAATTCATCAGTTCACCTTCACGCCTTGATACAAAACGGCGGCTGAATTCAATGACATGATCCAGGTCTTTTTGGTAGCCTTCAACACTGAAAAGCCAGGAATTATTTTCATAATTTAATCCTAAAATCTGATGGGTAGCCTGAATGGGAGCAATATCGGCGTCGGCCATTAACCAGAAGTCACGAGCCCCCTGCGTCACATCTTCATTGGCAATCCGGTTCACGAATTGATAATATTGCCCCCAGGCCCCTTTTATTTGTATTTTGTCCGTTAATTTATAATTCAGAGCAGCCCGTGGTTCATAATAAAGTTTTTGCGTTTTTTCATAATGGGAACCACGTAATCCCAGGGTTAAATCAAGATCGCCTATTTTCAAATTTGGCTGAACATAACCGGCGTACAACCAGGATTGATTCGCCCGGCTCAGAATTTCAATCGAATCATTACGAATTGCCGTATATTCATTATCAAATTGAGATGCATGTATTCCAAAATCCAAGCGTAAGGACTGGGTAGTCTGCCAATCAGAATCCAGTTTCAAACTCAGATCTTTCACTGTATTATCTTCTTTAGTGGCGTTCGACAAACTCCGGCGACGGTTGACGCTATCGCCGGCTACCGGTGCTAATGATGTTAAACCGGAACTACGGTCATATTCGCTAAAATAGGTTGAATGGGCCGCCAAAAAATCGACATGTACGCGATTGTTCCATTGGCGTGACCATTTGCCGCTGAAGCCCAAATTGCCCCAGCGAGTGAAATCCGTTGTTTGTAGGGAGGCGTCAATATCGGTACCTCGCATCCGAAAGCCAAAATCACTGTATGTTTGTGATTTATCTAAATCATCTTTGCCGCTGTAAAAGCTGAAGGTAAACACGTCTTTTGCGGTTGGCGTTAGCGTGAGTTTGCTATTGAGGTCATAGAAATAAAAACTGGGTTTAAATTCACCTTCCATTTGATTCCCGCCAAAAGGGCCACCTCTGCCCCCTCCCGGTCCAAACCGAACCGGCCCACCGGTTGAGCCGCCATCTTCTTCACCGGTCATCAGTCCGTAGATTGAATCATATAACGGACTCCGGATAAAATCGGTGTAAGAACGCCGGCCGGCGACCAAAAAGGTCCCTTTGTTCCCCAATGGGGTTTCGAAATAACCATGCGCACTCAGGAGATTGAGGCCATAGCCAAAACGCCATTTATGGGTATTTCCGGTTTTG
>Ga0180438_10005555_pt1 | contig 17449 bp, 26 predicted proteins | sample SS_ome_12_FD_132455 | JGI IMG/M metagenome (GOLD analysis project Ga0180438, IMG submission 132455) | Hypersaline lake sediment archaeal communities from the Salton Sea, California, USA - SS_3_D_2 metaG | ecosystem: Environmental > Aquatic > Non-marine Saline and Alkaline > Hypersaline >...
AGTGCCATCTTGAATTAATTTTAGACGCATAGTCCCAACTTTACCTGTAGGAGCAGTAAAAGTGAAAGTACAATCATCAGTCATTGTGACTTTTTGATAATTACCATTATTCCAATCTATTGTCTTAGTAGAACCACTATTCCCATTATCATACTCAGCATCACATCCCATAAATGCATTTACAGTTAAGTTGTTGACTGCGGTTACATTATTAGAATCATCTACAGTAGTACCAGTAGCTTGTGCCCCCCTTGTGCCTCCATCTCCTTTAAGCAAAACATTATCACTTATAGTAGATGAAGAACCAACAGAATTTGTTATGTCAGTATATGCTAAAGCAGTATTATTTATTTTATATGCCTGTCCAGTTGGAACATTAACACTGCCATTATCATCAACTGTTGCAGATCCATTTTGTAATGTTTTACCGCCTGTACCGTCAAACCTAGCAATTGCATTGTCTGTAGAACTTGCTGGGCCTGTAACATCTCCACTACCACCGCCGCCAACATTTGCAACAGTTGAAGTTTTTAACTTATTACTATCACTAACATCAATAACAGGGACTAAATCATCATTTGCCGGTGTTATTGTTTCTTCACTTTCTAAGCTAGCAATGTTTGCCGGCCCTAAGTTTGGAATGCCTGCTGTAGCCATTCATATCTCCTTAAGCTTTATCTGTATGCTCATACCAATGCAATACAATTGCAGCTGCAACAGATGCAGTACTAAACATTGATATTTGATAACGTGTATTTTGTTTTAACTTCCATTCAAACCGGCCGCCAGATTCAGCACCGCCGCCAGCTCTATTTTGATTAGTTGTAGCACCTGAAATATATTCATCAACAATTAAACTGCCTCCAGTATCAAGGCCTGCATTATAACTTATCCTACCAGCAGTCAATCCCAAATCCAAAAGCCCGCTTGTATTTGAACTATTACGATCATTATTAAAACAAGTCACAACTCCTTCTTCTAATCCACCACCAGATCCGCCCTCTCTTACTCTGCATAAAGCACCACCAACACCATTGAAAATAAAAATCATATGTGGCCATTTAGTAGTATTGGGAGTTGTAAAAGTTAAAGTAAGTGCATCGTCTGGTGAAGATAAATTACCGATATTAGATGTACTTATCATTGCAGTGTAATGATTACCGCCATGGATTTCATGATGAGCATAGTCAATAGTCTCCAGTGCCTTTGTTGTTTTATCTATATTTGCATTAGCAATATATACTTGTTGTCCCATGTTTATCTCCTTTTGGTTCTTTTTTTAGTAAATGTTTTTACTGCAAGTGGTGACGGCTTAACAATCTTTGGTTGCTGTGATTGTATAATTAAACCCCGATTCCCAAAGATTCTTTCACGTTCAGAAAATGGAATCTTTGAGCCATCGCTCATTAAATAGCATCTTTCAGAACCTAAAACTCTTACTACTTCCATAATTACCTCACATATAAATTAAAAGCCAGCTTTTGTAATTTCTGATTTATCTTATCACTAACAGGCACCATCATATTAATTTTTTTACCACCAGCATTTACATTGCCCCTGGCTTTTCTTCTTTCTTGGGCAGACATAAATTTTAAAACCCAATGAAAATCTGTTTTTTTAACAGGACCTAATTCCTGAAGCATATTACCTGAAAATAAAAAATTACGTATTGCAGTACGCCCGGTTTTCCCTTTTTTCTTTCTATAATTTTCAGTTAAAGCCGGCATTTTTTTACCATCAGCACCTCTGGCATTTTGCCAATTTTCAAACAATAATAACTTTAATCTTGTAGTAACTTGAAACACAATTCTATCAAACTTAATAAGTTTTTTAATCCTATCGTTAATTGTAGGTAATTTGATTTTAACTCGCGCCTTTGCCATTAATCGACCCCTATTAACTGGTGCCTACAATTAAAACCACCACCGAAAGTACTAACAGGCGTTATTTGCCCATTGTCAAGCTCGTCCCATTCAGCTTTTGTTTTAATCTCATTAAGATGTTCTCTGCAAAACTCTCTTGTCTTAATATCTAATGGACCTTTATAGATATATCTAGTTATTCCGTTATCTTCAGCAAGTGCAATGCTCGATTCTCGATATATAGCACTAAGTCCAGTCCTAATCCAAGTTGATGCATGACCGCCTAACTTATCAACATTATCCTGTAATGTCTGTACAGCCTGATTAGCACTAACAGCACCAAAATTAATATCTGTTAAAGTCCTGGTTAATGTAGTAGTAAAACCATCTGCTAATTTATTATACTCGCCTAAATCAAGATTCTTTAATGCATTAAGTCGTTCAAGAGAAGCTTCAGCAAATTGGAAATTTTCTCCAACACTTGCAAAATATAAAGCTTGAACCTCTTCAATTGCTTCCTGATAACCTTCATTTAATAATTCTCCTGTAACTCTATAATAACCGCTTTCAGTTAATATCCGCTGTATATCACGCCTGGCAAGGGCAGCATCAGCAGCTTCAATAACCCGATATTGATCTAATAAAGGGATTAAGTTTCTTTCAAGATTCCGCATAGTCTTTTCTAGTGCTAGAATATATTCATCCTCTATCCTGCGTATAGCTGATAAAGTATTTAAAACCATGCTATCGTCTAAAGCCATTATTTACTTTTTTTGGTTCTGGTTTTGCGTTTGGTTTTTTTGATTCCGCAAGGCATTATTCCCTCCGTTTTGTCCAGGTTGCCGGACAGGATTTAATTGTACAGGATCCATTCTATTAGCATCATTAAAAGCTTTATTCTTAGCGTATTGCTCTTCAGCCTCTTCTTTAGTTAGATCCGGGTTATGTTTCATCATTAAATCAATTTCAGTTATTAAGTTATGTGTTAGCAAGAAATTAGCATCTTCCATCTTTTCCTTTGGACTCTTAGGGAATTCAATCTCTGCAAAATCAACAACTAATTCAGATTCATTGCTTATCTTTTTGCTTGATTCGTTAGTGTGATAATTCCATACTATACGCTCGACTTCAAACAATTCTTTTTCAGATACAAGATAACCAGGTAATTGCATTTCCCTGGCTTCAAGTTTACCAATGTTACTTATCTTTAAAGCAAAGCCAGATTGGGGACTAGCAGACATTGTGAAATTCTCAGGACTTATACCATACCCAGCAAGTACCATCTGGATGCGGTTTTTAACCAACTCAAAGAACTTAAGTATTTCAGTTTGTAAATCTAAAACTCGAACATCGCCTTCACCATCTTTAGTTGGATTAATAAGTATATCAGCAGGACCCACTTTCATATTATCAGGTATTTTATCCGGGTCATCTGTAGTAAATACAATCTGCTTAAACGATTGATATTTAGCAAGTGTATTAATATAAATCATTAAAATAGCAATATTTATATTAAGATCTCTTAAATCGTTGCCTGTAGTAAAATCCAGTAAAAAATCAACTGGATAATGTTTATTGTATAAAACAAAAGGCAATACTGTGTTACCTTCATCATCTTCATAAGGAATTTCTTTACGTTCTAGAATTGTTTCTTGTTCGCCAACAGGCTTGATAGTATAAACATAACCACCTTCTATTTTGTCTATATCTTCATTCTCAATAATACCGGGTAATTCTCTAGTATCAATATCTTCTTTAACCCAGAGTTGTGCATAAGAATAAGTTTGAACTGGGCCCATTGCGAGCCCTTCTGTATCGGCTAATTTAAGAAACGGTTCGTTCTTATAACCACCGCAATTATATGCGCTTTGTGAGTGTCCAGGGAAAACATAACCATAATAATATTTAATAGCTATAATTTCCATCCAGTCATCTGGATCGGTAAATATCTCAGCATTGTTAAAATTAAGCTGCTCATAATCAAGCTTATCTTTACGCCAATTAACTTTAAGTAATGTATGATTAATTAAGTTAGTGTATTGATTAATATTTTGCAGGACAAAATGCTTATTAGTGTCCTTTTGTGATAAATCATAATTTTCATCTACAATCTCTTTTTTTGTCTCTGGCTTTTCGCCCTCTTCAACTTTCTTTTCAATCTCTTCAGGAGGAATGATAGCCTTGCGTTGTGCAGGTTTTTTATAAACTGTTGATAAATCTTTAACAGTCCGCTTTAATACGTTTAATTCCTGTGTAACTAACCATTTATATTTATCGAGGGTTTCTTTGGATACTTGATCTTTTAACTCTTCACGAATAATATAATACCAGTCGTCTTTAAAAATGTCTATTAGATTCTGAACTGCGTATTTTACTGTAAGAGCGCATCCGGTACGGATACGTGAACTAATTCTTGTTGATGATGCCAAGGTGAACTCCGTATATTATACGGGTTCTACCCTGATTAAATATTCTCATATTATATTACTTATTATAGATCATAAACTATAATTTGTCAAGAAATCGTGTTATTTTTTTAAAAAATCGTGTTACTTTTTTTTATAAATATTATCATTATTCTGGGGACATTAAGTCATTTTCTCTCATTCGTCTCTCATGAACCAGATTTTCTTCTAACCATTTAATATACTCTTCAAGATACAAGTCATATTCATGATTTAAAATAGAATCATTATATACCATCCCTTTTTCTTCTTCAAACTCTTTACGTATATCATCATTAATCATAATATCCTTACCTTTTCAACCAATTACTGTTAATTCTTTCATTGATTTATCAAAAGATTTTTTATCTAATTTTATATAACATCCTAATCTAGGAGGATATAATATATACATATTATCTGGTTTATAATATCTAATACTTTCAATAACCAATGGATGAAAGTCATTTATTTTAATCCCAATTTCAAATTTTTCTAATAATTCACGTTTATATTTTTTATTTATCATTAATCTTCTTTTCCTTTTTTTGAAAAACCATTTTATGTTAAATTTAATTTTTTTTATCATAATATCCTTACCTTTTGATTTGCTTTTGGAGGGAATCTGTTAATAATAAAATACCTAAATGAATCTCCAACATGGCTATATTCATCATGTTCTGGTTTAGGTGGTAGTACTAACTTGCCATCCTTATCTGTTCTATATTGCCAATGAAAAGCCATTTTATGAAATTTCGGTGTTATATGTGGGTTGTACCTGACATACGGTATTAAATCATTAGCTCTGTCTATCATTTCAGCAACACTGTATTTATGCGTATAATGGAAATGCCAATCTATTGTTCCTGTCCTAGGATTCTTTTTAAGTTTATCTATCCAAGTATTAAGGTCTGATTGCCTATTAGCTCCAGCAGGATCACAAGCATGACCATCAATTAAATACTTTTTATTATCAACTACTTCTCTGTAATGGTCATCACTCTTATTATTATTAACATATTCATCAAATATATCAATCCAGTATCCGAATTCATTTTCTGTTGTTTTTCTTATCTGATAAAATATAATTGCAGTATCATCACTGACTCCAAAATCCCAAGACGCCCAGGTTTCAATACTCTGGTTATATTGAAAATTTCTATCATAGCAATTCTTTTGTCTATCGAATCTATAAACTAATGTATCATAATCACTTATTGGTTGACCTTCCCATATATGCAAATACTTAGAGTAATTATTCTTTTTGCAGAACTCCATTTCTGTTTGTAGTGGCTCTCCAAAGTATTTATTATCTTTATAGCTAACAAACTGAACATGACTATTAGGCTGTTTCTGGTTAACAAACATCTCATAAGTCGGATCATCTTCCCTGGCAGGATTAAAGCTAATCCATATCTGACTATTCTTTTTCCTGATTGTAGGTATAAGCAAATCCCAACTATTTTGACTTATACTTTCAGCTTCTTCTATCCAACAATAATCAACACCCTCGTAAGATTTAATCTGATTTACATTAGTATATAAACCAATAAAACTAAATAAAGTACCATTAAATCCTTTAATTTCATTTTTTGTTGTTATATAATGGTCTGCTATTCCTAATTCTGGATATTCTTTATCTAATAATGCTATTTGATCAACAAGTAGTCTATGAACTGAATCAGCAATTGAACGCTGGATCTCCCTGGCACATAATACCCTTATACATTTACAATATCCTTTTAATATTAAAGTACGGCCAAATTGCCAACTCTTTCCAGCACCTCTACCACCATAATAAACATTATATCTATTATTTTCTAGTAGTGGCCAATAAACAGGGTCAAGCCTGAAATCAATCTCTAACAATGTTTATTTTTATTTCTTTATCACTATCAAAAGTGTTATTTTGGTCTATTACCTGTTTAGCCTTACCAAATCCCCTATCAAGTAATATCTCCAAAGCCTTTACATTACCCTTCAATCCAAACTTTAGCAATGCCTCTTTAATTAAATCAAGCCTAGTTCTTTCATCTCCATCTTTCCATTTTTCATTAAGAAACTCCTGAATCTGTACTTCAATCTTTTTCTTTTTGGACTTCCTGCCGGCCTCGGCTGCTGTCTCCGATGTAAATGGCCTACCTGGCATTATTTCACCTGCGTTATTTCTGCGTTATACTTTTGACCATTATGCTTAATATCTATATTAATATTGTTTTTAGTACAAAAGTCTATATACCGCTGTACTATAATATCGCAGTAGTGTTCATCTAGTTCCATACCGTAGCATATACGGTTAGTTTTTTCACAGGCTATAAGAGTAGAACCTGAACCAAGGAATAAATCTAAAACAATATCACCAGCCTTACTACTAAAACTTATTGGCCTTTCACATAAATCCATTGGTTTCATTGTCGGATGTTCATCTGACCTGCTCGGCCTTTTTATATCCCTAACTGTAGTCTGTTTTCTATCACCGTACCAAATATGACTATTATTCTGCTTCCATCCATAAACACATGGCTCATGTTTCCAATGAAAATCAGCCCTCCCAAATGTGCTGTTATCTTTATTCCAAACTATATATGACTTATACTGCCAACCAGCACTAATAAAAGCATTTATAGTATTATGTGTTTCGGTGGATGCGTGCCATATATAAGCAGATGCACCATCTTTTGTTGCTATGTGTGCATTACTGAAAACACCTATATAAAACGGCAAAATATCTATAGCATCATTATTTATCTTTTCTCGTTTCTTACTTCCACCATCATAATCTATACCATATGGAGGATCTGTATGTAACATATCAGCCTTTTTACCATCCATCAACCTATTAACATCTTCTTCTTTGGTACTATCCCCACATAATAACCTATGCCGTCCAATTTCCCATAAATCACCAAGTTTAGTAATTGCTGGTGCTTTATCTGGAATGTCATCATCGCCTTCTGTTTCTATCATAGGCATAATATCATTTATTTCTTTTTCAGTTAAAGAAAGTTCATCAGCTATCTTTTCAATATCATCAAAATCTTTATACAAAGATTCAATTTCAGCCTGGAGCATATCCTTGTCCCATTCATTACTAACAGACTTATTTAATAATATTCTAAGTTTCTTTTGTTGTTTAGGTTTTAAATAACTAGCATCTATAACATCTATTTTCTGATTAGGATCTTTTTGTTTCAAAGCTTCATATCTGCCATGACCACCAATTATAGTATTATTAGTACCGACTATTATTGGCTCCACATAATCATATTCTGTTAGACTATTTTTTAATGTTTCGATTTGGTGTTCAGGATGTATTTTAGCATTATTTTTATATGGTTTAAGTTCTTTTAAAGTTATTGTTTTAAGTTTGTTTTTTATATTCATATTATTATTTTATTATAAGCCAATTTTAATCATTTTTCAACCCAATTTTAAAATAAGTTCATTATCTTTTAAATCATAATTAAAAAAATACTCTACTCCAATCTTATCTTGACTAACTAATCCGTTATTATACCACTCTTTCATAGTTTTTTTGTTCATTTCAATTCTTGTAGGCCATGTAGCATATTCACAATAGAAATCAAATCTTGCTTCATAATAACCATTAAAATCTTTAACTTTTATTTTCATTATTTTTTCTCCGTCAACTTATCGATCAAATCATTCTTATACTGGATTGTTGAATCATATTTCTTTTTAGCACTGATAAACCCTAAGAAGTCTATGCCTATTCCTATAGATATACCAATTAATAAACCTATAGATAAATATATTATTTCAGTCATTTAATCTACCTACTTTATAAGATTTTTTAAGTAAACGCCAATGCCAATTTGGATGATCAATTGTTTTATGATTGTTAAAAATATATTCTGGCAATTCAATTTTACGTATTTCATTTAATCCTTTCCTTAAACTTTTACATCTTTTTTTTCTCATTTTATATCCTCCAAAATATATTCAAGTTTGCCATGTGCGGCTTGTGGTTCTAAACCATAAATATTGTCTGTACTAATTCTTTTACCCGCCAAAAACTGCTCATTTAACCACTCAACACTGTATTCAATCTCATTTTGCCTGGGCCCTTGTACAAAATTATTCTGGACGTTAAATACTTTAGTCTCTGTGAAAGATAGCATATAAGGCTTATCAAACCATCTGTTTCTGTTAAGATGTGATTCTAAACTATTGACATTATTATAAACACCTTGGTAAATAAGTGGCATTATGTCTCTACTCCTGTATATATGGCTATTAATGGCCATTGGGTAGCCCCAGCATGTATGTTGATCTTCTGCTTCAGTCCAATTCCAACTCATACGCTCATGAATCGATAAACTAAAAGACCGAATCAATGATGGTGGTTTAATTAATTTATTATTAGCAGGATAACATCTATTTATTTTAGGATTCATTCTTAAACTTAAACAATGATATTTATCTTCATACATATAACAATCAATACCCTTAATAAAAACATCATCATCAGTAAAAAACACCACATATTCTGTATTTACTTTTTTAAGCGTTTCTTGTAAAGTTTCTTTAAAATTCGTTTCTCTGATAAATTCTGTGTCCGGATACAACTTCGCCACATTTTGAAAACCGATTTCATAGTCTTCATTAGTACTGGTATATTGCACAAGTATTTTTTTATCAACATGGAATTTCTCCTTTATGCTTCTTAAACAAAGCTCTAATTGACATGCCCTGTCTTTACTAAATACTATTATCGTTATCATAAATCACCCCTTCTTTCAGCCTCTTCTAAAAGCTCATTTACTTTAGCAGATTCTAAACTTTCCATAAAAGCAACCCCCATATAAGCATTCATCCTTCCTATTGCTGAAGTTAATAATTCGCCTTTTATAAAAAATCTTTTAAGAAAAGGAATTCTTTCAACACTATCCTCAATTCTTTCTTGAAACTCAACTCTATTTTTAATCAAAAATTGCCCCTAAATTTTTAGTGCTTTTATTAATTATTATAATGTCAGGCACGGCCTCTTTTATTACTCTAAATGAATAAAGTATTTCAGATAGGTATATTTCCATGTATGATGTTGGATTCGGTGTGCCGTCTGGGTTAACTACTTTATGATCCAGCTTATTAACATAAGCTCCATTGGTGATATAATCCAGGTCCACACCATAAATATAAATAGGATTGCAACCCATGATAATAGCAAATGCCAGCATGTGGATTGCAACAGTAGCTCCAGAAGAATAGCTTTTATTGTTACCAGTATATTTGGCAAACTGCCATTGTATTGATTTCTTTTCATCTGGGAATCTATTTGAATACGTAAGGAAAGGAACGTTAAGCACTTTTTCAACTTCATTTTCCCATTCTCTGCCCTTCATACTCTTATATAAAACAACTGCTCTACCATAATCATTATATCTTTTATGATTAGTTAGTATATCAAACTTTGGATTAGCATTTGCAAGTACCCAGTAATCAATATCGAGATCTATTAGTTCATCAAAAGCATTACAGGAAAAATAAATATCATCTTCTTTTTGTCTCAAATCATCAAGGTGCTGCTCCAGGCTGGGGCCTAATCCTATAATTCGGGCTGTTATTCCTTTATGTTTATTAATAATATCTTTAAACTCTAACATTTACATTTCCAAATTTGTCTATATTTATTCCTGGTTTCAACAAAAGTTTCACCAATAACTTCAACCGTTGTGAATCCACATCCTATTAAAAAATTATGTGCTATAGATTCATTTTTCATTTGTCCAGGACCATCACCCTCATATTGTATTTCTATATAAGATATTTTACTATTTCTAACCATATATTCAACAACTCTTTTTCTTAAACTAGTATCAAGATAAGGCAATACTGAACAGCATATCATTATATCAATTTTAATGTCCTCTTTTATAACTTGTTCTATACTATCGCCTATAAAGTGGGAATCAACCCCACCGGGGATATTGGCCATTGTAAATGTCATATCTTTTTTAAGCTGCTCATCCTTTTCAACTAACAAACCGATACACCTTTTATCCATCATAAACCTAATAGCAAGATCACAATGCCCGGCACCCAAGTCCATAATTGAATCAATGTTCTGCGGTATAGTCTTTTTAATAATATGCCACATCTCCGGCGCACGCTGATTAAAATATACAGGATAACGGCTCTGATCTAAGTGGTGTATCATACCACGATATAACCAGAATAGGTCCCCGTGTGGCCGTTTTGGTTTTGATATTTTATCGGTTAAATCTAAACTTTCACCAAAGTCAATAATAAATGGCTTGTTATTATACGGGATAATATTAGAAGATGTTAAATCACAATGATTAATATTTCTTTTTTTAAGTGCTTTTAATACTTTGGGGTAATGGCTCATCCATTCTTTAGTATTTGTAACTGGATTTGGCCTTATCCTTTGAATCTTTAAAGTATGTGTATCATATATTTCAACTAAGGGAACATAACCCGTATCTGACATTCTAGATAAACATTCAAGCTCTCTTTTAATAGCCCAGGTCTGCCCTCGTTTATATATACAATGTTCATCTATCCAAACAGATGAAATATCATGTGTATAATCAGGTTCTCTTTTAGTTAAATCAATCATTTTTCTTCCCGAATAAATACCTATGATTAGAATCCATAACATCTATTATCATATTATGCCATTTAAATTGTAAATTATTATTTTTAAAATTATTAAAATATATTTCCAAATTCATATTTTCAAAAAAGCATTGATATGCCAAAAGAATATTGCTATATTCTAAAGATCTATCCATTATTTCATCCCTATAATTTACCGGCATTTCTGATGCTGCCCAGGTAGAAATAAACAATGAATTATATATTTCAGCTGAAGGTATACGGATTAATTCATTAACAAAATGGCAATTACTCTCATATTCTCTTAAATAATGCTTTTGTATTTTAGACATCACTGGTAAATCTAAAAGAATATATGTACCTTTAAATCCAGCCTGGAAACATACTTTAGCCATTGCGCCATAACCGCATCCAACTTCTAAAATTACATCCATATCCTCTATTTTCTTATTACAATATTTTTCAAACTGTGCTAAATGATAACCGGCATGAATATGGCTGCCTGATGTTGATTTATCATGTAAGTACTTCTTAAAAGTATCGTTATTTTTTATAGCATTTTTCCATTTATCAATCTTAGATAAATAAGCATATTCTTTTTTTAATATTCCAGTATCCCCAAAAAACATTGTAGATACTAAAGACTGGCATTTATAAAACTCCTCTATTGGATAATCTTTTAAAAACTGCTCAATTGATTTTACTTTATCTTTCCAAAAATCAGTTACAGCCATGACAATCCTTTAATATATCAATATATTTCTGCGCTCCCTTAGCACAAGTATGATTTTCCATTATATAATCTCGGGGTTTAAAATTATTTAAATTATCTAAAAAATAATGATCTAAATCTGATAAATCAAATGCCTTAGCCCCGCATCTTTCATCAAAATATGGTGCTGCACTTACATTCTTATTAGTAAATTTATATCCATAATAAGAAAATTCTTTCTCTTCAAATACAAAAATAGGCACACCAGATGCAAGTACTTCCATATATGCGATCCCCTGGCTTTCAGTGCCAGTTAAAAATATAGCAAACTTTGACCTTTGGCATAAGTCTTTTAATTGTCTTTCCTGATATTGTCCATAAATAATCACATTATATTTTAATCCTCTATTATCAAGATATTTCTTTACTGCATCAAGTTTATAAACCGGTGTTTGTTTAGTGACATTCTTATAATAAATAAAGCAATCATATTCATCAATCTTTGGCTGTGGTTTAAACTCTTCAGTGTCAATACCAGTAGGCCATACATAAAAATTTGCTGTCCTGGTTTCCCTGAACTCTTTCATATAATCTACCACCCATCGTGAAGGCTGACACCAATTATCATATTTTAACCAATAAGATTGATTTTCTGAAGGAAGCACCATTATTTCAGGACCAATCAATGTTTTTTCTGGAAGTTCTAAACGCTGTAATGCTAACACTCCCCCATGTATACAACCATTAACATCCCCAATCTGATTTTCTACATATTCCTGATGGAGTTCATTAAACCCTTTTTTTAAGTTATCAACTACCTTTTTACACCCCACTATTTGATTAGGTGTTTTTGTCCATAATCCTATTCTCATTCAAAACTTCCTTCAATATCTTTAAAACAGTTTTTCAATTTCAATATTATTTTATTAACATTATTTTTATATTTATTTAATTTATTAATTTCATTATTAATACTTTCATATAAATCTTCATAAAAATACAAACTTTGTTTTTCAGTAAATGACATTTTCCGCTGAAGGTCCGCTCGACTAAGGCCATCCGCAACTAACATTATGCAATTATCTTTTAATAACTCATATAATGTTTTATTTTCCAGTGCTGCTTTCTTTTCTAAAAGTCTTAAATACTCTCCAGAAAAACGCAACGCTATTGATTTTGTATATTTATTCATATCTTTATACCTCATTAATTATATTCTTATACCCCATTTTTTCGCAAAGTATTCATGGTTATGTTTCCAGTAATTATTCTTACTTGTAACACCATCGCCCCGGCCCTTTTTCTCTTCATTGTGAATAATATCACATTTATTAGCAAATACAATTTGTTTATCAGGATGCTTTTTATTCATTTGCATACAAAAATCAGAATCTTCATAAGTTGCACCTTGATATTCTTCATCAAATCTTATCCCACAATCACGCCAAAAGGCAACACAGGCAGAACCACAAATATTTAATTGCGTTGCTGGTGTATGAATGCATTTTTGGTATTCCCCTATCTTCTGCTGATTGCTACTATCACCTAATATCGGACAATAACCACCATCCGCATGTTTAGGTCTAGCAGATACAATAGAAAATTCCTTATGAAAAAATAAAGCATCAATTAATATGTCACACCACCCAGGAAAGAAGCCGGTTATATCATCATCCATCATAATAATAATATCACCTTTTGCATTATCAATGCACCAATTCCGATTCTTAGCTGCTGATTGTTTAATACAAGATGCTATTACTTCACAATCTGGAGATACATGACTTGCTGCGATCATTTGCTTTTTAACTTCTTTTTCTGTTTTTAAAGTTGGTATTGTAATGCTAACTGATATATTTTTTATAGTACTCATGATTTCTCCCTTGTTTTATCCATGGTTTATATGGCCCTGACCAGTGAAGCAATTTAACTCTTTTCATATCATAATCATATAACATCTGACTATGCTTATAACCATCTGATATATAATTTGCGGGAACACACCAATATTTACTTAGCTCGTGTATATGGCCATTGCATATAATTGAAAGTGGTGCTTCATCTAAAACATTATTATCTAAAGCAAATTCAATCATTTTATCTTTTAATTTAAATTCTCTCCAGGCTCTGCAATTCATTACCAACTGCCCAGATAAGAAACTTCTAACTCTTGATTCTCTGCATCCGCCCTGAATAAAAGCACCTTGGCCGACTGTTTTAAAAATATACGATGGTACAGCAGCAATATAATTATCTTTTAAATCAATGTCCCATAACTCTTTTACATCACCAAGAACAATTACGTCAGTATCAAAATAAACAGCCTTATCACTTTTAGTAAGTTCAGGTATTAACCATCGTAAATAAATAGCTCGTGTACTTTGAAGATTGAATTTCTTATATTGTTTTATTTGTGGTTCAACATTAATAATATTAATATTAGCATCTGAAACATGAACTTTAACATCTGATTCGCAAATAATATTAAAACTTATTTTTTCTTTTGTATTTGCTTTTATAGAATTAAAGACATGTTCCCAGTGGTTAGAGAAATTATTATCTATTGCAATAAATATCTCAATCACTAATAAAATCCTTATACATTTTTTTTAATCCATCATATAAAGCAGTTTTTGCATTCCAGCCTAATTTTGAAGCCTTATAAACATCCATACACTTAAACATTGATCCATCTGGTTTTTTAGTATCATAAATAATTTCACATTCATAATTTATTATAGTCATAAGCATTTCAGCAAGTTCTTTTATTGAAATAACCTGACCAGTGCCTATGTTAATATGTCCAATGCCATCGTAATTTTCCATCATAAATAAAATAGCATCACATACATCATCAACATAGATAAATTCTCTTTTAGCTTCCCCAGTTCCTAGTAATGTAATGCTTTCACATTTATTTTTTTTAGCTTCAAGTATTTTTTTTATCAAAGCAGATATTACATGATTCTTTTGTATCGGTTCCGGTGAAACTTTACCGTAAATATTAGATGGAACTATTGAAATAAAATTACTGCCATACTGATGCCGGTAATAACCACATAATTTCATACCTGATATTTTAGCCAAAGCATACCCTTCATTTGTGTATTCTGGAGATCCAGCCATTACATAAGATTCATCTAAAGAATATTTATATCCAACAGGATAAACACAAGATGAGCCCATAAAAAGCAATTTCTTAACATTAGCAAAACAAGCGCAGTCCATAACATTTAATGTAGTGCGGATATTATTAGCAAATAAATTAACAGGGTACTTCATATTCATTTCGATCCCGCCAACCAGGGCAGCCAGATGTATAACATAATCAACCTTATACATCCACTGGGAAACTTGCTCCATATTAAAAAGATTCATTTCATTTTTTGAAGGCGTAAGGAGATTAACATATCCCTGCTTTTTCATTATTTCTACTAATCTGGATCCAACCATACCAGATGCACCAGTTATTAATATTCTTGATTGTTTATCCATTAATCACCCTTTCAATTTTTTTAAGTTCTGTTTCTGTTAAATCTGGATTATTAGGTAAATAAAATCCATTTTGATATACTTTTTCACATACTGGTAAAGATACATATTTATAAAAAAAAGTATGATTAGTTATATTACCTCCTAAAATTGGCCTAGTTTCTATATCTAAATCGTTAACTTTTTTTAAATACTTTTCAAATAATTTTTTTGTTTTTAAAATAACAGGTATAGCAAAATTAGATATAATATTATTATGTGCGCTTATATTTAAAATATCATTATTACTTAACATTTTCCGGCGCATTCTTACATAATTTATATGTCTTAAATCAATAATATCATCAATATAATTTAATTGCTGATTACCGATAAAACCTGTTATTTCAGTCGGCCGTAAATTATAAGCTGGATAATAAAATTTATACTTATCATAAAATTCATTTTTAGGAACTTCCAAATCTCTATCCCATCCATGCGCTCTAACCATCTTTAGCATATTATATAAAACCTGATTATCTGTACATACCATTCCGCCTTCTATTGTAGATAGTTGATGACCAACATAAAAGCTAAATGTTGAAGCCATCCCAAAATTCCCAAGTTTAATATTACGATATGTACTCCCTAATGACTCGCAATTATCTTCTAATAAAAGTATTTTATTATCATCACAATAATTTTTTATCTGCCAAAAATCACAAGAAAGCCCTAAAACATTAGTAATAAATAAAACATCGATTTTATGCTTTCTAATAGTTTTTAAATTAATATTTAATGTGTAGATTGATATATCAATAGGAATTATATTTAATCCTAACTGCTGAAGCGGCATGATATTAGTTGACCAAGTTAATCCAGATACTCCAACCCGTATATTTTTCTTTAAAACTTTAAGATTCAAAAGTGATTGTATAAGAGCCAAATTTGCAGATGATCCAGAATTAAATAATACAGAAAACTTTCTTCCTTGCCAATTACTAAACTTTTTTTCAAACTTCCGGCACTGTTCGCCCATTGATAACTGATCTGATTTTTGAATAAAATCACATAATCTTTTTTTAGTTAAAGATTCTTTATAAAAAGTGTTTTTAATAAGTTTGACCATTTAAAGCCATGCTCCACATTTCTTCTGCTAATGAAATAAAATCAACTTCAGGTTTCCACCCTAAAATAGTCCTTGCCTTTGTAGCATTCCCAAGAAGTTCATCAACTTCATTTGGTCTATAATACTTAGGATTTATTTTTATTATTTTTTCTCTTTTATCTGTTAACCTGGCAAGTGTTAAAACAACATTTAAGAATTCATTTACAGTATGGTTCTCTCCAATAGCAATTACATAATCATCCGGTTTATCTTGTTGTAGCATTAACCACATTGCCTTTACATAATCCCTGGCATGTCCCCAATCCCTTTTTGCTTGTAAGTTGCCAAGCTCTAAATATTCCTGTTTGCCTTTTACAATGTTTGCTATCCCTTTAACTATTTTCTGTGTTACAAATGTGCCACCCCGGCGTGGTGATTCGTGATTAAAAAGTATACCATTACTAGCATGAATATTATATGCTTCCCTGTAATTTTTAGTCACATAATAAGAATATACTTTAGAGCAACCATAAGGGGAAACAGGATTAAAAGGTGTAGTTTCTGTCTGTGGTACTTCCAGGACTTTGCCAAACATTTCACTTGATGCAGCATTATAAAATCTAATATAAGGATCCACTTTTCTAATAGCTTCAAGTATTTGGATAGTTCCTAAACAATTAATGTTAGTTGTATATACTGGAGATTTAAAAGAAACTAAGACATGAGATTGTGCACCTAAATGATAAATTTCATGTGGTCTAATATCATTAATAATATCAAATATATTTAATCCGTCAGACAAATCACAATAATAAAGTTTAATATCATTAAATATGTGGTCTATTCTTTCAGTGTTAAAAGTTGAAGCTCTGCGGATAGTGCCATGAACTTCATAGTTTTTAGACAATAATAGCTCTGATAAATACGAACCATCCTGGCCGGTTATCCCGAATATTAAAGCTTTTCTATTCATTAATTATTTTGTTTTCTACAATAGGCGTTAAATCAATTTTATCAGTAAACATCTTTTTGTACTCTATATTATGTCTGCAAGCTTTACAGTCAATCTTAGGGTCAAAGTCTTTCTTATGCAATGCAGATAAACATTGACCTTCAAATAAACAATCTATTTCTTCTTCTTCCAAAACCTCACTCCTTTAAGATATAAATAGGCTCTTGCAGCCCTTATGCTTTCTTTTGTACTAATCATTTAAATACTTTTACCCAGACCCAGACCCAGACCCAGACC
>Ga0180438_10005557_pt1 | contig 17449 bp, 23 predicted proteins | sample SS_ome_12_FD_132455 | JGI IMG/M metagenome (GOLD analysis project Ga0180438, IMG submission 132455) | Hypersaline lake sediment archaeal communities from the Salton Sea, California, USA - SS_3_D_2 metaG | ecosystem: Environmental > Aquatic > Non-marine Saline and Alkaline > Hypersaline >...
CAAACGGAGCGCGTATTCGTCTTGCGCCGCAAAAGGATTGGGAAGTCAACCAGCCTGACCAACTGAAGACTGTGCTGCAGACTCTTGAGGGAATCCAAGAGGAGTTCAACAGCGCGCAGTCAGGCGGCAAGATGGTTTCGCTCGCCGACTTGATTGTTCTGGGCGGATGCGCAGGTGTCGAACAAGCTGCGAAGAACGCCGGCCATGATGTGACCGTTCCCTTCATGCCGGGGCGCACGGATGCGTCGCAGGAGCAAACCGACGTGAAGTCATTCGCGGTACTCGAACCGGCTGCAGACGGTTTCCGTAACTACCTCAAAGCTAAGTATGCTGTATCGGCGGAGGAGTTGCTGGTTGATCGTGCGCAACTGCTGACCCTGACCGCGCCTGAGATGACGGTCCTCATTGGCGGCATGCGCGTCCTGAAGACCAACTTCGGAGGGTCCGAGCACGGCGTCTTCACCAAACGCCCAGAGGCGCTGACCAACGACTTCTTCGTGAATCTGCTCGACATGAGCACGACCTGGAGGGCAACCTCGGAAGACGAAGACGTGTTCGAGGGCCGTGATCGCGCAACGGGCGAACTCAAGTGGACTGGCACCCGTGCCGACCTCATCTTCGGTTCGAACTCCCAACTCCGGGCCTTGGCGGAAGTCTACGGATGCGAGGACTCCCAGGAGAAATTCCTGAACGACTTCATAGCGGTGTGGAACAAAGTCATGAACCTTGACCGCTTCGACATCGCCGGATCATAGCATAGACCTCTTCGAGGGCTTCTGACATGGCGGCGAGAAACGGTCAGCTAACAAACGGTTCCAGCGGGGACGCGGACAAGCCGCCCCGCTGAAGAGCGCCGTTCGACTAAGGAGGAATATGTCATGGTACGCAAACTGATTGTGCTCATAGCTGCGGTGGTTTTCGCTGTTCCCGCTTTTGCCGGAGAGGCCAAGCCTGTCAGTCAACTAAGAGAGGATTTCCTGAAGTGGAAATTCGGGATGTTCATCCACTTTAACGTCGCCACTTCTAATGAGCGAGAATGGTCTAACGGGCACGAGGATCCGGCGACGTTCGCGCCCGACAAGCTGGACTGCAACCAGTGGGCAGATGCCGCCAGTACGGCCGGCATGCAATACGCCGTTCTGACGGTCAAGCACACCGGCGGCTGGTGTCTGTGGGACAGTGAGTTCACCGACCACGACGCGACCGCGTTTTGTAACTATAAGCGTGGCAAGGGCGACATCGTGCGCCAGTTTGTCGACGCCTTTCGTGAGCGAGGGCTCAAGGTTGGGCTGTACTATTGCTTCCCTGGGAATTACACGGGACGACATGGCAACCCCAGCCTGCTGGAGGGCGAGGAGGATCTTCACGGCTTGCCCCCTGAGGCCAAGGGAGGCTACCCTGGCTTCATAAAGAAGCAACTAACGGAGTTGTTGACTCGGTATGGGCCGATCAGTATGGCAACAAATACACGCGCGACCGCTGGCAGGAAATCATGCAGCATGTGAAGTCTCATCAACCGAACTGCCTCGTTATCGCGAACAACAGCCACAATTTCCGGGATACCGATATTCACAGTTATGAGTACCCCTGGTTGAAGCAGAGCAGACCAGCGAAGGCTCTGCCGCCGGAGGACAACCAGAATCCGGCCGAGGTATGCGACAAGATCGGCCCCGGCTGGTTTTGGAGCACCAGGGAGAACGAAACGAACGTGCAGTCTGCAGAACAAATCGTGAGCATGCTGAAGTTGTGCAACGGCCGGCGGGCCAATTATCTGCTCAACGTTGCACCCGATAGGTCAGGGCTGATTCCGGCTCATTCCATCAAGCGGCTGCGAGAGGTACGGGACTTACTCGGCGCGAAACCCACACCGCCGGGGATGCCCGGAGCGAATTTAGAATGAAGTCGAACAGCGGTTGGAATTCGGGGAATTCGGGGACAGGAATTCGGGGGAATTCGGGGACAGACTACGAATTTCGTTGTGTTAGTAATCAGAGATGCTATAGGGTAGTGTCATAGGATGTGTAGAGAAAGGATTGGGCTGATCCGCGAACGGTTACGATGACTTCGGGGAAGATGGAGGGCGAACAATGCAAGCAGTGATGTGGCTCAATCTTTTGGTGACGGCCCTTTTCGCTTTCTACGTCCTCCGCGACGCACAGAAACGAAAGCTCCTCCTCTTCGACGTTCCCCCCTTGGTGTGGGCGCTGCTTGTATTGGGAACAAGCGTAATAGGGGTGATTTTCTACTGGCTGGCAAATTGCGCTCGGTTTGTCAGAGATCAGACTCTGCGGGCCGATCAGGGCTGACCCGAAGGAGACGCAACAATATCAATCATAACCTCCGGGTGCCGCAGGGGTGAACTGAACCGTTGGAGATGCAATATGAAAAGAACGCTAGTGATGATCCCTGCAGTGTTTCTCTTTTCCGTGGCGTTCTCGGAGTCGGTTGCCGGTGAGCAACCCGCCTCCGAGCCGCAGACGACTGATGCCGCCTTCGATTATGAGCACGCGTTCGAGGCTATGTCTGTATTAACTGAAGAGGATCAGGAGTTGCTGGCAGGTGAAGTGGATTATCAAAGTCCAACTGCCAAGGTATTGATTGGAAAGCTGGATCCAGCGTTGAATCACCTTCACCGGGGATCCGTGAAGCCCAATTGTGATTGGCGACTGAACCTTAAAGAGGAGGGCGCAGCTGCTGCTTTTCCGCATCTGGCGAACGTTCGACTTCTCGCGAAATGCGCTATGTTTCGAGCACGTTACAACTGGGCTCAAGGGAGAAGGGACGAATTAGTCAAAGACGTGTGCGCCACACTTGCTTTAGCGAATCACGTGGGCGCAAAGGGGAACAATGGCTTTGTCAGTCTTGTGACTCAGTATGAGATAGAAGCTCTCTCGCGAAGTTTCATTTTTGAGCGTTTGAAGAACGCAGAAGCAGCAGAAATTTTCGCGGGTATTTCCGATAGAATACCGACGCACACCGACAACGCCCCCAAAACGGCTCTTCTCCTTGAAAGAGACGTTATCGTTCCGTGGGTAAAACAGTACGTTAGTCCACCAAGTTCGAATCCCGCGGAGAAGAAAACCAGGGTTAGATTCCTGGACGATCTTGTGAGAAGATACGGCCGACAAAGAATCTTGGATGCGGTTGAGGAGACCCGGGATCACCACACAAGAGTAGCAGATCTGCTTGATTCACCACCTGATGAGTTTGAAGAGCAATATGCTCTTTACATTGAGGAAACTGAAATGGCCAGCAACCCGTTCGCAAGAATAGTGATCGTCGAATGTCCGGCTATCAAGGGTACGTACTACGAAAGACGACGGCTGATTGAACAATGGTTGAGATTCAAGAGGGAGGTCGAACGTTACTCGACTGTTTCTCGAGACGAAGGTGAAGTCCAACCGGCCGGCGCAACTGACGCGGACAAGCCGCCCAGGTGACTTTAACTTTAGGCCAATTAGGAAGCAAGGGCATGACAGAAACGCTTCGCGACAATGGTCTCGCTCGCGTATTGCGGGTTGCCATTCCCCTAGCGGTCGGTTTTGGCGTTGGGGGAGTGCTACTAATGCCAATCTCCTCATACTGGGCAGAATCGGCTGCGGGGAACACGCCTTTCCTTGCATGCATGTCCCTTTTCCTTTTGGCAACGCTGACCGGACTTGTTTGTATAGCGACGTTTGTTGCTGCCATGGTGAGGAAGCGTGGCGGAGTCCGGCCCCTGCGTCTCTTGCCCCTAGCGTTCCTATTTCTGGCATGTGCTCCTATACTTTTTATTGGCGCGTTCGCTGCTGGTTATGCGGGGCTGGACCTGACTTTTGGTCTGTGTCTGGCTGGTGCCGCCATGAGTGCGCTGCTACTTGTAGTCACAGTTGGGGTGACAATTGCAGCAGCTTTGATTAAACGGAAGACCTCGTCGACATCGTAAGTGCTTAGCCAGGCGCATGGATCCGATTCGCCGCGGCGAACAGGTGATGGGCAAGCCGTTGGCTCATTGGAGAAAAGGCGCAATGAGAGTAGTCAAGATCGTTGTTGGAGTAGCAGCAGGTTTATTCGTTGTCGCGCATCTGATTACAATTCCGCATCTTCTGGAAAGGGTTCGAACAATACCAGAACGCTTTGTGGCGTCCGTATGGCTAGGCAAAGTTTCAGGAATCCTGATCGGCTTAGCAGTTTCAATAGCCTGTTTCAGAAGTCTCAAGAAGAAGGCGGAATAGTGTAGGCAAAGACTAAATAGGGAGGTTGCGATGTCAAACACTAGCTCCTCAGATGTATGGCCAGTTAAGTTGATGCGTTGGGTCGCCCGACTTCTGTCAATACCGTGGGCGTTATGGACGCTTTTCTGGACATGGTTCCTAGTGGCTAATTATCAAGCGGAGGGATATTTCGGGTTGGCGGGTTCTATAATCATCATGATCATAGCTGTTCTGATGTTTATGGGGGCTGCCATCGTTGCGAGCGTGTGGAAGAAGGAAGCCTTGGGAGGCGGCGTGCTACTGGTAGACAGCGTTCTGGTTACGATAGCCGGTACTCTTGGGCCACACGAGCCTATGCTGACTCAAGAATTCTGGTCTACTTTACTGGGCTTTCTCACAGTGGTTCTGCCTCCGTTGGCTGCAGGCGTTCTGTTCCTCGTATGCCATCGGAGATCAAGAACGTCAGGGCAGCAACAGGTGTAACTGCAACGAGCCGACACTGGAGACTTGCGGGATACCCCACTGAAAACGGGGTGAGAAGGAGCATGGTGTCCCCTATCTGCGGTGCCTACTAGGGAAGTTGGTAATGCTAATCTTGGTGCTGACGCTAGCGTTCCTATTTGTTTGCCTGGTGTCTTCAGCGGCTGCGTTCGTATCATCTGTATGCTCCTCGATATACTCTGGAAAGGTACACGCGTATTTCAGGCGGAGTGACCCACAGTGGTTGGCCGAGCTGATGGCCGGTCCCCGGTGGCAGCCTCGAATTGCCCTTGCAATGCTGAGAGAAGCCGATAACAGGGATGATCAACAAGTCCGTTTGTATGCCGACCGCGCGCGCATGTGGGGTTGGTACTCTGCGTTCGGGTGGGCGCTAGCAGGCATCAGCGGCCTCATACTCGCGCTTCTTGACCTGGCCAGCGAAATATGAGGTAGATAGGAAACGCCCATGACAGGTTGAAATAGGGGCAGTATGGGGACACAGCACTGAAAACGGGGTGAAATGAGTATGTGCCCCCGGAATCTGGCCACCTACTGGCACGCCAACGGCGCAGCTGGTGAGGAGGCTGGCAATGCTAATCTTCGTGCTGACGATAGTGTTCGGATGTGTTTTTCTGCTGTGTTTCGCAGCTGCGTTCGTATCATTTGTATGCGCCTTCGCATACTTTCAAAAGGTATACGGGCATTTCAGGTGGAGTGAGCCACAGCGGCTGGCAGAGCTGATGGCCGATCCCCGTGCCCGGCGGAATCCCATACGAGCTGTCCTTGCAGTGCTGAGAGAAGCGGCTAACGGGGATGACCAACGAGTACGTTTGTATGCAGACCGCGTGCGCTTATGGATCCGGTACTCGGTGATCGCTGTGGCGGCAGCGTGCATCTGCGCCCTCATGTTCGGGCTTCTTGATCTGGGCAGCCCAATATGAGGTAGATAGGAAACGCCCATGACGTGCTAGAATAATGGGACTTCGCATTGAAAAAGGGGTGAACATGAGAAAAACACTAACGGGAGCGATTGTCGCGCTGTTGTCTTCAGCCGTTACACTCAGCGTTAGTGCCGCTGCAGGAGGAGATAAAGTTGTGAGCGAATCGACGTCACAGAGCATCGATATTGCCGAGCACCCGGTCCTTCATCCCGTACCCCGGTGCATGTACGAGATTGGCGGCGCTGTGGGCGAGTTGCTGGGAGCCGTCACGGATCAATGGATGCTCGTGGCGCCGAAGGCGAATCCTGCCATGCTGGAGATGTTTGCCGACCGGGATGTGGTACCGTTCCGCGATAAGACGCCATGGGCCGGTGAGTTTGCAGGCAAATACTTGACCGCGGCGGTACAGGTGATGAAGACGACCCAGAGCCGCGAGTTAAAAGCGTGGCTCAAGGAGTTCGTTGGCTTGCTGATAAGTCGTCAAGCCGAGGACGGCTATCTGGGCCCATGGCCGCGCGCGGCGCGTCTCACGAACAGCGGCACATGGGATACCTGGGCCCACTATCACATCATGATGGGTCTCATGTTCTGGTACGAAGAGACCGGTGACGCGAAGGCGCTGGAGTGTGCGTGCCGCATCGCCGACCTTATCTGCGAGAAGTACCTTGGCGAGAAGTCCCCTCGGCTGGTTGACACCGGATCGACCGAGATGAACCTCGCGCCGGTTCACTCGCTGGCCATCTTGTACCGCAAAACTGGCAACCGGCGGTATCTGGACATGGCCCGGCAGATCGTCGAAGAGTTTGGAGCAAAAAAAGACGGCGAGTTTCTCGCAGGAGATTACCTGCACGCTGCGTTGGCCGGCAAACAGTTCTTTGAAACGCCGAAGCCGAGGTGGGAAAGTCTGCACCCGATCATGGGTCTGGCCGAACTGTACTGGATCAGAGGAGAGAAGAGCTACCGCCGTGCGTACGAACAGATCTGGTGGAGCATCGTGGAATACGACCGGCACAACAACGGTGGTTTTTCTTCCGGCGAGAGGGCTACGGGCAACCCGTACGATCCGAGCGCAATCGAGACCTGCTGCACCATCGCCTGGATCGCCGCAAGCGTCGAGATGCTCAAGCTCACGGGCGATTCCGTGGTCGCGGACGAGATCGAGCTCTCCACGCTCAACTCAGTTATGGGCATGCATTCCTTTTCAGGCCGGTGGGCTACGTACAACACCCCGTCCGACGGTGCGCGTTTCGCGAGCGCCCATCACATCGTCTTCCAGGCGCGTCCCGGCAGCCCGGAGCTCAACTGCTGCAGTGTGAACAGTCCGCGAGGACTCGGGATGATCAGCGACTGGGCCGTCATGCAGAGCACCGACGGGGTGTACCTCAACTACTACGGTCCTTCGCGCATGATTGTCCCGTTGAGCGGTGGCGTTTCCCTCGAGATGGAGCAGACGACGGACTACCCCGCGTCGGGACGCGTCTTGATAGACGTCCGCCCGTCGAAGCCGTGTGAACTCACGATCCACTTCCGCATCCCTTACTGGTCTGAACGCGCGGCAGTGACCCTTAACGGAACGCGCATACAGGAGGTGAAGCCCGGCTCATACCTGGCGATCAAGCGGCGATGGACGCAGGGGGACAGGATCGAGATCGATCTGGACATGTCCCTTCACTTCTGGCGAGGAGAGCGTGACTGTGAAGGGCTCGTTTCGGTCTATCGAGGACCCGTACTTCTGGCATATGACCAGCGCTATAACAGAGCTCGGCACGCCGGCGAGAAGGCAGAGACGTACGGGCAGGATCCGGGGCAGGCGCTGTGGAATATGTTGACTCTTCCGACGTTCGACGCACGCAGTCTGGCACTCGAACCAGCGACCTGGGATGGTTGGCTCCCTCCGCACATGCTCTTCACCGTCAAGACTGCGGACGGCGGAGAGGCGATGCTTTGCGACTTCGCCAGCGCCGGTCAGACCGGTTCGCTTTATCGGTCCTGGTTGCCGTTTGAGGGCGCGCCGAAGACCCGCCTGTTCTCGAGGGCGAACCCGCTTCGAAGTGTCCGATGAAATCGTGAAATAGGGGTGAAATGAATATGGTATCACGCGAACCGCCCCGGAATTCCACGTCAGACCAAAGGGTGAGTGTATGAAGATTTTCAACAAGAAGCCGCTTTTCTTCCTGGTCTCTGCTCTAGACGTTTATTGCCTGATTGCCCTACTCCGGCAACAGAAACCTGTCGGCAAGATCGACTATGTCCTGATCGACCGCATCAATGACACAGTAATCTCTCAAGGCGAACTGATCTTCCATAGATCCGATATCTCAGTTGCAAGGGCAACGGATATGGGTGTAGACTTCCTTAGGAAAGAAGTCCAATTAGATCCCAACTTCTCGCTGGGCATCAGCATTCACAGAGAGAAGCCTGATTTCGCCGGCTTCGGATTAAGCCTGATCAACAAGTCTGAGCGTACTTCCAGTTGGGATTGGTTTGAAGTTGTTGACAAGGGAAAGGCGGCCATGCTTCAAGGAAACGGGCATATCGCTTTTTCTGTCCGTCCTTCGGACGGCTTCGTCGAGATAGATACTATTTCTTTCACTTCTGATACGACCTTGAGATGCTATAGGCCGAGCGAGACCGATTCATCAGATGGCCACTGGATTTCGGATCCTCATTGGGTTTGTGAGATTAAAAGAGGTTCTTATATCCACTGGGGATCAAGTGAGTCTAAATAGTCACAACGGACGCCGCCCTCCGGCAGGCCCCGCGGTGGCGTTTATTTCATCGGCCTCATGATGAGTGCCTAACCAGCACGTTCACCTGAGCGGTCCTGCCTGCAGGTGATGCGCGAACGGTTAACCGAGATAAGGAGTGACAGAATGGCGGCAACTGACCAGATAGCAGAACTCACGGAAGAACTCAGACAGTTCCAGGAAGAAAAGGAGAAGATCCGAAGTATTGTGGGACAGATTGGTGGCAAGAGTTCCCCAAAGCGGGACAAGGTGATTACCACAGTGTTCATAATCCTGTTGCTTCTGCTGTTTGCTGCGGATGTCTCCAGGCACATCCTGGGCATATCCGTACCATTGCCGCCGCTCTTCTCAATTGAAGTCGGCGTATTGCTCGTGTCGATCAAGATCATCTGGATGATCCACAACCAGACCCGGGTCGAACACTTTCAGTTTTGGATTCTCAACTCTATTGAGTTCCGGATAGACCAGATGTCAAATCGGTTGCGCAACATCGAAAACCAGTTTCGCGAGAAACAGCATGGCGAACAAAGCTCTTCACAGCAACTTAGCGGCCCCGGCGACGGGGAACCCCAAGCGTCTGAGCGGTGACGTTCGGGCAAAAGAAAGGAGCGGAACAATGGCAGCGGTACCCAAGAGAGCACGAGACCTGATGAGTCCGGGCAAAGTCATGGCCCTGGCAACAGCGTCAACCGATGGTGAACCGAACGTGGTGCCCATGCAGCAATGCTGGTGGTACGATGATGACACGATGGTCATCGGTGACCTTTTCATGAACAAGACTAAGGCCAACATCCAGGAGAACGGACGTGCGTCCTTCACGGTGTGGCAAGAAAAGCCGCGCGAAGGGTACAAGTTCAACGGTTCCGCGCAATATCTCACCAGCGGACCTGAGTACGACCTTGCCAACGGCGAAATGAAGAAGAAGATGCCTGAGAAGAATTTCAAGGGGGTCGTCGTTATCAAGGTGGAGAAAGTGTTCGACATCAAGTCCGGACCCACGGCAGGCCAGTTGATTACAGAATAGTCCAAAAGGGGACACCACCCTGGAAACAGGGGGAAATGAGTATGGTGTGCGCCGGAATTCAATCGGGTGATGCGCGTAACGTTAGGGAACACTGCAGGAACGGTCCGGGGAAGAGTAGACGGAGGATTCTTGCGATGTTAGGACGCGATACAGTCTTTTCTTTCACCTTGCTGATTGCCTTATCACTTGCATGCGTAGCCGATACGGACCTTTCGCCACAGCAGGTCATCGACATGATAGAGCGATACGAAAACCTCTACGACGAGTGTAAAATCCAGTATAGCTCGAGAGGGTATACGTACGAATCGTATCTCCTGGGCGACGAGGAGAAACTCGAACCCGACCCCAACAGGACTCCCATCTCGGTTACGTACTACTCCAAGGGACCGCATCAACGAATCGACATCCTCTATTACGCACGAGAACCTCAAGAGCTGCGAAGAATTGCCAGTGACGGCGACTGGAACGTCTCGTGGTACACGACGGAACAGAGCTCCGCCGGCGATCTTTACATAAATCCCGAGGACGAAGTGGCCCAGGCCGGCTTCCCTGTCCGGAGGTTCCGCCCGTTCTACGGGTATTCCAGTTTCCCGGGTTTACAGACGGCCGATCTCAAGATCACAGCTGACGGGTCGCGCCTGACCGTGAGTTGGCCTACCAAGTGGGCCGGGAACCGCATAGAGATGTCATGTGAGCGTTGGGGGGAGTACTTGCGTCCTCATTCGGTGAAGAGCGTGTGGAGTGGAGAAGATCAGCCGGACACCGTTGCGCACGAGGTGCTCTATTATTATGGTGTGGACAAGGATGGCGAGGAACTCGCGTACCCAACAAAGATCGTTGAACTGTCACATTCCCACAAGATGTGCGGACATCATATGATCGAGGACGTCGATTTCGCGCCACAGTTTGACAGTTCCGTGTTCGAGTTTGAACCTGAGGAGAGGACACGAATTCATGATAGGACTGAAGGTTTCATCGGCAAGGAAGCCCCAGAACTGAGTGCCGCGGCGTGGGTGAATCTCAAACCCGTAACACTCGCGTCTCTGCGGGGCAACCCGATAGTGCTGGCCTTCTGGGATTCCGCCGATGAGTCGTCCGCGGAACTCATCACGGCTTTCAACTCTCTGGCAACAGAGCATCGGGACCTTACCGTCATAGCCGTGCACAGCGCAGACTCTGACCAGCCCAGTCTGCAGAAACTCGCCGAGAAACAGCATGCGGCGTTCCGCATCGTCATTGATGAAGAAGTATGGGGCACGTGGCCGGGGGCCACGTTCAGAAAGTACAGGGTTAAGGAACCGCCGGCGGTCTTCATCATAGACGCAGAGGGCAAGGTCAGGTTCCAGGACATCCCGCTTGAAGCAGCGGCGGAAGCACTAAAAGGCCTACTTGATGGCCAATGAAGGTGGTCTTCTCCAGGAATGGTGTCTCCGGAATTGCGACATATACCGCCCTTATGCCAAAAGAATTTGGAATGAGAAAAGCTCTTGTCGGATTGGCTGGCATAACGATAATCTTGTCTTCCTTGAGCGGCGTTGTTTCGGCAGGTTCGCTGGATAAGACTGGAACACAATGGGTTCCGTATCTCGAGTGGAGCCTGACCAATTCGTCATACGAAGGTAATCCATATGATCTGGTAGCAACGGTTACCTTCAGCCACGCGGAAAACGGTGAAAGAATAACAACCGAGATGTTCTATGCCGGCGGAACCACCTGGAAGTTTCGCTTTGCCGGAACTCAAGCTGGAATTTGGACTTTTACTAACTCAAGCAGTGATTCGGAACTCAGCGGCAAAACCGGTACAGTGACCATCGCTCCGAATCCGGGCGTTCACGGGTTCGTAAAGAAGTTCAACCAGAAGTGGGGTTGGCAGGGAACCGAGACTGCATTTGTGCCGCAGTTTGTTATGTACCGGACTCCTACTACATACTATAACCGGCCCTCTCTAATTGATAATGATATCGACACCTTTATGAACGAGCACGGTTTCACCGGATTTCACACCAGTATTGCTTGTCGCTGGTTCGATATCAATGAAGATACCTATGACAATATCAGCGTCCCCAATCCTGATATACGGACATTTGATGCGCTTGAGCTGCTTATTACCAAAGTCCATGCTGGGGGCGGCCTGGTTCATATCTGGGCCTGGGGTGACGAACAACGGCATCAGACACCGGTAAAGTGGGGTATTAACGGTGCGGAAGACAGACGGCTTCAGCGTTATATCGCAGCAAGGCTCGGACCACTGCCGGGATGGACTATGGGGTATGGGTTCGACCTGGATGAATGGGTAACGGTTTCCCAGCTTAAGACCTGGCGTGATTACATGCATAGCAAACTCGGCTGGCCGCACTTCTTAGGAGGACGTCCGGCCGGTCCGAATCGTGGAACAGATCACTCAGCCTACGTGAACTGGAATGAACCGCTTGACTATTCAAGCTACGAGCACCACCAGCCCGACTATGACGTCTACGTTGCTGCCCTTCAGACAGTACCGGGACAGCCGGCCTTCTCCGAAGACCGGTTTCGCATGCGCGGCAGCGGTTATCCTGATAAAGACTATGATATGGAAATGACAAGACGCGGCCTGTGGCATTCCGCCATGGCCGGAGGCGTAGCGAATATCTGGGGATATCTCCACAATAGTCCGGGAGATGGCGCTTCCGGCCCTTATCCGAATCCGGAATGGATTAAGACAAACGCGCTCTTTTTTGAGAAACGTTTCCTTCCGGACATGTGCCGGGATAATAGTATCACTGATGGTATCTGCTTGCGGGATTCTGATAGAAGCAGCTACGTTTTCTACAAAGAGGATACAACCTCAATCCGGATGAATCTATCCGCCATGAACGGAGCTCAGCCGGCGGTTGCGGTCGATACCAGGAAGTCATATGTTGAGATTACTCTTGGAGCCTTGAGTGCCACGGATCGAATCTGGAGCGCGCCTTATAGTTCTGACTGGGCGGTTGCGGTGGGTGTTTTTGGCGGGCCGGCGGCACCAAGCGACCAGCGTACTGAGACAACAAAATAGGCGGGCGGGAGAGAGTATCCGTCCCCCACCCGCCTATTGTTATTGCCGAATCAACCGAGGATAGCTTTTAGATCGTCCTGCGGTGTCGAGACCGGCATGATGTTGAAGTTTTCCACCAGTACGTTCAGCACCGCCGGCGACACGAACGCAGGCAGGCTCGGTCCCAGCCGGATGTTCTTGATGCCAAGGTGAAGCAGAGTCAGCAGGATGCACACTGCCTTCTGCTCGTACCACGACAGCACAAGCGATAGCGGCAGTCCGTTCACATCCGTGCCGAACGCTTCCGCGAGAGCTGCGGCAATCTGTATGGCGGAATAGGCATCGTTGCACTGACCGCAATCGAGCAGACGCGGGATGCCGCCGATATCGCCGAAATCGAGCTTGTTGAAACGGTACTTGCCGCACGCCAGCGTCAGTATAACGCAGTCGTCCGGGACCGCCTGCGCCAGCTCGGTGTAATAGTTACGACCGGGTTTCGCGCCATCGCATCCTCCGATCAGGAAGAAATGCTTGATGGCGCCGCCTTTGACCGCCTCGATCACCTTGTCCGCCACGCCAAGTACGGCGTCGCGCGCGAAACCGATCATGATGGTCTTGTCAGGACCGTCCTCGGTGAACCCCTCGGCCGCAAGCGCGGCATCGATAACCGGTTTGAAGTTGCGGTCGCTTATGTGTACAACGCCTGGCCATGCGACCAGCCCGCTCGTGAATATCCTGGCCGCGTACGAGTCCTGCGGCTTCTGGATACAGTTCGTGGTCATGAGAATCGCGCCCGGGAACGCGGCGAACTCGTTGCGCTGGTCCTGCCACGCACCGCCGTAGTTGCCGACTAGGTGTTTGTACTTTTTCAGCCCGGGATAAGCGTGCGCGGGAAGCATCTCACCATGCGTGTAGACGTTGATTCCCGTCCCTTCTGTCTGTTTGAGCAGCTCCTCGAGATCTTTCAGATCGTGACCGGAAACGAGTATCGCCTTGCCCTTGACCGGCTCGATCCGCACGGCTGTCGGCTCGGGGCTGCCGTATGCGCCGGTGTTCGCCTCGTCCAGCAACCCCATGACCTTGAGATTGACCTCGCCGCATCTCAGAACCATGGCGACAAGTTCCTCAACGGTCGGATCATCTCTTGTGAGAAAATTCAGCGCCTGGTGGAAAAACGCGTACACATCATCGTCCTCTTTGCCGAGTATCTGTGCGTGGTCGGCATACGCGGCCGTGCCTTTCAGGCCGTACGTGAGAAGCTCCTGGAGGCTCGTCACATCCTCCCCCAGCGCCTCCCGACGCTTCGTGACGTTCACACCCTCACCCTGCTTCACAAGTCCCCCCAGATCGTCCGCGGGAGTCCACGCCGCCGGTCCGGTAAGCTTCTCGGGCTTGCGACCGGCTTTCTTGCACGCTTTCTCATATAGATCTCTGGCCTTGTCGCGCAACTCAGCCGCTTTGAGCAGCCAGCCCTGCAAACGCTCAGGGTCGAAGTTGACGTTCGTCACAGTCGAGAACAACGCCTCTATGGTGAAAACGTCTATCTCGTGGTCCGTGACACCAAGCTCTCTAGCTCTATGCGCGTACATAGAGATCCCTTTTGTCGCATTGACCAGCAGATCCTGCAACGCGGCGGTTTCGGCATCTTTTCCGCAAACGCCCCGCACTGTACAGCCGGTTCCTTTGGCTGTCTGTTCACACTGAAAGCAAAACATTTTCCTGACCTCCCTCTCCTGTTTGTCGTGATTAGAAACCAACCTCACTTCGCACGCAACATAGTCAGAAGCATCTTGAACCGTTGCGCCGCCTTCACACTGTGCGGCACGTTGGCAGGCATGATCACAAGCTGACCCGCCACCGCTCGTACGAGATCGCCGCCAATCGTGAGCTGCGCTTCGCCGTCGACGATCTGGACGATCGCGTCGTACGGCGTTGAATGCTCGCTCAAACCCTGTCCGGCGTCGAACGCGAACAGCGTCAACGTGCCCGCTTCGTTCTCGGCGATTGTCCGGCTGACTATCGACCCGTCAACGTACTCGACAAGTTTCGCAACGTCGACCGCTTCGGCGGCCTGCAGCTTGCGCTTGTCCGTCTGCTTCTTTTCGGTCATGTTTTCTCCTCGCAGCCCGCCTTGGCTTTAGCCGGATTACGCGGCCTCAAACAGCATGTCCACGTCGCAACAGCGCGGAACAAACTGTCCGGCACCCTGCCCAAGGACCGCAATCTCGGCACCGCACACCGGACACACGAAAAAAGTTAGCCTGCGCCGCTCCGGTGTCATGTCCCTGTCGCAGCAGCGAGGGACGAAGCTCCCCATTCGTGAAGCCACTACACCAACTTCAGCACCGCATACCGGACAACGATATATCAATCCGCGTGATCTGCTCCGATTCATTCGCCGTCCCCCTAGCTGTCATCAAGGCCGCGTCCAACTTTCTCCATAGGTTCGCCGCAGCAGACCAGATCCAGGACGCCTATGCCGCCCTTAGTCACCATAACCAGGTTCTCACACCGGCGGCAGGCGTACGCCGCGCCAACATGAATGGTCAGCGCCCTTTCCCAATCGTCCAGATACCAATCAGCCCCCTGCCCTTCCTTAGACTCGTCCATTTATCTCCCTCCTTAACCGGTCTCTGCCTCCTGCCGCCCCCACATGCCGAGGCCTAAGAACCGTAATTGCCAAACCGGTCGAACACATTAGTCTTCCACTTTCTCCTTGCTCGGAGTAACAGCACCCATTTCCGCGAGACACTGGTCGCCGTATGGGCAATATTCGGCACAGCCCAGGTCCAACCGGGGGTTCTTGAACCTGTAACCGCAATTACGACATTTGCGTGAACTGTCGTCCTTGAAGAACTCGACCGGCTTGTTACACGCCGGACACGGCACGTTGAAGATATCGTCCGGCTTCCAGAACCGGGTATCCTGACCGGGACACCTCATCTCAGCTTGCCCCCTTGTTCTTCTCCGTCGGCGCTGCACTCGTCTCCAGGATATTTCCCTTGACACCGATCTTGGTGAGAGTGAGCGGTATCTTCTTCTTGGAATCTTCGATCGCGCGCTGCACTAGACGCACGAGACCGTGACAGCACGGCACCTCCATGTACACCACTTCCACTTCGCCGACGTCGTTCTGGATGAATATCTGGGCCAGCTTGCGACGGTACAGGTCGGCATCATCGAGCTTCGGGCAGCCTACCAGCAGCGTGGTTCCCGCCAAAAATCGCCGGTGGAAATCTCCAAAGGCGAACGCCGTACAGTCGGCAGCGATCAGAACCGTGCTACCATCGAAATAAGGCGCGTGCACCGGGACGAGATGGAGCTGTACCGGCCAGTTGCCAAGCTGCGAGGGCATCTGCACAGTATCTTGAGACGCGGCCTCAGACCGGGCTTCACCTCGATCAAGCAGCCGGGATGCCGCACCCGGACATCCGACAAATGCATCGGGTTCTGCCAGCTTTTGCTCGCGTTCGGCGATATGTCGTTCGGCGGCTTCAAGGTCGAATTCTTCCGCCTCGCGCTCTTCGACCGTAATGGCTCCTTGAGGACATTCGCCGAGGCAGGCACCCAACCCGTCGCAGTATACCTCGCTTACAAGTCGCGCCTTGCCGTCGACTATCTCCAGCGCCCCTTCGGCACACGCGGGCACGCAACTGCCGCATCCATCACATTTTTCCTCATCGATCTTGACTATCTGTCTATGCATCGGCATCTTCCTCTTCCCGCTGACTATCCTTCGGCAGGTATATGCTCGTCAGTTCATGCAGCCTCGTCGTGGCCAGGTACTCTCTCACCTGGCTATCTACCGTTTCCAGCAGGTCGCCCAGTATACATCGCTCCCCACCACAGATCCGGGAGCCAAGAAGACAGTTGTTGGGCACCAGCGGACCGTCTATGGCTTCGTAAACGTCCAGCAGAGTGATCTCTTCGGCCTTCCTTGCCAGAGCAAAGCCGCCTCGCGGTCCGCGGCTTGACGTGACCAGGCCGACTTTGCCCAGACGCTGAAGAACCTTGGACAGATGAGCCTCTGAGACTTGCAGTTCGGAGGCAATCTGCCTTGTAGAGATCTCCTTTTGCGAATCGGCGGCCAGGAGCACCATGGCGTGCAACCCCAACGACGCTGCATCGGATATCCTCAGTACATTCGACAAAGTTTCCACATCCTTTCCAGTAATCAGGTACTACTATACCATATTATCTTCAGAATGTCAAGCAAAAAATTCACCCATCCTAGACCCCTTCCAGGCGCACCACAAGAGGGCCGCGAAAGCCATGCCCGCAATTTATAAGACCCTGTAACACAGTGTCTTAGGTGAATCACGCACAGATAAGGCCGCTTGCCGTTATGCTCACGGCGCCTTATGTGCCCAAGTTAGGGCAAGGGAGTCACATTCCCTTCCGCAGGTAAACATCGCAGCCTCGGTGGTCCCCATGAAAAAAGTCCTTGACAAGGGACGTCTCATCTGCTATAATCCCACTAGTTCGATAGGATATTAGGAGTATTAAGGAGACTATGATGAAGGTCTCGACACGGGTCCGGTACGGAGTCAGGCTGATGCTCGAGCTCGCGCTGGACTACGGTTCCGGGCAGACGCGTCTACGCGACATAGCGGAGCGACAGGAGGTTTCGGAGAAGTACCTGGAACATCTCGTGGCGGCGTTGAAGGCTGCCGGTCTTGTGAGAGGTGTGCGTGGTCGGCACGGCGGATACTTGTTGGCGCGCCCCCCTTCCGAGATAAAGTTGAACGACATACACACTGCGTTGGCAGGTTCACTGGCGCCGGTGGAGTGCGTGGACGACCCGGAGATCTGCAACCGCGAGAAGCTGTGCGTCGCGCGCGACGTGTGGTGCGAGGTCACGGATGCGATGAAAAAGGTGCTGGAGTCAACTACACTGCAGGATCTTGTCGATCGGCAACGTGCAAAACTTAACGTGGACGGTCAAAGCATGTACTACATATAGCCTCGTGAAACGAGGCTGACGGAGGCGCAAATGGGAAAGATATACATCGATTTAACAGGTACGATTGGCAACACGCCGCTAGTGAGGC
>Ga0180438_10005558_pt1 | contig 17444 bp, 14 predicted proteins | sample SS_ome_12_FD_132455 | JGI IMG/M metagenome (GOLD analysis project Ga0180438, IMG submission 132455) | Hypersaline lake sediment archaeal communities from the Salton Sea, California, USA - SS_3_D_2 metaG | ecosystem: Environmental > Aquatic > Non-marine Saline and Alkaline > Hypersaline >...
CAGCACCGCGAGAGGTTTTCGAAGTTCTTGGTTGACCTGGAAGAGTTTGCAAAACCTCCCCAGGCGCGTTTTCTGACCAAAGAGCCAAGGGCTGCAGCAGCGTAGATTACTGGAAACTACTGAATAGAACCCTTTCATCTGGCGGAAGGTACGGAGTTGTATGTACCCGCTCGTGGGGGGGTGGCCTGCGGAGGAAACGATCGGCCACCCACTCTTCGCTATTACTTTGCCGCTCGGGCCCCATTCCTGACATTGGTTTCCAGGATTTCCAGAAATTTCCACGCGATCGCGCGGCAATCTCCCCTAAAAGAGGTATCCGACAGCGCCTCTCACCCGCCTCTAGCGCGACATCGGCATAGCCCAAGAGCAGGGGTTCACCGGCGTCCCACGCTTTGGGATGGGAATCCTGGCGACGTTTTCAGAGCGAAGGGGAGCGATTCGCGGCGCCTTCCCCTCTCGGCACGCCAATGGAACTCCCACTCGAGCAGCCCTTGCCGAATTGGCGGGCAGCCCCCCGGAGAGGTCGGCACGAAAGGGTCATTCCACCCTTACTTCGTCACCATGCGTCGGGTCCGTGATTCGCCGGAGTTCCTCCCGCACGCGCGGCAGGAGCCGCGTGAGTCTCTCGGGCAGCTTGCTCTCTTGGGTCGGGTCGATGGCCACCAACGCGTTCGCGGCTAATGCGGCTATCTCCTCGTCCTCGTCGAGCAGAGCGGTCAAGGCGGGTATGGCCTCCTTGGCGTCGGCCCCGATGGTCGTCATCGCCACGATCGAGCTGCCGCGAACGTCCTCTTCCCGGTCGCCGAGCAGCTTCGGCACCGCCGTGTTGGGGCAGGGATCAATAGTTGCTGAACGCGGCGGCCCGCGTTAGAATAGTGCCGTACTGCAACCCGGGCCGCGTCGCTCATGGCACGCTCTTCTCCCAAGCCGCGCCCGCGCCGCCGCTGGTTCCAGTGGAGCCTGCGGACCATGCTCCTGCTGATGACGGCTGTGGCAATCTATCTGGGCGCGCGAGCCACCTACCAGAAGTTCTACGGCGAACAGGCGGCCATCCGCAGGCTGAAAGAACTCGGCGCCGAAGTTGTCACGGAGGCGATGCCGGCCTCATGGCTGGAGGGGCTGTTGGCCGGGGGGGAGAAAGTGGAACACGCCGTGGCCGTTGCGTTGGACGCCGAGGCGTCGTTACTGGGCATTCCCCCAATGCCAGGATTGCGCGCGCCGAAGACGTCGGAAGTCTGCGAGGAAACATGCCTGTTGCTGGAACGCCTGCCCAACTTGCGCAAACTCTCCCTCATGGGGCAGCCCATCGGTGACAGGGAACTCCGGCACCTGTCAACACTTCGCAACCTCAATACCGTGATCCTCGCCGGCACGCAAGTCACCATCGGGGGCGTTGAGAAGCTTGCCGACGCTTGTCCCGACATTGACATCGACGTAGGAGTTGCCGAACCGCTGTACCGCGAGACGCAAAGGATGTTCGAGGCGAACATCCTTGGTTATGGGCAGGCAGTCTATCGTTTCCAGAAGGCGGCGGAATGGAAGCTCGCGTGCGCTTCGTTCAAATCGGAAGACGCGAAGGCCGCCGCTTATGAGCAATTGGCGTCTTGCCTGGAAAGGCTCGGCACATACCAGAAACGTGTCAACGCCGCGCCCCGAACCGCCGGTACGTACCGACCGCAGGAAATCGCCTACGTGCAGTGCGCCATGTGGCAGGCGCGCGTGAGATCGGGGCTGGCCGAGGGACGGCGGCGCGAGGCGCTTCGGGCGAGCAAAGCCGGGGCGCAAGAAGCACTCAGGCTTATTCCCCCGGCATGGCGGAAGTCCCCGGCGGTGCCCACAGGGGGAGCCGTTGCACAATGGGGTGGGCTGCGAGGACCGGTGCCGATGATCCTGGCCCTCGAGATGTCGACGAATATCGAAGTAGCTCGCGCGGAGCTGAGCGGCGACAGAGACGCCGTGGTCGATGTCCTACAATCCTATGTGTCGAACCTGGAGAAGGTGCGCAGACATATCGAGCCGCTATACAATCAGGCGCTTCCCGGTGGCGCAGGGCAGAAATGGATTGCCGCCAAGGCCTGGCTTCAGGACGCCCGAGCTCGTCTCGCCCGGCGCCTTGGAAACAGGGATCGGGAAGTGCGCATACTCAGCGAGGCGGAAGCCGACGCAACGCACATGCGCGAAATAGCGGAAGCCGCCTATCAATGCGGAGTCGTCACGCTCGATCTAAGATTGACTCTCCACGAGAAGGCCAACGCGATGGAGGCCTCGCTCCGCCGGGCCCTGGGCGACGAAACCGCTGAAGACGAAGTTCGGCAACGTCACGCCGGTTTCATCGAGACACTCTGGCACAAAGCCTACGCGGGAGTCTTGTTCGATGCCTGGTCACACGACGACGTCCACTTGGCGCGATGTCTGCACGCGACGGAACGACTCCGGCGACGCGGCCGCGAGTTGTACGAATCGCCCGTCGCGGAGATCGAGTACGACTACAACGGTACCCTTACCGGCTCTCCACCGGCCCGGGGCCGCGTCAGTGGCAGCGTTCCACCTCTGGGCAACGACGCGATGCCCATAGAAATCACTGGGCACTCGCCGACTGCTTTGCCGGTCGACGGGCCGGCCTTGGCGCCGCTGGGGGAGGTCGGAACTGTCGACGAGACACAGATCGAGACCACTTCCCCTCTACTTACCCCTCGTCACGAGTAGAACTCCCACCGCCCCACCGCCTCGAAGGCGTCGGGGAAGTGCTCGATCGTGGGGAACCACTTCCCTTCGGGCCAGGTGACGGCCACCACGTCGAAGCGGGCTTTGCGGTCGAGCAGACCGTGGCGCTTCATGAAGGTGACGGCCAGGCGCGTGAGCCGGCGCTGCTTGGCCGGGGTGACGGCTTCGGCGGGGTGGCCGGTCTCGGCGGTCCGCCGCGTCTTCACCTCGACGAAGACCAGCACCTCGCCGTCCAGGGCCACGATGTCCAGCTCGCCGGGCTTCAGCCGGCTCGAGCGGGCGACGATCTTCATCCCCCGGCGGCGGAGATACCGGGCAGCGGCCGCCTCGCCGCGCCGGCCCAGCGTTCGCCGGGCCAACAGCCGGGTCGAGAGCCAGTGCGTAAGCCCCATGGCGCCGCGCGTGTGCTCGGGGAATGTCCGAAAGGTTCGTCGCCGCGTGCGTGCGAGCACGCACTCTACACGACCTCCTGGCCCCGCTCGGCGGCAAACTTCTCGCGCTTGTCCTTATCGATGCGCCGTTCCTTGAGGCGCACGGCCTTGCCCACGCGCTCGCGGAGGTAGTAGAGCTTGGCCCGGCGCACGACGCCCGCCCGGGTAACCTCGACCTTGGCGATCCGCGGCGAATGGAGCGGGAACTTGCGCTCGACGCCCTCGCCGGCCACGATGCGGCGGACCGAGAACATCTCGCGGGCACCCGAGCCGCTCCGGGCGATCACCACGCCGGAGAAGACCTGGATCCGCTCCTTGTCCCCCTCGAGGATCCGGCAGTGCACGTCAACCGTGTCGCCGATCTCGAAGTAGGGGACCTTTTCCTTCACGGCGGTCTGCTCGACCGTCGCAATCAGCTCTTGCTGGTTCATGGCCTGGCCTTTCAATGGTCGTTGGCTTGTGTTTTCTCGTCGATTGACTCTCCGAGCAGGTCGGCACGCCGGCGCCGGGTCCGCTCCAAGCTGTTTGTTTCGCGCCATCGGGCGACGGCCTGATGGTCGCCGCTTAAGAGCACCTCGGGCACCTTAAGCCCGCGGTACTCGCGGGGCCGCGTGTACTGGGCGAACTCCAGCAGCCGGCCGGGCGGGGAAAACGAGTCCTGCCCGCTGCTGTCCTCGTCGCCCAGCACGCCGGGCACCAGCCGGATCACCGCGTCGATCACCGCCATCGCGGCCACCTCGCCGCCGTTGAGGACGAAGTCGCCGATGGATATTTCCTCGGGTCTTAGTATCTCCCGGATTCGTTCGTCAAAACCTTCGTACCTCCCACACAACAAGAGCAGGCGCCGGTGCTCGGCGAGCCGCTCGACCGCTGGCTGGTCCAGGCGCCGGCCCTGGGGGGTGAGCATCACCAGGTGTCCCGGGTCGGCTTGATACGTTTGCACCTCCTCAACGCACTCGACGACGACGTCCACTTTCATGACCATGCCCGGCCCGCCGCCAAAGGGGCGATCGTCGACCGAGTGGTGTTTGTCCCGGGCCCAGCGCCGGACGTCGTGCGTGTGGACCTCGACGAGCCCGGCCTCGATCGCCCGCTTCAGGAGGCTTTGGCCCAGGTAGCCCGCAAACGTCTCGGGGAACAGGGTCAAAACGTCGAAGCGCATTGGCAGGGGCTAGCTCTCTTCGGCGGCGGGGGCGTCCTCCTCCGCGGCGGGTTGCTCGGGTTCGGGGGGCGGCTCGCCGGCCGGCTCGGCGCTCGGTTCGGCGGACGCCTGCTCGGCCTTGGCTTTGGCCGCGGCGGCGGCGCGCACGCCCCGCTGCTGGGCCAGGCGGTCCAGCGCGGCCTGCTGCCGGCTCAGGTGCGTGCCGCGGCTGCCGTATTTCTTGATCAACACTCTGACCTTGTCGGAGGGCTGCGCGCCGACCGAGAGCCAATAGTCGACGCGCTCGCCGTTCAGAACGGTCCGGGCGTCGGCGTCGGGGACCATGGGGTCGTGCGTGCCCAGCTCTTCGAGCACCCGGCCGTCCCGGGGCGTGCGCTGGTCCATCGCACAGATGCGATAGAATGGCCGGTGCCGGCGGCCCATCTGTTTCATGCGAATACGTACTGCCACGCGTTTCTCCTCGTTCGACTGGTTGGTTCAATCGTCTCTGGCTTTTCTCGGCCGTCCGAAGTACGACGGCCTTCCAAGGCCGTCGAGGGCTTCGATGCGGCGGCGACGGCCTTGGAAGGCCGTCGTACAAGGCGTTTCGCCCTTCGGCTCACCTGATACGGTTATTTTCTGTCTTTTCTAGCTTCGCGCTTCTTGCGGCGGAGATCTTTCTCGCGCTGGCGGCGGAGCTTGGCCCTCTCCTTGGGCGAGAGCCGCTTTCCGGTGCTCTTCTTCTGCTTGGCGAGCTTGGCGCCGGGGTTGAGCATGCCGCCCTCGGCCAGCTCGCGCATGGCCTTCATGCGCCCCATGATCCCCATGCCCGACATCTTCTGCATGATGCCGGCCATGGCGTCGAACTGCTTGACCAGCTCGTTGACCTGGTGGGGCTCGACCCCCGCCCCCGCGGCGATCCGGCGGCGCCGGCTCTGGTCGATCACGCGGCTGGGGTGGCGGCGTTCCTCGGGCGTCATCGAATCGATCATGCCCACGAAACGCTTCATCTCCTTGTCGACGTCCTCGTCGCCCACGGCCTCGGTCATCTGGCTCATGCCGGGGATCATGCCCATCACCTTGTTCAGGGGCCCCAGCTTCTTGGTCTGGCCGAGCATCTTCTTGAAGTCGTCCAGGGTGAACTCGCCCTTGCGCAGGCGGGCCTCCTGCTTCTGCATCTCCTCCTGGTCGAACTCCTGCTGGGCCCGCTCCACGAGCGAGAGCACGTCGCCCATGCCCAGGATTCGCCCGGCCATGCGATCGGGATGGAACTCCTCGATCGCGTCGAGGTGCTCGCCGGTGCCGACGAACTTGATCGGCACGCCGGTCACCTGTTTGACCGACAGCGCCGCCCCGCCCCGGGCGTCGCCGTCGAGCTTGGTCATGATCACGCCGTCGAGCTCCAGCGCCTCGTTGAACGCCTTGGCGCTCAACACGGCGTCCTGGCCGGTCATGGCGTCGACCACGAGGTAGACCTGCTCGGGTCCCACCCGGCGGTCGATCATCGTGAGCTGGCGCATCAGCTCTTCGTCGACGTGCAGGCGCCCGGCCGTGTCGAGGATCAACACGTCGGCGTCGGAGTCCTTGGCCTGCCGCAGAGCGGCCTGGCAGAGCTTGACCGGGTCCTTGGCCTCGAGGTCGGCATAGACGGGCAGGCCGAGTTGCTGGCCGAGCACTTCGAGCTGGTGGATGGCCGCCGGGCGCTGGAGGTCGGCGGCCACGAGCATGGGGTTGCGCCCCCGCTGGCGGATGTAGCGCCCCAGCTTGCCGCAGGTGGTCGTCTTGCCCGAGCCCTGCAGGCCGCAGAGCATCAGCACGGTCACTTCCTCCTTGCCCTTCAGGTGCAAGGAGTGGTCGACCGGGCCCATGAGTTGGATCAGCTCGCCGTGGACGATGGCGATGAGCTGCTGGGAGGGGTCCAGGGACTTCAGCACCCGCTCGCCGACGGCCTGCTCGGCCACGCGGTCCATGAACTGGCGGACCACCGAGACGCTCACGTCGGCCTCGAGCAGGGCCTGGCGGACCAGGCCGAGGCCCTCGCGCATGTTCGACTCGCTGAGCCGTCCCCGCCCGCGGAGCGTGCGGATGGCCGAAGTGAGGCCCTGGTGCAGGGATTCGAACATGGCTTGGGTTCCCAATGGCGGCGAAAAAGGGACCTGGTTTGTTTTGTGCGAAGCACCCTTCGGGCCGTTCCGGCAAAACAAACCAGGTCCCTTTTTCGTCCCGGCGCCGGCGCGTAATCCCACATATTAGCGGAACGGGCCACCGGTTGGCAATGCTCCCCCAACGGGTGGCATGGTCCTGGCGGGTCGGCCGGCGCGGCGGGCACGCTGGCGAGCGGGATTGCCCGCAGTGCCTCCCAGGTTCGCCGCGGAATGTCGGGTCACTATTCTACTTAAATTACCGCCTTTCCCAAACGTCGAGGTCTTGCGGGGCCCATCGTCGGGCCGGCGCGCCCCGAGGAAGGCAGGTGACGATAGTGTATCGGCGGTGGGCTGCCCGACGCAAGGTCCTTATCCCCAATAGTGTTAGGGTGATGTGCCGAGGGTGTCGGCACAGCGACCGAAGGGTCCGCGGCACTCTTGTGGAAGGGCCCGCGAGCCTCTCCCCCAAACAGGGGCATGGACGACCGGGAATCGCGGCCCCGTGACGCTTTACCAGAGGGGAACGGCTTACCAGAGGGGAACCGCCTGCCCCCCCGGTATCCGCCGGCCGCGTCTTGGAACGTTGCGACCGGAGCGGGGAGGGGGTGCCGAAGACGCGTTGGCACACCGGTCTGGCCGTTGGCAAGCTCCCCCATCTGGCCGATCGCGATTGCGCGAAGGACTTTCGTCCGAGAATAGGCGACCGGGCACCCCCTGTGCGAAACACCCCAAAGGCCGCTGAAGGCAACTGGCGGCCGTCACCTTTTTCCGGCAGAATCCGTCTTTTTCGGGCGGACGGCGCAGCGAGACCGGTCGCCGCGGCGCGCCAAGTTGACTTTGCGCCGACGAGAACCTAAAGTTCTTCGGTGGCTGTACTTACGCCCCATGCCGGACGAGGCGGTCACCCGCACGGCCGTGGAGACGGAACCTGCTGCCGGAAGCTTCACTCCCCTACCACCCTCCAGAACGCATCTCTTATTCCAACGTCGCGGGAGACCAGCCAAATGCCTCGCCAAGTCGCTCTTGCCAGTCTGCTGATCTTGCTCGGAGCCACGGCCGCTTTCGGCCAGCAGTGGGCACGGAAGATGTTCGAGACCACCGAGCACGACTTCGGTTCGGTGGCTTGTTTCGCCAAGGCCGAGTACGAGTTCCGGCTCAAGAACATCTACCTGGAGGACGTCCACATCGCGTCGGTCAGCTCGAGCTGCGGATGCACCACGCCGCGGATCGAGAAGGAATGGCTGAAGACCTACGAGCGCGGGGCGATCGTCGCCCGCTTCAACACCGACAGCTTCCGGGGGCAGCGTGGAGCCACGCTGACCGTGCGGATCGACAAGCCGTTCTCGGCCCGGGTGCAGTTGCACGTGAAGGGCACCATCCACGGCGAAATCAAGGTGGAGCCCGGCAGCGTGGACCTCGGCACGGTTGACTACGGCACCGCGACCGCACGAACCGTGCGCTTAAGCCGCAGCGGGCGCAGCGACTGGAAGATCACGGACGTTAAGTCCGCCAACCCCTATCTCGAAACCGAGCTGACCGAGGTGCGGCGCAGCAGTTGGTCGGTGGACTACGATCTGACGGTGCGCCTGGCCGAGAACGCCCCGGCCGGCTACATCAACGACCATCTGCAGCTTGTCACGAACGACTACCGCGGCAAGGAGTTTCCCGTGCTGGTCGAGGGGCGGGTGCTCCCGCCGGTGACCGTCAGCCCGAGCGCCCTGTTCATGGGCGTGGTCGAGACGGGCGACACGGTCACCAAACGCCTGGTGATTCGCGGGAAGACCCCCTTCCGGATCCTCTCGATTCACTGCGACGACCGCTCGTTCGAGTTCGGCGAGTATCGCACCGACGTGGCACGCCCGGTGCATGTCATCCCCGTGACCTTCGTGGCCGGCAAGGGCACGGGGGCGGGCAAGATCGCCCAGATGATCCGCATCGAGACGGACCTAAGCGACAGCGCGCCGGAGCTGTCGGCCTACGCGGTGGTCACCGCGCCGTAGAGCATCGGGTCTACTGAACCTCCCGATCGACCAGGAACAGCGTGTTGTCGGCCACGTCGAATAGGGGGCGGAAGCGGCTCCGCTCGGCGAGGCGGGCGGGCTGGCCGGGGTACCAGAGAAGCTGGATGCTCACGCCCCACGACTCTTCGGTCACCCCGTTCTGGCCGCTGCCCTGCCGGGGCGCAAGATAATTGAAGCGGTTCACCAGCGACCACCGGCCGGTGCCCAGCGGGACATGAAAGTCGCCGCCGATCAGCCCGTCGCCGCCGCCGGTGAAGCCGGCCCAGATTCGACCGTTGCCGCTGCCCGAAAAGTGCCGGCGGTAGAAGAAAGCAAACAGGTCGGTCGGCTCGAACTCGATCTGGAGGTTGTTGACCCGCGCCATCCGATCGCGCCCGGTGCCGTACATGCCGAAGTAGCCGACCTCGCGCATCCCGCCGGAGAAGACATAGCTGGTCTCGCTGCGGACCTGGCTCAGATTGGCCGTTTCGTAGTAGCTGTCGTGCAACAGGTCGAAGGCCGCGCCCCACTGCCAGCCGCCCTGCGGGTTTCGCCGGAACAGCCCGGCGGTGAAAAACAACTGGTCCCGGCCGGTGCCGCGGAGAAACAGGGCCTGGTCGCCCGAGAAGTTGCTGTGTACGACGTTCAGCCCGAACTGGTACCCGAAGCCCCAAGGGCCGCCGAAGGGGGCGCCGAAGTTGAATCCCTCGTGCAGCCCGAAGTTGCCGTTGCGCCCGAAGTCGGGCGGGCCCTTGAAGCCGTGCATGCCCACGTGCAGCGAGAGCTCGCGCAACCACCCGTAGTAACGCCCGTAGGAGCCCGGCCCGTACGCGGCCCCGGGGCCCGGCGGGCAAGGGTAGCCGCCGCAATCGGCACAGCACTCCACGTCAGCGCAGCCGAGCTCACATCCGCCGCACGCCGGGCCGCACGCCGTTCCGAAACAGGCCGGCACCACGTCCGACGCGCCGTCGTCCAGATCGCCGGTGATCGGGTCGATGGTGATCGCCCTGGCGTCGGCCCCGACTTCCTCTTCGTACACGGCCGCCACGGGTGAGCCGCCGTGGGGGGCGGGCGGCGCCGCCCGGTGCGCAAAGGGACCGAGGAGCCACTCGCCAAACTCCCTTTGCGCAGCGGCCTGCCCGGCGGTGAGCAAGACGCCGCCCAGCGCGATCGCCAACACAGCCGGTGTGCGTCGCAGGTCCTCCATGATCCTGGCCTCTCGTTCGGGGGGATTGCCCAGGCACGGCTGCAGTCCGAGCCCAGTCGGTATTCTTATCGGAAGTTACCCAGACTGAACTTCCGCTAAAAACAACGGAATCCGAACGAACCCCCGAGATACCCCATATTGCCAAGATCACTCATCTCGCCAGGGCCTGGTTCAAATCGGCAATCAGGTCCTCGGTGTTTTCGACGCCGCAGGAGATCCGGATCATGTTGTCGAGAATCCCCACCGCGCGGCGCTGTTCCATGGTGAAGTCGTGGTAGCTCATCACGATCGGCTGCTCGACGATCGACTCCACCCCCCCGAGGCTGGGGCCGATCCGGGGTATGCGCAGGGCGTCGACCACGTCAGCCGTCTGGCGCTCGTCGGCGTCGCGGACCAGGAAGGTGACCAGGCCGCCGAAGCCCCGCATGGTCCGCCGGGCGACTTCGTGGTCGCGATGGCTGGGCAGGCCAGGGTAGTAGACCTTCTCGACCCGGGGATGGCCTTCCAGAAACTCGGCCACGGCCTGGCCGTTCTGGTTGTGGCGCTGCATCCTCAGCTCGAAGGTCTTCAGCCCGCGCAAGAGGAGGTAGATGTTGTGCGGTCCGTTGACCATGCCCACGACCCCTCGCACTTTGCGCAGCGGCTCGAGCTTCTCCCGGCTGGCGACCACCGCGCCGCCCAGCATGTCGTTGTGGCCGGCCAGGTACTTGGTGACCGAATGGAGCACGTAGTCGACGCCGTAGGCCAGCGGCTGGAGGTTGTAGGGCGTGGCCAGCGTCGAATCGATCACGGTCTCGACGCCGTGCTTCCGTCCCAGCGCCACGAAGCGCTCGATGTCGACCACGCTTAGGTGGGGGTTTGTGGGCGACTCGCTGATCAACAGGGCGGTCCGGTCGTTGATGGCCGCCTCCATGCCGTCGTAGTCGCAGGCCGGCACCTGGTGGGTCACCACGCCGAACTTGCTCAAGTGCTTCGAGCACAGCTCGCGCGTGCGGTGATAGCACTCGTCGAACAGGATGACCTCGTCGCCGGCCTTGAGCTTGGCCAACAGCAGCCCGGCCACGGCCGACATCCCCGAGGAGTAAATCAGCCCCGCTTCGCCCCCCTCGAGCGCGGCGAGTTTGCGCTCGGCGACCTTTTCGGTGGGGTTGCCGTAGCGGGCATACTCCTCGCGAGGCAGTTTCTGCACCACGAAGTCGATCGCCGCCTGGGTGTTGGGAAACGTGTAGGTGGCGGCGCAGAAGATCGCGTCGGTCATCGCGTCGCCCGGCTTCTGTCGGGCCTCGCCCGCGTGGACGGCTCGGGTCGAAAAACCTTCGGGTGCCGCACTTGCAGGCGGCGGGGCGGTCGGTTCGCTCATGGCTCTCTCGGTTCGGGGTCGGACATGGGCTACCTGGCGGGACTCGCGTTTCGGCGGGCAAGCTGCCGGCCGGCATCAAAAAAGCCGCGACGGGCGCCTCGCGCGGTCGCGGCTGTTCTGGTTCAAGTTGGATCGCCAAGCCTCCCTCGCGTCGGCCCGGCGATGGCACTTTAGCAGAGATGGCTGCAAGCGGCCGCAAATCCCAATCGGCCCCTATTGTATCCGGGCGAGCGGACGCTTGCAAGCGGGCAAGCCTTTGGAGTCCAGGCTCTAGCCTGTCTTCTGGGCCCTGCGGCCGGCCCAGGCAGTCTAAAGGCTGGACTCCAACAGGACGGCCCCCCTTCGGCATGGAGAGTCCCCCAGGTCCCCCAGCTTTTCTTGACGCCCGCCAGGCCGGCGACGATAATCCGCCCCCTTTATCATCGGCGGCCTTCCGGCCGATGAGTGTAAGGGTGGCAAGTCGTATCAGCAGAAGGGGTTTGGCCATGAGGCATAGGCGGCCCGAAGTAGTCGTGTTGCTGGTGGCTGCGATCGTCACGTTGGTTGGCTGTCAGTCGCCCTACCGGGCCGACCGCGGGGCCCTTTTCGGGGGGCTGCTCGGGGCCGGGACCGGGGCCATCGTCGGCGATGCGGTGGGCAACGCCGGGGCCGGGGCCGCCATCGGGGCCGGCGTCGGCGCCCTGACCGGGGCCGCCGTGGGCCAGGAACTCGACAACATCGAGGCCGCCAACCGCCGGGCCATCGAACAGCAGCTCGGGCGCCAGCTCGCCGCCGGGGCCGTGCGCATGGACGACGTGGTCGCCATGACCCAGGCCGGGGTGGAAGAAGAGCTGATCGTCAGTCACATCCAGGCCCATGGCTCGGCCGGACCCCTCTCGACCGACGACGTTATCTTCCTGCACCAACAGGGCGTAAGCGCCCGGGTGATCAAGGCCCTGCAATCGCCGCCGCAGCCCGCCCGGGCCGCATCGTACCAGCAGCCGGCCCCGGCGCCGGTGATCGTCGAGGAACACCACTACGGCCCGCCCGTCTGGCTGGGTCCGGCGCCGCCTTGGCACCACCGCCACCACTACCGGTACCGTCACCGCCGGCCGGGTGTGAGCTGGGGATTCTCGTTGAGCAACTAGCCCCGGGGCAGTCGCTGGCGGCAGGGCCTCGCTGAAGACCCGGCGTCTGAGAGGCTGTCCGGAGAGTGTTCGTAGTGACCCGATTCATCGGGTCTTCCTGGGAAAGATCGGCGTCTTTCGGTGTTCCCGACCGCATGAATGCGGTCACTACGAACTTCTCGGAGACCCTCTTACTGAACGTCCGGCCCCCTTGGCGGCCAAGGCGCCTGGCCGCTATATTGGCCGGTTTACGGTGCCGGCAACGAAAAAGGGACCTGGTTTGTTTTGTGCGAAGCACCCTCCGGGCCGTTCCGGCAAAACAAACCAGGTCCCTTTTTCGCCTCCCCCGCTTCCCCACGGAGCTTTCAGAGCCTTATGACACGAGTCGCCATTATCGGAGCCGCGGGCTACACCGCGTTGGAGCTGATCCGGATTCTGCTTCGGCACCCGAACGCCGAAATCACCTGTATCGCCGATCAGCTCGACAACGAGCCGCATGTGGCGGCGATCCACCCCTCGCTGGCCGGCCGGCTCGATTTGCGCCTGGAGCGGCTTTCGCCGGCCGAGGTGGCGGCCCGGGCCGACTGCGTGTTCGGCTGTTTGCCGCACGGGGTGAGCTCGTCGCTGGTGCCGCACCTGCTGGGCGGGAAGACGCGGGTGGTCGACTTCAGTGCCGACTATCGGCTCCACGACGCCGAGGTGTTTGCCACCTGGTACAACCAGAAGCATCCCGACCCCGGCCGGCTGGGCAGGGTCCCCTACGGCCTGCCCGAGCTGTTCCGCGGCGAGATTCGCGACGCCGAGCTGGTGGCCAACCCCGGCTGTTTTCCTACCTCGGCCGTGCTGCCGCTGGCGCCGCTCTTGAAGGCCGGGCTGATCGGCACCGAGGGCCTGATCATCGACGCGAAGACGGGGGTTTCCGGCGCCGGGCGCACGCCCAAGCTGACCACGCATTACCCGGAGTGCAACGAAAGCCTCTCGGCCTACAACCTGGGTCGCCACCGCCACACGCCGGAGATCGAGCAGGTCCTGTCCGTGGTGGCCGGCAAGCCCCTGGAGGTGATCTTCTCGCCGCACCTGGTGCCCATGGACCGCGGCATGTTGAGCACCATCTACGCCGTTCCGGCGGGCCAAGCGAGCGAGGAGAAGCTCTTCGACGCCCTGCGAGCGTTCTACGCCGACGAGCCGTTCGTTCGCGTGGTCGACCACCTGCCGGCCACCAAGGACTCGATGGGGAGCAACTTCTGCGACGTGACCGTGCGCGTGGTGCGCGACCGCGTGGTGACGATTAGCTGCATCGACAACCTGGTCAAAGGGGCCTCCGGCGCGGCCGTGCAGAACTTCAACCTGATGTACGGCTACCCGGAGACCACCGCGTTTTAGGATGGCGAATTGTAGCCGCGCGCGCCAGCCCGCGGGGTGATGTAGCCGCGGGCGGCAGCCCGCGGGGCGTTGCAGCTCGAAGCCGCTGGACGAGGGAAACCGCCACCATGTCCATCCGCGTGCCCGAGGGATTCCTGGTCGCCGGTGTGCACAGCCGCATCAAGCGCGACCCGCAAAAGCTCGACCTCAGCCTGGTCATGTCGGAGCGGGACGCCACCGGCGTGGGCGTTTTCACGCAGAACCTGGTCGTGGGCGCCCCGGTGGTGGTCAACCGCCGGCGCACGCCCAGCCCGCGGATCCGCTGCGTAGTGATCAACTCGGGCGTGGCCAACGCCTGCACGGGCGAGCGGGGGCTTCGCGACGCCGAGCAGATGGCCCGGCTGGCCGCCGCCGCCTGCGCCGCCGAGGAGGACCAGGCCCTGGTCCTCTCGACCGGCGTGATCGGCGAGTTCTTGCCCATGGAAAAGATCGAGCAGGGGATCATGGCCGCCGCGGTGAAGCTGGGGCGCAGCGCGGCCGCGCTCACTTCGGCCGCACGCGGCATGATGACCACCGATCAGGGCCACAAGGTGGCCGGGCGCACCGTGCGGCTTTCCGGGGGCGAGGTGCAGATCACCGGCATCGCCAAAGGGGCGGGCATGATCGGCCCGAACATGGCCACCATGCTCGCGGTGCTGATGACCGATGCGGCGCTCGAGCCCGACGTGGCCCAAGCCGCGCTTAGGGCCGCGGCCGACGAGAGCTTCAACTGCATCAGCGTCGACGGCCACACGAGCACCAGCGACACCGTGCTGTTGTTGGCCAACGGCGCGGCGGGCGGCGGGCCGCTGGCCGCGGGAAGCGACGACCTGGATCGATTCCTCGCGGCACTGATGGAGGTTTGCGTCGAGCTGGCCAAGGCCGTGGCCGCCGACGGCGAGGGGGCATCGCACCTGATCACCATCGAGGTGGGCGGCTGCGCGGACCGAGCCTCGGCCCTTCAGATCGCGCGGACCATCGCCAACAGCCCGCTGGTGAAAACGGCCGTGACCGGCTGCGACCCGAACTGGGGACGGATCATCTCGGCCGCGGGCTACGCGGGCGTGCCGTTCGACCCGGCGGCCATGAACCTGCGCTTAAACGGCACCTTGCTCTACGAGGACGGCGCCCCGGTCGAGTTCGACGCCGAGGCCGTCTCCCGGTCGATGCGCGAAAGCCGCGACACGCTGGTCGAGCTCTCGCTCGGCGAGGGCAAGGCGGCCGCGCGGTTCTGGACTTCCGATCTCACGGCCGAGTACATCCGCATCAACGCCGACTACCACACATGACCAAGTCGCCGCTTAGCCGGTTTCGCACCGGACTCTACGTGCTGGCGGGCGTGTTCCTGGTGGGCGTGCTCGTCTACCGGCTATGGGGCTGGTCGTTCGTCGAATCGGTCTACATGGTGGCGCTGATCTTCTCGACCGTCGGGCTGAAGGAGGTCCGGCAGTTGACCCCCGCACAGATGATGTTCACCACGGTGCTGATCGTGGTGGGGGTCTCCACCGCTTTGTACATCATGGGAGGGCTCGTCCAAATGCTGGCCGAAGGTGAAATCAACCGGGCGTTGGGCCTGCGGCGCGTCACGCGCGAGATCGAACGGCTGGGGGACCACGTCATCCTCTGCGGCTTCGGGCGCATGGGCGAGGCGCTCGCCCGCGAGCTGCACCGCGCCAAAACCCCCTTCGTGGTGATCGAGAACGATCCGGAGCGGATCGCCGAGGCCACGGACCTGGGCTACCTGGCCGTAAGCGACGACGCCACCGAAGAAGAGGCCCTGCTGAGCGTCGGGGTGATGCGGGCTAAGACGCTCGTGACCACGCTGCCGGGCGACGCCGACAACGTGTTCATCACGCTCACGGCCCACAACCTCAACCCCGAGGTGCGGATCATCGCGCGCGGCGAGCTCCGCTCGACCGAGAAGAAGCTGATCCAGGCGGGCGCCGATCAGGTGGTGCTGCCGGCCATGACCGCGGCCCAGCGCATGGCCACGATGATCACCCGCCCCTCGGCCGTCGAGCTGATCGAGGTGGTCTCGGGCCGCCAGCTCTCGGAGATCGAGCTGGACGAGCTGTTGATACCCGCCCACAGCCCGCTGGTGGGCGTCACCGTGCGCGAGTCGGAGCCCCGCACGCGCCACGGCCTGATGATCATCGCCGTGCGCACCCCGGCCGGCCGGCTCGAGTTCAACCCCGGCGGCGACACGATGTTCCAGACCGGCAGCACGGTGACCGTCATGGGCAGCCGCGAGGATATCGACCGGTTTCGGAAGGATTACGAGCTGTAGCCCGCTGCCAGGCCACGTCGCGCCTTGGGGCCCCGTCGCCGGGACGCTTGTTGATGAAGCGGTCGTGGTAGGGGGCGTTGGCGTCGACCCAGGTGACCAGAGCCTCCCACTCGTCGGGCTCCAGCGGGCACTCCTTCCGGTGCAATTCGTCGTCCAAGAGCACGGTGACCAGCCGGCTGCGATGGGAGCCGAACTGTTTCGGCTGAGAGACCGACGAGTTGCTGAAGCGGTCCGACACCGAGACGAGCACCTTGCCGCCCGGCTGCTTCGTTCCCGCCGCGCTACCCCCGGCCGGTTGGCCGAACATGGTGCGAAATGACTGCAAGAAGCCGTCGGCCGCCCGGGTGGACGAGAGATCCAGGCCGCCGTCGGGCTCTGCGGCCCCGTGGCAGCGCACGCAGCGCTTCTCGAGCACCGGCTGCACCAGCCACTCGTAGCCCAAAAGCCGCTCGGCGCCCCAAGGGGGCGGCTGCGGCTCGTCGGGCAAACGCCCCAGGGCGAGCGGCAGCCGGCCGGAGGCAACGGGCGTTGCGGCCCGCGACTCGTGGCAGCCCCGGCAGCCCCGCACCTCGCCCGGCTTGAAGCTGACCATCGACCGCATGCGCCGCACCTCCATCATCCGCTCGTCGAGGGCCTGGAAGTAGATCGCTACGTCGGAGGGCACGCGGAAGTGGGCCGAACCGTCCGACTCGACCGGCACCGTGCCGATCACCCGCACCGGCGACCAGCTCCACTCGCCGAATTGCCGGGCGTAGGCCGCCGCCGACATGTACGGCTGCATACCCCGCTCGGCGTCGAGCGGCCAGCCCACGTGCTGGGCGATGCGCAGGTGCTTGATCGTGCCCCGCGCCACGCCCGGCATCCCCTCGTACACGTCGGCCACGAGGCAAACTGCCGTCGTGGGGCGGGCTTCCAGCCTGTCGGACGCTGAGGAGGTTTTCGGTTCTTCCGGCAGGCAAGATGCCTGCCCCACTTGCGGCAGCAGCGGCGGGCGCGGCCGCTTCCTTGCCGCCATCGGCCGGACGCAGGAAAAGAGCGGATCGCGCCAGAGCAGCTCCCGGTTGCCGTAGACGTCGATCAGGTACAGGCCCAAGCCGTTGCTGTCGATGCCGACCGGGGCGGTACACTTGGGCCGTGCGTAGGCGTAGGCCACCAGGAAGCACTTCTCCGAGAGCGGCCAGGGCGTGGCGTAGAGGCCGCCGTGGTCCTGCACTCCTCCCTCGTCGACCGGCCTGCCCGCCATGCCCCCTTCCTGCGGCTTAACCCCCGGCGTGACCACGCGCAGCCCCGCCGCGTCGTTCATCCCATGGTGCGTATCGACCAGCACGACCGGCCCGTGGGCGAACGTGTGGTGGCCCGTGGCCACCGCCGCCAGCTTGGTGCTGCCGGGCACGCTGCGGGCGTCGCGAAGCCCCAGCGGCGCGGGGATATGGTGCTTGTACATCGCGTCGGACATGCGCCCGTCGGGCCGCGCCGTCCACAGCGAGTGGACCTCCATGAAGTGCCGCTCCTGGTACTCCCAGTGCGTGTAGGCGATCCGGCCGTCGTCGAGGCTGTGTGGGTAGCGGTCGATGTCCTTGCTGTCGGTCAGTTGGCGCACAGCCCCGTCCCGCGCGAGCACGTACAGGTTCGGGTTGGTGTGA
>Ga0180438_10005559_pt1 | contig 17443 bp, 12 predicted proteins | sample SS_ome_12_FD_132455 | JGI IMG/M metagenome (GOLD analysis project Ga0180438, IMG submission 132455) | Hypersaline lake sediment archaeal communities from the Salton Sea, California, USA - SS_3_D_2 metaG | ecosystem: Environmental > Aquatic > Non-marine Saline and Alkaline > Hypersaline >...
AGGGATAATCTTGTCCAAAGATGAGTAAATGTCGGTTGCTGCGAAAATTCCTCCAGATGTTTGCTTTTGAATAAAATTTTGGGCTTCCTGAAGGCTTTGTGAACACCAACGTAGCGTCGAAGAATTTAAGCGCCGAACCTTGCTGTCAAAGACCAAGATGTTAAAGCTGTCACCAGGACCCAGTAATTCAAGAGCTTTGATAATGGCTCCTTTTGATGCTTCAAACCTTTTGTGGGAAATGGAGTACGAGCGGTCGAGCAGAAAGAAGAGGTTTTGGGAGATGTGTTTAAAGACAGCACCCTTTTTAGGGACAAATTGTAACATAAACAAAAGTCCACCATCTTTATGAGGAACGGTATGGATCTTTATGTTGAAGTCACTGCTGCCAGCAATTTTCGCAACAGGAGTAACGTTACCGGTAATAGCGTTTGGTGACACATTATTATCGGCAAGGGGTTCTGTGGAGAAACGCGTTGAGAAGATGTCTTTACTGTCTTCTGCATGATGAGCAATACTGGGAAGGGAGATGTTGTCGATGATTGCTGTGGATTCAATAAGCTCTTCAGCAAGAACAGCATTGTCGGTCGTCGCCTTTGGTGCCAGAGGGGCATCGAACGAGGTTGCGATGTCGATAATACAGTGTTCGTCAAAGGTTTCCGTGTCTGCAATGATGTCTTTGCTGACATCAACTTCCAAAGACGTCGGAGGACCTAAATCAGGAATGTCGGTCAGTGCAAGGTTGGTGTCACTAATAGAAGACACTTCTGGATGTGAAGCGGTAGGAGAAGAGAGCCTTTGTGATAATGTTGAAGAAGTTGATTGTATTTTATCAAAGACAGTACGAAGCTGCTTCTTCTTTTCATTATCTTCCATACGTTTGGTGAGAAGATTACCGCGTGGGTTTAGGTTTTTCATATAAGTGATAGTCATCCCCTGCATGAAGCAGATCATCACCAAATGAAAAACGATGGCTACTGTAGCAGCAATGTAGAACGTTGCACTGATGTTTCTTTGTGCCATCATCAATACCAATAAATCATAAGGTTAATGGACTCTTTTAATGTCAGAAAACATGTTTTTCTCTTCGGCGCATATCCAACGCATGGCATCTAATCCTGATTTTGCTTGATCAACAAGATATTTTGAAACGGCAAAATGATCTTTCAACAGAGTCTCATAGATTGTCATCGCAGCATTCATTTGAATTTCCACTTGTTGCTGTTGTTGTTCTTTATTGGCAAGGAACGCTTGCAAGCGTGCAATGTGAGCGTCAAAGAGCATGAGATAGGCTTGGAAAAGACGCTTCTTTTCGGGATGGAGTTCTTGGTTTGCCATATAGTCCTTAGAGAGAATATCATCGGTAGCCGTAAAAAATTCTTTTGCTTTTCTGAGCAAGCTAAGAAGTTCTTGATTTTGTCGTTCCTTAGGTTCCAATGAGGCGCGGATAAAAGCATAATCAAGAGCGGCTTCAAGGTGGATGGGTTCTTGAGGCAAGGATTTTCTCATCTGTAATTTATGCAAGATATCCAAAGAATCCTTGATGGTGGGGTTGTCAAGAGAACGTTCGTTCAGAGGCAAGTTATCGAATAAAAGTCTTGCTAGGTGAAGCTGTGCCGCACAACGTAGCTGCGTATTACATCGCAAGTTATTATTAACCAATAACTTGTAGAAAGAGATCGCTTGCGGAATATCATGATTGGTCGTCCATGCTTGGGCTAACGCGTAGAGAGTTTCAAGGCGATGTTTCCATGGCCACGATGAATTTTGTCGTTGCTGTTTGTCAAGTTGTTGAAGTAGAAAGAGTTGTTGAGGATATTGTTCCAAAATTCCCCATAAGGTGGTAAGCTTTAACGCTGCGGTTTCCATAAACAGGGTATTTTCATTGATTTCTAGCAATGTATTAAGGGAATCGAAGCGAAGAGCTTTTTGGAAGACTGTAGCAGCTTGCTTTACGATGGTTAGGTCGTCGTTGTTGAATGTTTGTGGATTATAGGGGTTGATCTTTGTTGCAATCTTATCGTAGTAGGTGTTGGCGAGCCATAGTATATTGTCAACAGTGACGATGGAACTGTCATCGACTACGACAGCGCAGAGATGGCGTGCAGCTTCGTCTTGAAAGTTCTTGGTGTTGTCGTCTTCGGAAAGTTTAATATATGCTGCAAAGAGATTGAGATGAACGTTGTTCTTTTCCGGTAATGATGGATTGAGCTGCAAGGCTTTCTCAGCATGGTGAATAAACGAAGAGAGGTCGTTAAAGCCGTTTTTGTGGCACAGAGCAATAAGCAGATGCTTTTGGGAGCATCTTTCTTGTTGAGAGAATGGGTGATCTTCAAGGACTTCGAGAGCTTTGGTATAATGCTGTCTTTGATAAAGAATCTGGGCTAGTCTAAGAAGATATTCCTCATTATGAGGGATTTGGTCGTCTTTCATCACATTGAGAACGGCGTCAAGTTCGGCTAAAAATTGTGGATCATGATTCGTGTTTTCCGGTTCTTTCTCATATTCTTGAAGAAAGGCTTGAATGAATAGGGTCTTTGCTTCGCGGACGTGGGGACTCTTAGGCCAACGATGGATGAAAATAGACAACCCTTTTCGACATTGTGGCCACTGTTGTTGTTGATAAAGAACACGGTGAGATGTGAGTGCAACAGACTCCATACGCGTGAATGATGGAAATTCTTCAATGATGCTTTGTAACAAGTTTTGGCAGTCTTCAAAGCGTTGTGCTTTGTCATAACAGAGAGCTTGCATAAAGCGTCCATGGGCGACGGCTTCATCGCCAGCGAAGTTGTTTTCTAGGACAGAAACATATTTTTCAACGGCTTTGATGTCGTGGAGTCCACGATGCGCTGCTATCAGTGTTAGCAGGGTGCTTTTCCGATATGGAGAATCTGGAGCCATGGTGTCGAGGACTGGAAAGAGAATAGCAATAGCCTCTTGGAATTTCTTTAACGTTAAGGCACTTTTTCCTAGCAATATCAGTAGTTCTTGGCGGTGAACATCGGAAATATCCCTAAGGAGTTCATCTTGGATGCTGAGAAGTTGTTCGTAAGCTTTAATATCGAAGAGAAGTTTTGCTTTTTGAAGAACCGCTGTCTCCGAGAAAGTCCCTTGGCTTCCATTCACTGTTGCGATGGTAGAGAGGGCAGAGTAAATGTCGTAGGTCGCCTGTACTTTAGCGGCTTCAAGGAGCAGGGCGTTGCGTTGCTCTGGTTGAATTGCTGCAAGGTTAATGTAGATTTTGACTGCCTTTCTAGGCTCGTCAAGCGAAGCATAGATTCTGGCGAGTTGTAGTAAGGCTCTCTCTCGAAGAGGACTCTTCAGCAAGCTTTTGTAGTAAATCTGTGCTTTGGTAAGAAACTGCCTTGATTGGTTATTGGTGGAGTTTTCTATTCCTTGCTGAAAGAAGGCATCGGCGAGAATCATCTGCCAACGTTCACGCAGTTCGTCGGACAAGTCTTTATAATCATGATTAAGATGAGGCTCTAATTCTTCACAAAGAACCTTGTAATAACGAAGTTTGTAGAGGCAGTAAAAGCGTTTATCCAGCATAGGCACAGTATTGAGATCCTTTTCAATTCGATTGTAGAGATCGAAAGCTTGTTGCCACTCATTTTCTGCGAAGCATAGATCACCCAACATAATGAGGAAGTTGTCAAGGAATTGACTTTTGGGATATTGCTCCATAAAGGTCACAATTTGCCCTTTGACGTAGGGCCTGCTTTCTTTGTCTTCCCATAGCCTAGCGATGCGACGAGCGAAAAGAGTTTCCTCGTGTGAGGGTGGTGTTGTAGAGCGATTGCTGGCGGATGCCGGAATCGTTGCTATGAGGAAGCTCAGTAAGAATAACAGAGAAATTAGTCTAAAAATCTTCATTTTTTTGCGTTATAAGCTCCATAGAATTTGATTAAATTTTCTGCTTTATTGTAATGAGAATGCTTGAGCTCTTCGTAGATACGCAATCCCTTAGCGTTGTGTCCTTGTTGAAAGTAAAGCATCCCTAGTTTGAAGAACGTTTCTTTGTCCGCGGGATTAATCCTGAGGATTGTTTCATATTCCTTGATTTCTTCCTGTGGCATCTGCAGGTCATGGTAGCTATAAGCCAGTTGTGCATGGACCCAAGGATCATTAGGAGCATAGTCATTAAGGATTTTGAACTCTTCAATGGCGCGTTCAGCAGCAGCACGAAATTGTTGTTGCATCGCTTCGGAAAAGCGTTGAGGTGCGATGAAGTGCTCACTGTCGTAGGTTGCCGCTTTTTGTGGATTGCTGTAGATACTAGAAAGCATCACATAGGCATTAGCAAGAGCAGCATGGGCTTGAAGGTTGGTAGGCTCGCATTTGACCAACTTGATGTGTTCGTCGACGGAGCAAAGAAGGAGTAATTCCTTGAAGGTGTGTAGATCATACCAGTGCCACCAACAACTGAACGTTTCCATCGTTGATCCGAGGATGTCTAGCCATGCCGGAGGAGAATAATAATGATACTCTCGATCATGAAGGGCCGCTGCTAGCTTGCATGCAGCACTGGCTAAGGTCATATGGTGCTTAGGAATCCCTTCTTGATAGTGGAAAACTTGTTTGCAACTATTAAGATAATCATCGCGAAGATCGAGAAGTTGTTCCGGCTTTCGAGTGTTGAAGTAAAGACGTAAGATAAAATATGAAAATAATGTGAGGAACAATACGGCTAGACTCAAAGCCAGTACTGAAGACTGTGCCAAAAAGGTAAAGAACGACATCAATAACAAGAATTCAACACAGCCAATACCAACGAAAGCCATATTAAAGGCTACGTATGAGACAAGAGTGCGGTCAAGTCGCTTAAGAATATGATCAATATTGACATTGATTTGCTGGGTATAGCGGTTTTTGTCGAGATGGGAAAGTGTGTCGGTAGCAACATTAATAGTCATGCTCTTCCAATGCTTGTTATTCTAGAACCTATTATACCGACTTTTTTATAATCGTAAATGTTCATGCGATGATGTTAGCTTAAGGAGCGATGGACGATATGAACATAAAACATACTGATTCAGTTATTTGGATGGCATTGAAGAAGCTATTAACCAGTGCTTCGAGGATTGTCAGTTGCTGCGTCAAAATTCCATGTTATTGGTTGACGAGGCCTTTGGTAAAGACTCTGATCTATCCAGGTTCTAGCAAAGTGATGATGGGATCGGCAGAGCGCTATTGCATAAAAGGGCGCAAAGTATGGGAGGCTTTAGGTGCTCAGCGTTTGACAATTAAAGTTAAGGATAAGGATGTCGATGCAATTTTCATCGATGCTTCAACTTATGTTCGACAGTGGCCTGCAGTTCAAAGACAATATGAAGAAACTTTGTATGCTTTGGGAATGGCTCCTATGGCTCCTACGATGTCCATGGCTTTGGGAATGCCTCAACCAACAGAACATTACAATCAAGATAATGCTGTGGCGATTCTTTTTTTGGGTAATGCGATGCTTTATGAATTTTCCTTTGCAGAGGCTGCAATTTATCTTGATAGAGGCATTAGCGTGGCATTATTCAATTATCCCGGCTTTGGGCGGAGTCAAGGCAGTCCGTCAGCCCCAACAACTTGTCAAGCAGGAGAAGCAATTTATCGAGAAGTGCGAAGGTTAAGAGGGGCTGAAGCCAAAGTGATTCTTCATGGGATTTCTATTGGAGGAGGAATCGCTGCCTATTTGATGCATCTTTATAGTGCTACGGAGCCTCTTTATCTCGTCTTAGATCGTTCTTTTGCTTCCATGGGATGGGTGGCACAAGAACTGTTTCCATTATTGGGAATGCGTTTTTTAATCAGAAGGACGATCGACTGGCTTTATCCTTATCTTGTTGAGGAATGGGTTGCAGGACTTGATGATCGTGTGGCGATCATTCGTGCACAACATGATATGATTATGGCATCGTATCATGCTGAAAAGATAGCGTCCCGTGCCTTTGAAGGAAGAGAGGATAGGCAAGGCGTGATTATCGATGTTTCTGGGGGGCATAATCATGGAGATGGAGGCGAAGTGTGTTGGCTGTATGATACGGAGAGCCAGGACAAGTTAGAACAACAACTGCACAAATGGTTAACAGTTACGTAGTTTGATTGACGTTCTGTAGAGCAGCCTTCTTGGGAACAATATAGTATCCTTGACGCAACTCTTCTTGATAAAAAATCGCTAAACCCAGAAGGACGATTGCAGCGGAAAGGATGAATGGCCAAGTGACTAATTCACCCAGTACTAGCCAGCCAAAGAGAGCAGCAAATACCGGCGTTGTCCAGCCCGCAAAAGAAATAAATGTCGCAGTAAACTTTTTAAGGAGGTAACCATAGAGGTTGTAACAGAGAAAGTTAGAGACGATGATTAGCAAAATGGCACACTCTATAAAAGGAACAAATTCCGTGACAGGAATAGGATGCCATGACTCACTTAAAAAAGAATGAACGAGTCCAAAGGTTCCACCAATGCACATCGATAACCCATTAGCCATGATGGGAGAGTATCCATCTTCTTTAACAAGTTGTCGCAGAAGAATCCAACCATAGACACTGCAAATACACGCTAACAACACAGAAATTTCTCCCCAGGATAGGAATAGCAAGTGATGAAGCTGTTCTTCGCCAGCACCCTCGGCAACAAGGATCGGAGCGAATCCTACGAAACCAATAAAGAACCCAATCCATTTTTTCGTGGTCATTTTTTCTGAGAAGATGAGATAGGAAAACAACGCAGAAAGAAAGGGAGAGAGACTATAAATGAAGCAAGTTTTAAAGGATGTTAAGTGCTTTAATCCCCAGAATTCAAAAGCATTAGTGAGGTAGATGTTGAATATTCCTAGTTTTAAGATGCGCCAAAAGTGTTTCTTGTCAAATTGGAATTTTGAAGGGTGCATAAAGTATTGATAAACAAGCATGAGAATGCCGGCAAGCAGCATGCGTGAACCCACAAGAAAAAGCGGTTGCGTATATTCTAATCCAATTTTTGCAATAACGAAAACACTCGCAAACAAAGCATAAAGCACAAACACAAGAATCATAAGACAACACAGGTAAAAATTTTTTCAACAAAGATAATATGTTATCGTTTCCAAAGTTTTTGAGATACAAAAAAGAAGCCTATTTTACAAGGTGGTGATGGAGCTGTTGTTCTTTGATTGAAGGAGCTTCTGTGTCCAGCTTTTTGGCAAATTCTTCGGCTTCTTTAGGATCGATGGCATAGATTTGCTGGTAGACGGAGACTTTTTGGTCACGAAGCTGAATGTTGCTTTGCAGAGACTTACCTCCTATGGAATCATCGTATAAACATGCTAGTAAGAGCTTTAAAGCTTCAATATTTTGTGCGTCGAGTTTCACAGCACGTTCTAGGATCATTTTGGCATCTTCGGGATTCTTGAGTTCTATCAATACCTTGGCAAGTTTGACATAGCCAATGCCGTCATTGGGTTTAAACTTGATCGTATTGTATAAAGCCAGTTTTGCTTCGTAATAGTCTTTGCGCAGGATATAGAGATTGGCAAGTTCTTCCCAAGCTTCCGCATTGCTGGGTTGATATTTTGTAGCATCGGAGAGCATCCTTATGGCTTCAATGAAATCGTCGAGGCGTCGGTAAAGACTACCTAATGCTCTAAGTGCTGCTGAATACGTAGGATCAAGGCTAATGGCTCGATGGTAGGCTTCTCGAGCTTCTTGGAGGTGATTAGTGAAAAACTGCACTTCTCCCAACAAAAAGAAAATCTCAGGGATCTGAGGATATTTTTCAGCAAGTTTATCAAGGATAAAATAAGCTTCTCGTAATTCAACATAGAGATCGTTAGAGTTGATGACGGGGGTACGATCATTTCCTCTTGCCAGATTAGTAAGCTTTCGAGCATAGACAAGAACTTCAGTGGAAGCCATATGATCTTGCTTGCGGAAGGCTTGAAGTTCTTGTAAACGTTGCTGATAAACCAAAGGATCCCTTTCATTTTGATAGATGAATTCTGTAAGTTGCATGGAGAAGGGATTGAGTTTGAGAGTCTTGTGTGCTAAAGCAAGGGCCTTGTCGAAATTAGAAAGCCCATGATAAATGTGTACCAATGCTTCAAGACCATTGGGATATTGCTTGAGCTCTTCTTCGATGGGACTAAGAATGTCATGAGCCTTGGAAATTTTTCCTAAATGATAAAAAAGATTGGCAAGGTTGATTTTTTCTGAAATATTAAGATCTTTAGAAGCAGGCATTCTCTTGAGAACAGCAAAAATGATCCCGTTAGCTTTGGGAATGATCATTTGTTGTAAAAGATCAAGCTGACAGCTTTGGTCTGTCGCATCCTTGTCCTTCAACCAAATGCGTGTTTGCTGTATTGCTTCTTCAGTGTGGTCGGTTCTAATCAGACAGTTAACATAAGCACTATACAAATGAGTAGGAAGCGTTGTTGCTTTGCGTAGCATCAGGAACTGATTGAGAGCTAAGTCATAATGCCGTAGGTTGATCAATGTGAGAGCGTAATCCTCATAGTATAAAGTGCTATTAGGAACTAATGAGAAATATTCGCTGAAGTATTGATAGGCTTCAAGGTCGTGGCCAATGCGTTGTGATGCGATAGCTAATAAAGGAAGGACAGAGATTTTTGTAGTACGATCATCCGACATTTCAATGATATGCTCGAAATCCTCAATGGCTTGATGTACCTTGCCTTCAGCTAACAAAAGTTTCCCCCTCTCCGTTAGCATAGCAACATTAGGAGTCGTTAACTCAAGCAAATATTTGAGAGCAGTGGTCTGGTCTTGTTTCTTTTCACTGAAGAACTTTGCTGCGACATAATGTGGTTCCATAAAAGCGAGCAACGTTTCTCGGAACAGCATGAAAGGAGTGGAGAAGGAAAGAGAATCAATTTCAGAAGATTGTTGCATTGCCAACAATAGACGCTTTTCAGCTTGTTCAAGAAGTTCCATATGGCATAAGCTTAAGGCTGCCAACGCTTGCAGTTCCGCGATATTTTTGTAGCTACCAGATAATTGATCTATGATATTGACAACAGTTTCCCAATCTTGCTGTTGATAAGCGACGAATGCTAAACCTGCAAGGACTTCATTGTCGACAGGTGATATTTTGTTGAACCACAACATAGCTTTAGAGGGCTCATTCTTCTGCAACAGTGCATAGCCAAGCCTAAGATAACTTTCTCTGCCCAAGGTTCCTTCAATGGCTAACAACTCTAGCTTTTGTTGACCCCATTGTTGATCTCCTGCAAGGTATTGACAGATAGCGATGGCTTCCTCAGCCGTTGTTGGTGGGTTTTCAAGCTGTTTTAAAGCATCAAAGGCCTCAGAATAATTGCCCTGATAATAGGAGATCATCCCGTCAAGGAATCGGGCTTGCTGATTTTGAGGCATTAAGTATAAGATCCATGTGATACGTTTTTTGGCCTTGTCATATTCTTCTTTATTGAAAAGAGCTGCCGCAATTTTTAGGTGATTATTGATATTGGCTTGATCGTCAATATTTACATTCTGTAGTTGTAGATCACGAACAGCATCCAGAAGAAAAGGCAGTTTTTCCAATTCATCACATTTAAGCGCTTTCTCATGAATCGATACGATCGTTTGTTTAATGCTATCTTTCAAAGCCTGCCGTTGGGTTGCAGGAGTCAATGATACGGCCATTTTCATTAGGTTGAGGGCTTTTTGTTCTTCTCCTTCAATCAGCCATAAGTCTCCCGCGACGTTAACTAATTCATGTGTTACAAAAGCGAGATTTTCTGAATGACCTTCAATGCTTTGCAAAAACGTCAAATATGCTAACGTTTTTGTGAACGCTGAATCATCATCGGCAATCACTTCCAATGTTTTTGTCATTGTTAATTGACTAATCTTTTTGATGAATTCCTCAGGGGTTTTATTGAAAAGACGGGCCACCTCCCAATAATAATTGAGTAAGTCCGTTCTTTCTTCTTCGAGAAAGCGAACGAGTAGTGTTTCGAATCGTTCACTGAGTTGCTGACGTGCTTTGTCATCATCAACGAGGCGATTAAGAAGGACTGTAAGGTTTTGGACAGGAATCCATTGTTTAGCGGCGATTTGCTCATCAAGCACTGTGATGAGCCGCGTTGTTAAGGTGTTGAGCTCTTTCTTCGCTCGAAGCGTTCCTAGCAGCGAAGCGTAGAAAGGAAGGTCGCGATAGGACTGTGTTTCTAGAAGCTTGAAAGCAACGTGACTTACTTGTTCAGTGATACGTGTTCTTTCGGTGAGATAGCGATTGTGCAAAAAAGGAACGTTGCTAAAGTAAGAAAAAGCTAGCTTGTAATATGGTGTGGCGGCTTTGATGGGTTTTTCTTCGGCTTCTTTCATATAAGTGATGCCAATCAAAACATTGACATCTGATAGCTCTTCCGGTGAACCCTGCAGATTTTGTTGTTCGAGAGTCTGCCGGGCGTGAAGGTAGTCGCCTTGTTCAATATGACAACGGGTAAGATGCAGTTTCTCCCATAACGGTGTGAAAACTTCTCCAAAAGCCTTTTTCATCCAAGTAGAAAAAGGAAGCTTTCCTGACGATGAAGACCAGTACATGAGCGCTTCAGAGAAATTATCATCAACATAGTAACTCTTGATACCTTTGAAAAACGTAAGCCAGTCATCAGAATGAAATTTCGCTTCGGCTTGTTGTAAGGTTGCTGATAAAAAAGCAAAATCCTTTGTCAAAAAAGCATTGAAGCATTGATTAAGATAAACTTCGAGTTGAGTGGCTATCGGAGAACCCTCATCGGCTGAAGCAATAGCTTCGATTAAATGTTCGTTAGATTTAGATAAGCCGTTTTTTGCTCTAGAAATATAAGCTTGATACAAATGAAAGTTAAGCGAAGGAATCGCATGTTCGAGCTTGTTCAGAGTGACTTCTGATTTGCCATATTCCTCCTTTAAAAAAGAATCAAGCGCTACCTTAAGCTCATAGTTTGCATCAAACGTGGCAAACATAAACCCGAGGAGAATTCCAATGCCAATAAGAACGACGATAATTGCTGTTTTGACGTAAATCATGACCAATGATGGCCTAAACCAATAATTTTCTATAACACCTCAATATCCTCATAAAATGTTAGTTCCTTTTTTTGCACGGGAAATTCCAGAAAATGAGAGAAAATGTTTCACAAAGACCTAATTAATATGGTGATGGTCTCGCAAAACACTAAAGGTTAGAAGTTTGTAAAAATATAAAAAATAGTTTATACATTAATAAAAAGATAAAGGTTTTTTTTGATGAATTTTAAATTAAGAACTGGTTTAATTAATATTAAGAAGGAGATAAGAAAAATCCAAGAAAATATGAACATAATATTAGGTGTTAGATAATAGGGAGGAAATACAATGCAGAAGCCAAGACTTCTTTTGATAGAAGATGAGGAAGACATTGCGGCATTGATCAAGTTACAGGCTGAGATATCTGGTTATCGGCTGCATGTTGAGGTTGATGGTTTGAATGGTTTTCGAGCTGTTGAGCGGGAGAAGCCTGATTTACTAATTCTGGATCTTATGTTGCCGGGGCTTAGTGGTTTAGACGTTTGTCGTAAGATGAAATCACACAGTGATTTAAAGGACATACCGATTATTATTCTTTCGGCGAAGAGCGAGGAGCTTGATGTTATTCTAGGTTTGGAGTTAGGAGCTGATGATTATGTAACGAAGCCTTTTTCTCCGAAGATATTATTTTCGCGCATTAAGGCAGTATTGCGGAGGGGTGCGGAGCCTGAGGTGGCGGCGAAGATTTCGAAATTTGGTTATTTTACTTTAGAATCTGATCGGTATATTGTCCGCAAGGGTGACAAAACGATACCGTTAACGTTATCGGAGTTTGGAATCTTGCGTCGTTTGGTGATAAATCAAGGGAAGGTATTAACGCGCAATCAACTCTTGGATGATGTCCAGAATGAAGAGGCCTTCATTGTGGATCGCAATATTGATGTTCACATTGCGTCATTGCGCAAGAAGCTGGGGCCTAATTTCAAATGGATAGAAACAGTGCGTGGCGTTGGATATCGTTTGCGAGAAGAAGAGGAATAATGCTTCATCTCAATTCATGGTGAGGTGAAACGCGATACTGCCATCCGACACGGATATCATTGTGATGTGTGGTTGGTTCTGTTTGGCGGTAGAAGCGTAATTTTCTGATATTTCCGACGAAGGGTTCTAGTTGGCACAACAATTCCAGTTCAGGCCCGAAGTATGTCCAAGCGAGTTCTGGGGAAACTTGTCGTTGTCCGCGACGCAAGCGTTTAAACGTAATATTCATTTTATCATGATCAAACTTCAGTTGTATTTCTAGTGAGACGAGAATATGTAGAGGCCACACGCTGCGTTGATATTTCGAGATAAGGAAGGTTGTTTCGTTGAGATGATTGATGGGGTAAATACTTAGACTTTTGAATTTTCTCTTGTTAAATCCCATATTTTCATGGAAGAATGCCATCAACACTCCTAGTGATAGATTGTCAAAGTTTATGAGTTCGGCGTTCATTTTTCCTTCAAAGGTTTCGTGTTGTGTCATGGAGGAGAGAATTTGCTCTTTCTGCTGATGCCAGACATCTTTGTTAGCGAGATAATCATCGGATAATAAAGAAAAGAGTTCTCGTGATTGTTTGACGTCCTTAGGAACAACGAAAAGATCAGACATAAGGGTCCAGGGAAGTATGAGTAGGACGATCACTAAGAAGATGAGGGCAAGCTTTCGTTTACTAAAAAACCGTTGTGTGGCGTCTACAGTACCAATGACCGTATATGAGATGTCTGATGCTGCATCACTCGATGATGATAAAAGAGTGTCGCAAAGCTGACAATGTTTGTGCTCTGGAGGATTGTTAGTACGACAAAGAGGACATTTCATGATTCGATAAGCTCTCGTTGTTTAGGTTTTTAGCTTCGTAGAACAGTATTTTTCAACGGCTTCTCTAAGGGCATCAGTGCGGTCCGTCTTCTCCCAGGTGAAGTCTTTATCTTCGCGACCAAAATGTCCTCCGTAAGCGGTTTTTTGGAAAATGGGCTTTTTAAGGTCGAGCATTTCAATAATTCCTTTGGGGGTTAGATCAAATACTTCGGGAATGACATGAGCGATGGCTTCTTCAGTCACAGTAGCCGTTTGAAAGGTATCGACTTTGATGGAAATGGGATAAGACACACCAATGGCGTATGAAACTTGGATTTCACAACGATCGGCCAGTTTGGCAGCGATGATATTTTTGGCAACATAACGTGCTGCGTAGGCGGCTGATCGGTCGACTTTGGAGGGGTCTTTGCCAGAGAAAGCGCCTCCGCCATGGCGTCCCATCCCTCCATAGGTATCCACGATGGGCTTACGGCCCGTTAAGCCTGTATCGGCAGCAGGCCCTCCAAAGACAAATCTTCCTGTGGGGTTGATATAGAACAATGTATTTTCATCAACGAGGTCTTTAGGTGCGATTTTTTTCACCATGGCTTTGATATCATTGCAAATACGATCGTGGGAGACAGCTTCAGTGTGTTGCGTTGAGACGACAACAGTATGAATTCGCTGAGGTTGATAATCTTCACTGTATTCTACAGTAACTTGGGACTTGGCATCAGGACGTAAGTAGGGTAGTGTTTTAGATTCACGTTGTTGACGAAGTTCTTCGACAATTTGTTGAGATAACATGGCTGTCAAAGGCATGAGCTGTGGCGTTTCGTTACAGGCAAAGCCGAAGACAAAGCCTTGGTCACCGGCCCCTTGTTCTTTAAACAAGCCTTCTCCTTCATTGACACCTTGGGCAATATCCGGTGATTGTTTATTAAGGATATTGATGACTCCGCTAGAACGGTAATCAAAGCCTAAGGAACAGTTATCATAGCCGATGTCTTGAATCGTTTTTCTAGCGACAGCTGCATAATCGATGACAGCCTTGGTAGTGATTTCACCAGCGAGTATCACGAGGCCTCCGGCAACGAGAGTTTCACAAGCAACCTTGGCATTGGGATCTGATGCAAGGCAAGCATCAACGATGGCATCAGAGATTTGATCAGCGATTTTATCTGGATGTCCAATAGAGACAGCTTCGGAAGTAAATAAAAAATTAGACATAATTGCGACCTCGAGGTTTCCAAAGTATTAGAAAAAAGGTAAAATGCTTATCAGATGATAAATAAGCTCGCGCTAAATTGCAATTAAGGAGTTTCTTTAACCAACCGATAGGCCTGAGATGATGGCGTTACGTCGATGGATGTTATTATCGATGATGATGATAGGAGCGGCAATAGGAGCGCATTGCTCCGAAGATGTCGGCACGGATGAGGATTTATTACCTCGGGAGATCGCTGCTTTTTTAGGAGGGCATTCTCAAAGTTTGAGGGAGGATGATTCACAAGGTCAAGTTTATCAGCTCAATCATGAAGAGGGGATGGGGTCCCCCAAAAGATTCCCAATCATTACAGTGACGATTTTTGCAGGTGTTGCTATGGGAGCTTTTGGCTTCATCGTTTTTCAAAAGAAACGTCGCAGGTGATGTTTTGTACAGGACAATTTTAAGCATTTCGGACATGCACACGAGTTCCAAAAAAATGTTGGCTCAGGTGCTGAAATTTGTCCGGATCGTTCGTGGCATAATAGTGATGTTGTGGATTGGTCGTTGAAGGAGAAAGCAAGTCATTTGCTAGGAGTTCAGCTTCTGCAGCTTGGGCACAGGTTTGTGATAGGTCGATAAGAGAAACATTGGGTCCTAGCTCTTCTTGGATGATATCAGCTAGTAGGGGATAATGAGTACAACCTAGAATGACGACATCGATATTGGTGCCTTTCAAAGGAGAGAGTGTTTCTTTAACAATATCCTTGACGATCTTGTATTCTACACAACGTTGTTCGAGAAGAGGGGCAAATTGAGGGCATGCTAAGGGATACAAGATTGCTTGAGGAAGTTGCTGCTGTAATCCAATTTGATACGCTTCAGAAGCAATCGTTCGTGTTGTTGCCAAGATAGCAATACGTTGATTTTTTGTGGCTGCGACGGCAGAGGCAATCGTAGGTTCGATGACACCAACGACAGGGAAGTAACATCGTTGTCGCAGAATATCGATAGCACATGCTGAGGCAGTGCCACAGGCAACAATCAATATCTTGAGAAGGTGCTGATTTAGAAAAGAAACATTCTCTAGAGAGTACTGGATGATGGTTTCTTTTTCCTTTTCTCCATAGGGGCAACGAGCTGTATCGCCTAAGTAGGCAATTGCTTCGTGAGGAAGGCGTTTCATTAGCTTCTGCGCTACAGTGAGACCGCCAATCCCGGAGTCGAAAATACCAATGTATTTCATAGATTGTTAGAAGTGAGAAGATTGCCATAACGATCGAAGACTTCCCAGAGGCCTTGCTGAGTTCCTTGGATCCATAATCCGCGGCCCTTAATGACACCATTTTCATAATATTCCGTCCAAGGACCATCGAGAACATCATCAGAATAGGAAGTACTAAGGCGTATTTGTTCATTGCCATACCACCATTGAAAATGTCCTTGTCGATGACCAAGCTGATAAAGTCCTTGACTCATTGGAGACCCATTTTCGTAAAACTCTTGGTGCCATCCGTCTATTTTTCCATTTTTGTAACTAGTTTGACTTTTGACGGACCCCGAAGGATACCACAGCACTTCGCAGCCCTCTTTGAGGCCATTTAAATAATGACATTGGTATTGTTGTTGCCCTGATGAATAGAAGGCAACCATTGTTCCTGAACCTTCGATGAAGGTACTAGACGCAAGTCGTGTTTTACCGTTTTTTGTAAACCAGAACCATTGACCTACGGGGATGCCATCTTTGTATTCTCCCAGAGAGGCTAATTTGCCGTTAGGATAATAGGATGAGAATTTGCCGTGAGGTCTATTATTGGAATAGGCCGTCAAGGTCTTTTGTCTTCCATTAGGATAGAACGAACGGCTGATCCCTTTTTGGATTCCTGCCGTGAAAGATGTGATGCTTCTGAGACCTCCATATGCGTAATACTCTTTGGCTACGCCATGAAGCTGACCATCAACATAGGTTTGTTCAAGTTCTATTGCACCATCAGGATAATACGCTTTCCATGTTCCAACTTTTTTACCAACGTGATACTCTCCACTTAATTTCATAATTTGTTGATTATTAAGACTATGGGAAAACCACTCCTGAGCAATGCCTTGAGGTGTGCCACGGTAGAAATGGCTGATCCATCGTATTTTCCCATTGGGATGCCAGACCTTCCATGTGCCATCTCGTTGACCAAGGTAGTATTTTCCTTCTACTTTTCGCTGGGGTTGATTCATGTTAGTAGAAAGATACCATTCTTCATAAAAACCATGGTGCTGGTCACAAAGATAACGTTCCCTTTTTACAAGTTGCTTTTCCGAAGAGTACGTTTCCCAAGTACCCCATTTTTCTCCGCAAATGGTCCAGCCTTGTGAGACGAAACCATCTTGAGATTTGCTCCTTTGCTGTCCGTCATTGGGATCGGCGAACACACACGCAACATTGAGAAGTAAAAAGAGGAGAGTTGTTCTTAATGTTTTTAGAGTCAACAACATGTTGCCGGATTAAGGGAGCGCCAATTCTTGGCCTGCGATGATGAAGTCTTCACTGCGTAATTGGTTGAGTTCTTTTAGGGCTTCGATGGTTGTGTGATGATTGCGAGCGATTTTTTCAAGGGTATCACCACTTTTGACCTTATAAACGGAGCCGGAACTTGTTTTATTCAAAGAAGCCATCGCTTTAGTGTTGTTGCCCATTCCATATTGAACAGCATCCATTAATGATCGCATGGCAACATCAAGGTTGTGAATGTTTCCGGTGTGAGAGGCATTCGTTTCTTCGAGTTTTTGGATTTGTTTTTGACACTGTTGCATTGCTACCGAAACTTCATTGCCATGGTTTTTTACTGTGTTAATATCGTTGATGAGTTTCTGTGTTGTGGTTTCAAGGCTTGTTACCTTATTGTGAATGCTATTAGTTCTGTCTTTAACGACATTGGAATTGGTCTTGGAGGTAGAGGCTATTTCCTCATGAAGTGCGTCTAGCTCGGTTTCTAGAAGATTGAGACGACGTTGTAAAACGGTGATTTCAGAACAGCAATTGCTGAGCTCGTATTTTAAATTATTCTCTGTCGATGCAGTTTCGTCGTTGAGGGAACCCTCAAACGGTGCGCAGCCTGCCAACAACAAAAAAGCACAGAGACCTAGATACTTTGCTTTGAATTGTAAACAAGTCATCGCTAGCCTCCTAAATTTTAAACATTAACGTTGATAGACTTTAAACTGAGCTCTTCTGTTCATTTTGAAGGAATCTTCTGTGTCACCGAAGACCAATGGGCGCTCTTTACCGTAAGAAATCGTAAAGAGGTTATCTAAATTGACTCCGTCTTTCACAAGGAAGTTTCTTACAGAGTTGCTGCGGCGTGATCCTAGAGCTAAATTGTAAGCTTGCGGCCCCCTTTCACAGCAGTGGCCTTCGA
>Ga0180438_10005561_pt1 | contig 17437 bp, 11 predicted proteins | sample SS_ome_12_FD_132455 | JGI IMG/M metagenome (GOLD analysis project Ga0180438, IMG submission 132455) | Hypersaline lake sediment archaeal communities from the Salton Sea, California, USA - SS_3_D_2 metaG | ecosystem: Environmental > Aquatic > Non-marine Saline and Alkaline > Hypersaline >...
CCGTACGCCGTACGACGAGGCGTATCACACGCGGAACCAGGTCCGCCACGGCTCGTGGGTGGTTCAGTTGTCGGCCTGATGGGTATCAGCCCCTCACGCCCCCGCAGCGTCAAACGACTCACAACGCCCTGTTGACAAAAGCCGCAAGAAACCCCTTGGAAAACCAGAGAACATCTCCACCCGCACGGGGCGGGTGGTGGCCTGCGACGGCGCCGCGGGCTTCCCCTCCCCCCCCCATGCCGTTTGGCGGTAAAGCGATAAACCTCGGGGGTTTGGGGGCAGAGCCACCAAAGGCTGCGGCAACGGATTCGGAGAAGGACGGGGGAAGAAAAGGCGAAGTCTCAATGCTCAATTCTCAATCCTCAATGCTCAAGTGAACAACCGGAGCTGGAGGCCGGGCGGGGTTTGGCTGTGTTCCTCTGCGGGCAGTTCCATTGCGCGGGCGGTTTTTCTGCGAAAGTGCCGGTTTTGACGCGACAGAAGGGGCGGTGAGATGTCCATTCTATAAGGGGGGGACACTGCAAATGACCCATTTCCCGTTCCCGTGTTGTTTTTTCGCAACATCTCGGCGGCGGCCGAGGGGCGGTGACTGCGGTCGACGGGGCGACGTCGACCAGACGCTGGTATGCGCTGAATCGGAGCCGGTTGATTGTGTGTGTCGATTGTGTGGCTTTCGCGGAGACACACAATCATTCTGTGATGCAATACCTTTTCTTGACAAGCTTTGCAGATTGATTGTGTGCATTTGGCACATCGCGAAAAGGCCCGGGATGTGCACAATCAGAGGCGGCCGTCAGACAGGGCGAACGGGGGCCCGAAAGGCTGGACAGCTTGCTCCCGGCAAGGCTGGTCACGGCGAAGCTGCCGCGAACCGCGTGGCTGCCGGCGCGCGGCGAGCCACGGCACGCCGCCGGTGCTACTTCCCGAAGCAGGCGACCGAGCCGCTCTTGAGGCTGAGGTAGAGCTTTCCGCCGGCGGCGGCCATGCCGTCGAAGACGGGCATGTAGTCCAGCCGGCATTGGGAGACCTGCCTGCCGTCGGCGGCGCGGACGATCCGGAGGTAGATGCCCTTCTGCCCCTGGAAGCCGGCGAGGGCCTCGGCCTCGTTCTGGTAGGCCAGCTTCTTCGGGTCCTTCCTGCCGAGGTCGACCGGCCCGGCGACGGCCAGCCGGTCGGCGCCCAGGACCATCGCGCGAACGGTCAGCGACTTGGTGTCCGCCCAGAGGGGCTTGGCCTTTCTCGCCGCCGGCCTCTTGCCTCTTCGGCCCTTCCTGCCGGCCTGCGGGGTCGGCTTCGGCGTCGGCGTCGGCGGGGCGGCCTTGCGGTCCATGGCGTACAGGTGATACGCGTCGGCCTTGTGGCCGGTGGGCCCGCCGGAGACGGTCTGCCGCCCGAAGCCGAACACCCTCTCGTCGTTGAAGCACAGGATGCGTCCGGCCGGGTACTGGTTGGCCGCCCGTGCCCATCCGCCCCAGCCGGCGCCGAGCTTGTAGCCGACGATCCAGTACGAGCGGACGAACCACTCCTCCCCGAGAAAGCCCGTGATGGCGAACAGGCGGGGCTTGGTCTCGTCGGTCCTCTTGCCGGCCTCGTCGAAGGAGAAGTACTTCAGGAAGACGGACCTGCCGTCGCCGGAGAGGATGTCCGACGTCGTGCCCTCCATGTTGAATCCCGATTCCGGGACGAGCTGCTTCCCCGTCTCCGGGTCGAGATGGTAGAGCGTCGTCCTCGACAGCTCCTTGCCGGTTGCCGGATGGAGGCGGTAGAGGACGATCCCGCCGTCGGTGTAGGTCGATCGCCCGGCCGTCACGTAGAGCGTGTCGTTCTGGACCAGCACCGCGCCGTGGACCGGCCAGGTCGACTCGAGCTGGCCGTGGACGCCGACGAGCCGGTCGGCGGGGGCGGCGCGGAACCGCCAGACGAGCCGGCCGTCGGCGGCGCAGAGGCAGTAGACCCAGCCGTCGGCGCACCCGAACAGGACGGTGGCGTCATGGACGGTCGGCGCGCTGTCGATCCTGCCGCCGGCGATGAACTGCCAGGCCTCCCGCCCGCTGGCCGCCGAGAGGGCGTGGACGGTGTGCGAATCGACGGCGGCGACGAAGAGCTTGCCCCCCGCGACGACCGGCTGGGTCAGCCTGCCGCCGATCTCGGCCGACCACTTCTGCCGGACCGCCTCGGGGACCGCGCTCGACGCGGCGGCGCTGCGGGCCGTGTCGTGGCGGTACATCGGCCAATCGCCGCCGGCCGGCGGGTCGGCCTTCAGAGGCTTCCCGTACAGCGGCCCGGTCTCGAGGACGGGCTTGTCGGGGAAGGGCATTCGGCCGCTCTTGCCCTTCTGCGGCGCGGCCGCGAAGAAGCCCTGGGTCTTCACGGTCAGGAAACACGCGCAGGCGTCGGGCGGGGCGTAGAGCAGCCCGTTGGCGGGGATGATCCCGTACTGGCAGGTCCCGCGGATCCAACTGTTGTTGCTCAGCCAGCGCCTCGCCTTCAGGCTGAGCACCTCGATGCCGCTCTTTCCGGTGAAGATGAATCGGCTGGTCGCCTTGTTGCGGTAGCAGCGGTGATGGGGCATGCCCACGCGCGGGGCGGACGTGTTGATCTGCCCTCTCGGCTCGCCGGTTTTCAGGTCCAGCCCCTTGAAGCCCGGGCCGACCCACACGACGCCGTCGATGACGAAGACGTCCACCGGCGAGTTGTAGCCCTCCGAGCAGGGGGCCGACCACAACTCCTTGCCGTCGGCCGCCGCGTACGCGCGAAGCGTGCACTTGCCCCTCCGCGCGAAGCCCTTCTCGTTCCAGCCGTGGACGCCCCACTCGACCGCGCCCGTCGCGGGCCTGTCCTGCTCCGTCTTGCCCGGGTCGCGGTCCGCACAGAGAACGACCTCGTCGGTGGCCACCAGCGTCGGCGAGGAGAAGGCCATCCGCCTCGACGGCGTCTGCCGCGGCGTCTGCCACGCCCTCTTGCCGGTCGTCGCGTCCAGGCAGCCGACGCCGGCCGAGCTCTGGTAGTACACCCGCTTGCCCTTCACCGCCAACGTCAGCGGCAGGAGGTACTCCCCGCCCGTGAAGTCCTTCCGCCACAGCCGCCTGCCCGTCTCGGCCTCGACGGCGGCGACGTAGCGGAAGTCCGTCGCCGCCGGCTCGCCGCGCCGATACAGGCCCCCGCCGCGGCGCTTCGACTCGGACGTGCCGACGACGAGGTAGAGCACGCCGTCGTCGACGAGGATCTCCTCGGTCCGTTCGGTGCCCTTGTAGACCCGCAGCGTCTTGCCCGTCGCGCCGTCCAGCGCGACGACCGGCTCGGTGAACCCCGGCGTGACGAAGACCTTCTCTCCCGCCGCGACGAGCCGGCGGGGCAGGTGCGTCGGGCCCGACCGGAAGTGGCGGAGGTGATCGTTCCACGGCGAGATCGGGCGCTTCCAGAGCAGCGTGCCGTTGAACGCGTCGCGGGCGACGAGCTGCCAGCGGCTCAGGAAGCGGATCGAGGCCAGCGGCGCCTCGTCGACGATGAAGAAGATCCGCCCGCCCGAGCAGACGGCGGCGCTCATGCTGGCCATCTCCTCGTGGCTTCGGCCCCATCGCGGGCCGGAGACCCACTGGATGGACCGGGGGATGTCGATCCGAGTGTCGGCGGCGACGGCGTTGTTGTCCGGTCCGTGGAGGAAGTGGGTCCAGTCGTCGATCTCCGCCGGCCGGGGCTTGACGGTCTTCTTCCCGGCGACGATCGCCATCCCGCCGGGCGCGAGAACGCGCAGGATCTCGGCGGCGGGCACGTTGCCTGCCCCGTCGGGGGCGATCAGCAGGTTGACCAGGTTGTCGGTGTAGGGCAGGCGCGCCCCGTCGTACCTGGCGATCGACACCTTGCCGGCGAGCCCCGGCTTCCGGACGTTCTGCCGCGCCTGCCGCACGCTCGCCTCGTCGGCGTCCAGGCCGTGAACGAGGTACCTGTCGTTCAGCCGCAGCCTTGCCGTCTCCCGCCCGTCGCCGCAGTTGAGGTGAACGACGATCCCGCCCTGAACGCCGGAGGACCTCGCCACGTCGGCCAGGTCGGCAGAAGCCGGCCCCGAAACCAGCACGATCAGCATCACGCCGAGGATTGCGCTCTTCATGGTTTTCCTGCTCTCCTGTGGGAAGAGTCCCGCCGCCGGCAGCGCCCGCGAACATCGAGAGCCTGCCGGCGTGATTATACCTTGTACTGAAACCCCCACACAGCCGCCCTCGGACCGCAGGCGATTCGTCAAACGCCCGCCGGGCAGCAGGAAGCTCGTCATGAAGCTCGAGCACCTCCCCGGCCGCGCCCTGCTGCCGAACAGGCCCCGCCGACCCGGGAGGCGCGCCGGAAAACAGTATGGTGATCCCAACTATCCGCTCATTCGCCTTTGCTCACAGCCGCCAAGGCTGTCGGTACGGCCGCCACAGCATGCGGTTGGCCTCGTCGTCGCCGAGGAACTCCTCCTTGACCGGGTCCCACGTGAGCTTCCGTCGGAGGGTCATGGCGATGTTGCCGATGTGGCAGACCGTCGCCGTGCGATGCCCGACCTCCACCGGCGCCGAGGGATCCTCCCGCGTTCGCATGCAGTGGAGGAAGGTCCCCATGTGCCCGCGGCTGGTGCGATACAGCCGGGTGTCGTTGGGCCCGATGGCGGAGGTGAGGATCGATGCGGGCTCGCCGCTGCGGCCGTCGCCGGAGACCCAGCCCTCCGTACCGGTGAACCGCACGGCCGGGCCGGTGTTGGTGCAGATCAGCCTCGCCCCGGAGGCGTAGGTCCATTCGACGTGGACGTGGTGGAAGGTGTCCCACAGCCCCTCGGGGTGGCGCCGGCCGGTGCCCTCGACCTGGACCGGCGCGGTCTGGTCGCCGCCGATGCCCCACCGGGCGATGTCGAACCAGTGGGCGCCCGTGTTGGTCATCTCCCCGCCGGAGTAGTCGCGGATGAACCGGAAGTTGTAGTGGCACCGGTTCTTTGTTTAGGGCTGCCACGGGGCCGGGCCCAGCCACATCTCGTAGTCCAGCTCCGGCGGCACGGGCTCGGCCTGCCAGGCCATCACCTGCTGCGGGCGCGTGGAGATGCTCGTCTCGACCTTCACCAGATCGCCGATCCGCTTGTTGCGGACGAGTTCGCAGGCGAATCGCCAGTTGCTGTCGCTTCGCCGCTGCATGCCGGTCTGAAAGACGCGGCCGTGGCGGCGAACGGCGTCGACCATGGCGCGGCCTTCCCTGACGGTGAGGGTCATGGGTTTCTCGCAGTAGACGTCCTTGCCGGCCTGGCAGGCGGCAACGGAGATCGGCGCGTGCCAGTGGTCGGGCACGGCGATGACGACGGCATCGACGTCGTCTCGTGCGAGCACGTGGCGGAAGTCGTTGTAGCCTTCGGTGACGTTGGCGTCGCCGTAGGCGGCCTTGGCGCGGTCCAGCCCGCCTTGGCGGATCTTGCTGTCGACGTCGCAGACGGCCACCACGCGGACGTCGCCGTTCCGCAGCAGCGCCCTCAGGTGTCCGCCGCCCATGTTGCGGATGCCGATGGAGGCGATGTTGATCCGGTCGTTGGCCCCCCGTCGGCCCGGCCCGGCCAACGCGCCGGAGGCGATGACGTACGGCGAGGCGGCGGCCGCCAAGGCGCGCTTCAGCAGCCGGCGGCGACCCAATCGGTGGGCTGTTCGCATCTGTTCTCTCCTTCCCGGTCAGCATCATCGGTGAAGCGAGCGTCGCGAGCAACCGGGCCGGCCGATCTTGAGAGGCCTTTCGGCTTCTGCCTATGCCCGCGGGCGCCCCGGCATCACCGGCCCGGCGGTCAGGGCGATGGGCCAGGCAGGCCTGAGGCCACCGCCATGGTGTGCTCTCTCGCAGCTTACTCTCTGCTCTCCCGAGAACCGCTACGTTCCCAGGACGACGTCGCAGACGGCCTGCACCTGCTGCTCGGTGAGGCAGGGGTGCATCGGCAGGGAGATCAGCGTGTCGGCCAGCCGCTCGGCGACGGGGAACGACAGGCCGTTCAGCTCGGGGTAGGCCGCCTGCTTGTGGACGGGGACGGGATAGTGGTATCCGAAGCCGATGCCGGCGGCCTTCAGGGCGTCGGCGACCTTCTGCCGGTGCTCGCTGCTGTGGCAGCGGAACTCGAGGAGGTGGTAGACGTGGGTTGCCCCCTCGGTGCGTTTCTGGATGCGTTCGGCGGGCAGTTGTCGGGCATACCAGTCGGCCGCGCGGAGGCGGGCGGCGTTGAAGCCGTCCAGCTTGCCCAGCAGCTTGCCCAGCACGCACGCCTGAATCGCGTGCAGCCGGGCGTTGTAGCCGACCACGTCGTGGTGGTGGCGGTCGGCGCCCTGGCCCTGCTCGACGTACATCCGCACGGTGTCGGCGAGCTTCTGGTCGGACGTCAGCACGGCCCCGCCCTGCCCGAACGAGCCGAGGTTCTTCGTCGGGTAGAAGCTCACCCCCGCGGCCAGCCCGAAGCTGCCCGTCCGCCGGCCGGCCACGCTCGCGCCGATCGCCTGGGCGTTGTCCTCGACGATCTTCGCGCCGAATCGATCCGCCAGGGCCGTCAGCTCCGCCATCGGGCACGGGTTGCCGTAAAGGTGCACGGGCAGGATGAACTTCGCGCCGCCGGCCAGGGCGTCGGCGAGCTGGTTCAGGTCGATCAGGTAGGTCTGCGGGTCGCAGTCGACGACGGCGACGGACCCGCCGGCCTGGATGACGGCGTTGGCGGTGGCGACGTACGTGTTGGCGGGGATGATCGCCACGTCGCCGGCCCGCATCCCCTCGGCCAGGAGCGACAGCATCAGCGAGCTGGTCCCGTCGGAGCAGCCGACGGCGAAGCGGACGCCGACGTAGTCGGCCAGGCGGGCCTCGAAGTCGGCCACGACGGGCCCGCCGACGAACGCGCCGCGGTGGACCAGATCGGCGATGGCGGCGACGATCTCCTCTTCGACGTCGGCGTACTGGGCCGGCAGGTCCACGAACCCCACGCCCGGGCGGTCAGCCATTGTCTCTCGCTCTTTTCTGTTCGTTCGATTGGTGGATGGAGTCCCACAACGCCGACGGGTACGTCCGCCGCAGGATCTCGAGGTTCGGCATGACGCAGTGCCCGCCGATGGGGCCCGGGAACTTGTTGTCGATGCGGAAATCGTCGGCCCGGAGCTTCGTGAAGGCCATCAGGTCGTCATAGCTGACCCCGCAGCGGTCGGACAGCCGCTCGATCTCCTGCGCCCAGGCGATCAGGTAGCCGAAGAACGTGGTGGCCATCAGCTTGCACATCTCGCCGGCCAGCGGGCTGGCCAGGCGCGCGATGCGCTCGGGCGGATGCCCCATCGCGACCAGGACCTCGGACGCCTTGGCGAAGGCGGCGTCGGACGTGGTGGCCACGAACCTCGGGTACCGCAGCATGTCGCGCCGCATCCGCCCCCCGCCGTGCTTGCCGTGGACCTGCGCGTGGACCACCCGGTCGGCGCCGAATCGCTCGACGAGCCGATCCGTCAGCCCGGGCACGGAGGAGGAGTTGACCAGGACGATCGGCGGATCGTACTTCTCGACGTAGCCCGCGACGATCTCGACGAAGTCCGGCAGGGACCCCGGGATGGCCACGTGCAGGGCCGCCACGGCGTGGCGGGGAGGCTCCGGCTCGCCGAGGACGGGGTCCTCGGCGATCACCTGGGCGAACGCGCCGCAGCAGAGCTGGTAGATGCACTTGCCGATCTCGCCGCAGCCGGCGACGACGACCGTCTTCTCGATTCGCAGCATGGCCTACCTTCCGAAGGTCCTCGCGGGCACGCCGACGACCGACTCGCCCGGCGCGACGTCGTGCGTGACCACCGCGCCGCAGCCGATCCGGCCGCCGGCGCCCAGGCGCAGGCCGCACATGATGATCGCGCCCGACCCGATCGACACGTCGTCCTCGACGAACGTCTCCTCCAGCTTCCAGTCGGGGTTGTTGGCCCGGGGGTGACGGTCGTTGATGAAGATCACGCCGTGGCCGACAAAGACGCGCTCGCCGATGTGGATGCCTTCGCAGATGAAGGTGTGGCTCTGGACCCGCGAGTCGCGCCCGACGCTCGAGCCTCTCTGGATCTCTACGAACGGGCCGACGAATACGTTCTCGCCCAGTTCGCACCCGTAGAGATTCACCAGCTGCGGGAAGGGGATCCTGACCGTCGGCGCCAGCTTGCAGGAGTCGGCTATCGGCATGCTTCCAGCCCCTTGACGACGTTCGTGCCGTCCTCGATGCCCGTGATCGGCTCGGCGCGTCGCTCGATGCACTCGATGAAGTGCAGCGCCTCGTTCATCAGCGGCTCGGACTGGTCGTTGACCATCACGTTTCGCGTGCCCTCGTCGTGGTGGCCGAACCGCCCGCTCTCGCCCGGCTCGGCCCACTTGCGGTGCAGAAGCAGGTGCGTGTTGGACAGGTCCCACTCGAGGATGCCCTCGCTGCCGACGGCCGCCAGCTTCCGCGTCTTGTCCGGGTAGCCCCAGCTCAAAAACGCGTTGCACGTGACCTCGCCGTAGCCCGCCGTCACGAAGGCCACGTCCTGGTTGGGGTTCACCTCGGCCCGGACGGCGTCGGCGAAGCCCGAGCAGAGGTAGTTGAAGATCGACAGGTCGTGAGGCAGCAGGTCCCCCACGATGCCGATCGACTGGTATTGACCGAAGTTCGCGCGGACCGTGTAGATCGTGCGCAGCCGCCCGACCAGCGGCAGCGACTGCTTGAACTTCCGCACGGCGGGGTGATAGATGAACGTGTGGCCGACCATCACCGTCCGCCCGGCCCGCTCGGCCTCGAACTTGATGCGGCAGCAGTCCTCGAGGCTGGCCGCCAGCGGCTTCTCGACGAAGACGTGCTTCCCGGCCCGCAGGGCCGCCACGGCCAGCTCCGCGTGCGTCGCCGGAGGGGTGACCACGAAGACGCCGTCGATCTGAGAGGCGAGCAGCTCGTCGTACGACGCGACGCTCGCGACGCCCGCCGCGTCGAGATCGAACCGATCGCACAGTTCCGCCATCCGCCGGCCGTCCTGTTCGCAGACGGCCGCCAGCCTGCGAAGCTGAAGCAACACCCGGACCCAGTTCGGGCCCCAATAGCCTCCCGCTCCGACGACGCCAAAACGCATGCTGTTCGCTCCCCCCCACGAAAAATAGGGTCTGTCCCTATTTTACGGGGGTCCTGTAAGTTGCTGCCTGACGCGCGGAAAATAGGGACAGACCCCATTTTCCGACGCGCGGCGCCCACGACGGCCACGCGGGCCGGGCCGTGTCGTCGGGCAGCCTCTGTTCTCTATCGGCGATCCGGAGGCCCGCGCTGTGTCGGAAAGCGCCCGGCGGGCCTCAGCGCGGCCCAGCCGGGTATACGCCGCCCGGAAACGGGTCGGCGCCCGGCTTCGGGTTGGCCTTGCGGTTCTGGGCGAACAGCCAGGCGACGTGCTTGCGGTCCGACCAGCCCCTCGCCGCCGCGCCGATGTGGCTGGCGCCGGCGATCTGGACGAAACGGGCCTTGCCGCCCCGGGCGCGGATCTCGCGGCAGACGGCGCTGCTGCCGTAGCTCATCCGGTCCCGCTGCCCGGCGAAGGCGAGGACGGGGACGTGGCGGTACCGCTGCACCTCGAGCTTGAGCCGCTCCAGCAGGGGTCCGACCGGGTTCGCGTAGGCCCCGCCGATCGGCCAGCCGGCGCCGCAGAAGGCCGCCGCCCAGAGCGCCCTGTCGGCCTTCAGCATCTCCCAGCAGGCCTTGCCGCCGTAGGAGAAGCCCGTGAAGTACACGCGGTCCGGGTCGATGGGGTACTTTCCGTCGCGAAGCAGCCGCCGGATCAGCGCGACGGTCGCCTGCGCGTACCAGCCGTTCTCGTTGACCGCCGGCCAGTCCGGGTGGTAGACGGGCGTCGGCGCCCCGCGCGGGCCCTTCGGCCAGTACGGGGCGGGGATCGACTTCTCGTGCGGGATCTGCGGGACGAGGCTGAAGCACGCCAGCTCGTCGTCGTGGTAGTACTGGTAGAACAAGTGCCTGGCCAGGATCACCCGCTCCATGTTGCGGATGTTGTCGCTGCCCACGCTGCCCGACCCGGCCACCGAGATCACCAGCGGGTACCGCTTGCCCGCCTCGAGCTTCCGCGGCCACATGATCCGATAAGGCAGCTTCGCCCCGCCGAACTCGTAGGTCGTCGGCAAGTGCCCGTAGACCGTCTGTCTGCCCCGCCAGAAGACGTAATCGATCGACTCGACGGTGACCGGCCCCTCCGTGCGGATCAGCAGCCACGCGCATCGCTCGCGAGGGAGCGACGACCGGACCGTCAGCGTCGCCCCGCTGGCCCGCTTGGCGGGGCGGCTGTGCAGGGCGGCCTTCGTCAGGGCCTCCTTGAGGTCGTTCGTCGTCGAGTGGGCCACCGACAGCTCGACCGACCCGCTGCCGGAGTAGCGGACGGTCAGCCGATGGTGATTGACCTCGTAGCCGCGCGGCTGCTCCATGCACGCCGAGGCCCGAAACACCTTGCCCTCCAGCCGGACCTCCGGCCAGGTCAGCATCTGTTGCGGACTACAGCTCGCCCGGATCTCCTCCCGATGCCTCGGCGGCCACGCCGCTGCCGCCGCCCCCTCCCCCGCCGCTGCCCGCCCGGCCGGGCCGCCCCAGCAAGCAGTCCACAACGCCACGATCCACAACGGCACGTTTCTCATCGGCAGACTCTCCTGCGAGTATGACGTTGCCCGAACGGCATCGGTTCGGGCGCCGGGGGCTTTCGCAAGGCCGCATCGCAGCACACACCCCGCGCCCCCCGGCCGAGGGAACTCGCCTCCGCGGGCCGGCCAACGGCCTCGTCGCATCGGTTGCTCGCAAGAGCGGCCTGTTCCCGTTTCCGCGGGAGTACGCCCGAGACATCGCGAGCGGCCTTCAGGAGGAGGCTCGGCGCCGCCAGGCGTCGGCGACCAGCCAATAGAGGCGCACCAGCCAGGGCATCCACAGGTAGACATGTGCGATCGCCTTCCAGGCAGGCGGCACGAACGGGCTCAAGCCCTTCAGGATCCAGCGAATCTCCCCGCGGTCGCCTCCCCTCAACACCTGCTTGAGCGTGCTCACCGTCCAGTTGCACAAGAGCGGACGCGCCCTCGACTCGGCGTCGCCCCCCGCGCGTCGAACGGCTTCCGTCAGCCGGGCCATTCTCGTCATGGACAGCTCGGCAGACAGCAGGCCGCTCGCCGTCAGCGAGCCCTGGCGAGAGGTGTATCGGGCGCCGATCTCCGGGCAGTAGCCGATTCGCGGAAACCGCAGGCCCAGTCGGAACCACAGGTCCCGATCCTCCCCGACCGGAAGGCTGGTCTCGAACAGGCCGACCTCCGCGAAGGCAGACCGCCGAACCACCACGCTGTCCGTGGAGATCAGCCAGTGCCGGGCCTGGGCGACGAGAAAGTCCGACAGAACGCCCTCCTCCGCCTCCCCCGGATCGGGTGATGCCTGGAACAGCACGCGTATGCCGTTCGGCCGGATCGCTTCCGTCGGATCGCAGTACCACTGCAATTCCGGATGTGCCTCGAACGTTCGCGCGGCGTTGGCCAGGTGACTCTCCAACCACTCGTCGTCGGAATCCAGGAACGCCACGAACTGACCCCGCGCCTCCAGAATGCCCCGGTTCCGCGCCGCCGACGCCCCCGCGTTCTGCTGCCGAATCACCCGGACCGGGGGGCCGAAACGGCTCGCCGCCGCCGCCGTGCCGTCCGTGGACCCGTCGTCCACGACGAGGACCTCCTCCGGCGGCCGGGATTGGCCCAACACGCTGCGGAGGCAGCGCGGAAGGTGCTCGGCGACGTTGTACGCCGGAATCACCGCCGTGATCCAGCCCGGCTCACACCGCGAGTGAACGAACCGGACAGACGCGCAGGTTTCTTGTGGCGGCGTCATCGCGATCTGCATCTCCCGTCAGAGCCCGGCCATCGCCTCGCGATGGTGGAACGCCTGATTCTCACACTCGAGAAGGAACAGGCGTTGTCGGATGGAAACGTGTCGGTTCAACTGTTGCCCGTGTGGAAACCGCCTCTACAGTCCGGCCTGACCGACTGCCGCTCGGCGCTGTTGCGGTCTACGATCGGAATGAGGACTCCGTGAAGTTCATCCTTGCCCTTTCCATCAACGGATCGAGGTCAACGGGGTAGTCTTCCTCGTCATCCCGCAGCAGCAGCGCGTCGAGGAGCGAGGCGACCTCATCGGGTGACCGATCGAAATCGCCGATGCGCCAGCCCCGGGGATACTCGACATCATCCAGAAAGTCCGTGCATTTGCGATGGTATTCCACGTGAAGGAAGGGGGTCTTTGCGAAACAGGCCAGGATCGCGCCGTGCAGTCGGATCGAGAACACTGCCTTGCACTCGGCGATTCTCTTCCAAACGTCCACCGGGTCCGGGATGTAGGGAACGGTTTGCACTCTGCAATGGGGCGAGATTGCCTCGGACAACTCGCGCGTTGCGGCCTCGTCCCCGACGGAGGGGTGTCCGTTGATGGTGAACAGACGGACGGTCAATTCTCGTGGATGCGTTCTGGCAAGCTGAATCAAGGCCTCCGCGGTCAGGGATAGGCGCCTCTTCTCGATCGAGACATCCCCGCCGGAGAAGCTCTCGCTGCGGCAGATGCTGACGCCCAGCACGGGCGATACCTCACCTTTCAGGCTGTCAATGGGGACGCCGGCCGCCTCGGGCAGCAGCGCTGCCAGATCAAACGCAACGACCGGTTTGTACGGCAGGTTCATGTCGCACGCGTCCTCATACGACTTCCGGTCGCGCAACGCCAGAAAATGGAACCTGCACAAGAACTCCCGGATGCTCGCCCGTGCCTTCTCGCTTCGGTAGGGCCCCAGCGAGACCCCCACCGCACCGACGCGAAGTCCCCTTACATAGGTGAAGATATATGGGATCAGGTTCAGGTTGCCGTAACTCAACCGCGAATGGAACAGTGATCCGCCGCCGTAGACGAAGTGCTGCGTCCGCATCAACTGCAGCATCAGCTCAAGGTGAGTTTGCCCGGACATCCGGTGTTGTGTGGAATAGACCCGTCTTGCCGGAACGGGCAGCCTGGGCAGCTCGCGAGCGGCAAAGCGGATGTCGTCGAAGTTCCAGATATTCCTCGCAGCCCATGCCGCAACGGCGCAGAAGGCATCGTCGCCCGTGTTGCGCATGCCGTAGTAGCCTCGAAATAGGATCGAGCGCTTCACTGTCCGCTCCGGGGCTCTTGACGTGTCATGGCCCTTTCTCGCCCTCCAGGTCGCCGTCGGATGTCTCCGCGGGGGCGGCTCGGGGCGGGCCGTCCGCTGTGGGGGCCGATTCGTCCGCGACCGTCGCGCTCGAACGGCGAACCAGGCGCCCGGCGGCCGAGGCGATCCTGCCCAACAGGGATCGGAAGGTCTTGCGATCCTCCGTCGTGAAGCCCACCGTCCAGACCAGCGCCGCCCAGAACAGGCCGGTCGCCACGACGCAGGCCACCAGCGACATCACGCCCGCGGGGCGAATCAGGATCCGCAGCGCCACCGCCTCGCCCGCCACCACGGCCAGGACAACGATCGGCCGGACGTACGCCCCGGTGAAGTACCGCCACGGCGACAGCTCCACCACGCGCGCCGTGTGAACGACCAGGATCGGCCTCCTCACCATGCCGATGATCGCCGTCGGGATGATCACCCCGACGACACCCAGGCCGGTGTACTTCACGAACAGCACGGAGGCGAGCACGTTCACGAAGGCCAGTGGCAGCCGCGTCCAGGCGAGGAAGCGAAGGCGTCCGGTCCCCAGCAGGACGGGCCACTGCGACCCGCCGGCGTGGGCCAGCAGGTCCACCACCGCCCAGACCATCAGCACGTGGGCCGTCACGCGGTACTCCTGCCCCAGCTTGCGGAACAGCCACAGCCGGCAGATCGGGTCGGCGAACACGCCCAGCAGCACGGACGCCAGCAGCCCCATCAGCAGCGTGTACCGCGTGCCGGTCAGCAGGACCTGTCGGAGCCGCTCCTTCTGCCCCTTCACGTGGTAGCCCGTCGTCAGCGGGTGGAGCTGGGCGGCCAGCGTCCCGACGAAGGGGCGAAGCGTCGAGCTCATCTGCGATGCCGGATCGTACAGCGCCACCGACCCCGGGCCCAGACAGCTCGTCAGGACGATCGGGTCGCTCCGCACGCTCAGCAGGCCCGTCATTCGAATGGCGAAGAGGTACCCTCCCAGCGAGAACAGGGGGCGCACCTCGCGCCGCCGGAACAGGCTCGGGCGGATGGCCAACGAGGGCTCCAGCCGGTGGGCGGCCCAGCGAAACGCCAGCAGCGACCCCGCCCGCGCGAGGATCATGCACAGCGCCCAGCCCCGAAGCCCCCAGTCGGTCGCCGACAGAACGGCGAACAGAAAGCACGCCCTCACGATCCCCATGCCCGTGCTGATGCTGTTGATCAGGTCGTAGCGGTGCGCGCTGGCCATCGAGCTGGTGTACACGACCGTGGCGAACGTCAGGAGGATCGCCCCGGTGGCGTACCAGCGGACGATGAACACGCCTTCGCCCATCAAGGCCGGCGAGACCCGGAAGGCCCGGGCAATCAACGGGGCAAGCGCCAGGCACGCCGAGGCCGACAGGACACCGAGGCCCAGGTAGAGGAACATCGCCGTGCTGGCCAGCTCGTTGTACCCTTCGACGTTCTTCCGCGCACGCTCCGCCGCAAGCTGCCGGCCCATCGCGTTGCGCAGCCCCAGGTCCACCATCATCGTCAGGGACACGATCACCCCCGCCAAGGCCGCCAGGCCGTACCCCTCCTTGCCCAGTTGCGCCAGCAGGAACGGCACGAGAATCAGGCCCAGCGCGGCATTGACGATCGTGCTCAACCAGCTCGTGACCGCGTTCAGCGTGATTCGCGACGTGACCTGCATGCCTTCAGGACCCTCCCTGACCGTGTGAACCGGCAGCCGCGGGGCGCGCGGCGCGCCCTGCCGCCGACAGGAATGTCTCGACCGTTGACGGAATGCTCAACAGACGTTGCTCCGGCCACAAAAAGGCCCGCGCGATCCTGCCCGCCACGCGGCGAGGAAGGCTCGGCCGGCGGGCCGTCCGCGTCAGCCGTATCTCTCTACGTCGCCGCCGCGCCGTCAGGCCGTCAAATTCCGCCCGCCGTGCCATGGGCCGGCGCGGTCTCTCAACGGGCCGTCCGGGCGCCGCTTCTTTCCCTATCGGCCAGACACCGCGCCACACTCACGAAAGCTTCGTCGGCTCCCGGCACGTGCGGCGGCCGTGGCGGAAGCTCGTCGGATGGCTTGCTCGCCCCGACGCCCGCCGCGGCCGGCGTGGGCGCGCCGTCTGCCCCCCGCCGTCTCAGAACACGTCGCGAAGGACCATCTCCGCCGTCAAGGCGCGGGCGTAGACGGCGGGATCACGGATCCGGTCCAGGTTGACGAATCGCCTTACCTCGGGGCAGTCCGGGTCGCCGCCGAGGGCCGCTTTGAGATACGGCTCGTCGAGGAAGTAGGGCCAACGCGCCGTCGCGGACATCCTCCGTCTGCGTCGTGTCAGCAGAGCCGCGCGCAGCCGGACGGGCACGTGGGTCTTGAGATATCCCTTGAGGCGACGCATTGCCCCTGGGGCGGCGTCGAACGCGTGCCCGTACTGGGAGATGTAGGACGCCAGGGCCGGATCGGTGCCCACGAGCATGGCCGCCTGGAGCTTCCCGTGGGATCGGTGGCGCAGAGGGATGGTGGCGGCGGCCAGCCAGACAGACGGCTCGCAGTACGGCGTGAGACTGTGGGACATCGCGGAGTTGGTCGAGTTGTTCTTCGCCTGCCAGTACGCGATGCGGAAGCGGGCATACGCCAGGTCGATCTCGCCCCGCGTCATCCGGCGCCCCTTCACGCCGACCGCGCGTCGGATCTTGCCCGCGAGGGCGTCATGGAAGGCCGCCGGGCCCGACGGCGTGGGGAACCACTCGGGAGGCGTGCGCTGCCACCAGGCCGAGACGAATCGACGCGGCGTCAGTCGGATGTCGGGAAGCCGCCAGATGTTCCGGAAGATCTCCCCGCCGCCGCCGTTGAGGTGCACTCGCTGGCCGCCGACCCGCTCGAGGCGGGACGACAGGTCCGCCCCGTCGTCGAACGCCCCGGTCGTCCCCTGGCCGTCCGTCAGGAAGTACTGCGTTCTGACGATCTCCGGGAAGGCGTCCACGTCCACGCGCGGATGGGAGGACTTGTCGCGGACGTGGAGGTCGAAGCCTTCGCCCTCGGCGATGGCGGAGGCCACCATCACGTCCGGCCAGCGCGGGGCGCCGTAGACGTACACGTAGGGCGATACGCCCAGCTTCCTCATGAAGGCGAGCATGAGTCGGGTGTCGTAGCCGCCACTGAGCGCCGTGGCGATGCGGTCGCCGAACCGGCTGCACAGGGGAGTCATCACCTCCTCGAGGGCTCGGCACGAAAGGTCGCGGACCTCCTCGAAGGACGCCCCGGCCGCGTCGAAAGCGGGCTCGACGTGCTTCTCCTCCTGCGACGGCGTCGGGGCCAGACAGTGCAGCACGTCAGAACGGACCATGCCCACTTCCTGGAGGATCGTCTGCTCGCCGTAGGCGGTGTCCCAGAACACGTACTCCCACAGCCCCTGTTTGCAGAACGTCTTATGGGACATCGCGCGGGCCACCGCGAGAAACGAGTTGGAGAACACGCGCCCGTCCCGGCTGCGGTAGAGGCCGCAAAGCCCCGTCGCGTCGTTGAACAGGTACAGGGCTCCCTCCTTCCGCAGGACGACGCAGAACTGCCCCCCGCACCTGCCGAAATGGGCGGACAGGTCCGACGGGGAGAACTCCTCGTAGAGCGCCCGCATCCCGGGCTCTTCGAACCGGCCCCTGTAGATGAGGCTCCCCGTGCAGGCCAGGAACCCGCCGTCCTCGAACTCCAGCAGATTGGTCGACTCCACGCAGCGTTTCGGGAAGAGGAACAGGACGAAGCCCTCGCCCTGCACGACCCGGTGAGGGCCGTCGGCCCTGTGCTGAAGCCCCTCCAGCGAACGGCGGCACGTCTGCGTCAACTCGTTCGCGTCCGCCCGCTCGCCAAGCACCAGGAGGAAAGCGCCCATGGTCGTTCTCCTTCGGACCCGGGAGGAAACTGTAAGGACACAGGAAAGGACGCGAGCCGGGTCGGTCGCCGCAAGCGACGGACCCGTCCGGCCCGAGGATACGCGACGCCGTAGGGAACGCAACGGCTTTTCCTACAGCCCGGCCGTGACGAACAGGCCGGCCGTGCCGGAGCTTGATCGACGGTGGCTGGGGCGGCTGCGCCCGCGGCGCATGGCGGACGGACCGGGCCGTGGCCGGAATCCGTTCGGGTCCGGGCGCCCGGAACGGGGAGGCTAAAGTGAACTCTTCGCGGTGACGATAGCGTATAATGCGCGGTAATGGTGCCGGTCCGGCCGCGAGGCGGCCCCGACAGGCCGGCGCGTGCGTTCAGAGATCCCCCCGGGGCCTCGGCC